>OBLI01003880.1_pt1 | contig 11100 bp, 10 predicted proteins | sample 1519701 | NCBI WGS metagenome assembly OBLI01 (sample SAMEA3663005, study PRJEB22513) | pig gut metagenome | biome: pig gut; feature: pig-associated habitat; material: faeces | place: France | collected 2012 | reverse complement strand
ATAGATAACTGTAACGGTGCTGCGCAGAGTATGGCAGACACCATGAATAATAACCTGGAAGGTCAGCTCACTATACTGAAATCTCAGTTGCAGGAGCTGGCCATTTCTTTTGGCGAGATTCTGTTACCGGCGGTGAAAAAGATTGTTGGATGGGTGCAGGGATTTATTGATGTACTAAACAGTCTGCCAGACGGTGTAAAGGAAACCATTGTGACGGTTGCACTGATTGCGGCGGCGCTGGGCCCGGTACTGATCATTATTGGCAAAATCATTACGGCAGTGGGTACGATTATGACCATTGTGCCAAAGGTTGTGGGTGTGATTAAGGCAGTGAAGACTGCATTTCTGGCACTGAATGCGACCATGCTTGCCAATCCGATTGTTCTGATTATTGCTGCTATTGTGGCCTTGGTGGCGGCGTTTATCTATCTTTGGAATAACTGTGATGAGTTCCGGCAGTTCTGGATTGATTTGTGGGAAAGCATCAAGGAGATTGCGGTTGCAGTCTGGGAAGCCTTGAAGGAATTCTTTGCGGCGGCATGGGAGTTTATCAAGACTACAGCGGAAACGGTTTGGAATGGCTTGGCTTCTTTCTTTACCGGGCTTTGGGAAGGAATCAAGAATACCTTTACTATCGTTGTGAATGCAATCAGCACTTTTTTATCGACTATGTGGAATACCATCAAGTCTGTGGCTGAGACTATCTGGAATGCGATTTCTACCTTCTTTACCACTATTTGGAATGGAATCAAGACAGTGGTGACCACGGTGGTTACGGCGATCAGTACCTTTCTCACTACAGCCTGGAATACTATTAAGACAGTAATTACAACTGTGCTGAATGCTATCAAGACAGTATTTTCTACAGTATGGAATTCCATCAAAAATGTGGTTACCACAGTGATAAATGGCATCAGGAATACCATCACGACTGTTTGGAATGGTATCAAGAATACGGTGGCTACTGTTGTGAATGCCATCAAGACGACGGTGTCCACTGCTTTTAGTAGCATGTGGAATGGGATTAAGAATACCATTTCGGGTATCTATAACACCATCAAGAATGGTTTTACGAATGCAGTGAATTTCATTAAGAATCTGGCTTCTTCGGCGTTCAGCTGGGGTGCTGATATCATTAACGGTATTGTGAATGGTATCAAGTCCTGTATCGGCAAGGTGAAGGATGCGGTATGCAGTGTGGCTGATACCATTAAGTCTTTCCTACATTTCTCTGTTCCTGATGAAGGACCTCTTACGGAATACGAGAGCTGGATGCCTGACTTTATGTCCGGACTGGCTAAGGGTATTGAGAAGAGCAAGGGAATGGTCAAGGATGCGGTCAGTGGACTTGTTGCAGATATGGTGGTCAATCCTCAGGTGAATGCAGGTCAGATGGCAATGGCAGGCGGTGGTTCTGTGACAAATGCAGATATGAGTAGTTTTGTGTCGGCGATTAAGGATGCGGTTTCTTCTGTCAATGGTGGAAGCGGGGATATTGTGATTCCTGTGTACCTTGGCGGTACGATGTTGGATGAAGTGATTGTAAATGCCCAGCAGAGGGCAAATCTAAGAAGTGGAGGGAGATAAGCGATGGCATTTTTTCAGTATTTGAACTTTGACGGCGTGGATCTTCCTCTGCCAGATAGTTACGAAGTGGATATGGCGGATAAGGAAGCAGACAGTGGTGGAGAGACAGAGGCAGGAACCGTACAGAGGGATGTGGTTCGTACCGGTGTGGTGACCATATCTGTTTCCTTTTCTGTTACCCAAAAGTGGCTGAGACTACTGACCGGGTATAAACAGCAGGAGAAGATTCGGGTTGGATTCTTTGATCCGGAAACTGCAAGCGTGAGGCAGACGGAAATGTATGTGGAAGGATTCAAGGCAAAGCTTAAGAAGGATACGAGTTATAAGGGGCTTTGGATTGTGAGTTTTTCTTTGAAGGAATTGTAATTGATGCTTTTCGCATTTGAAAAAAGAAGAAACTTCTGTATAATGTTATCGGAAGAAAACATGAGGGGGTTTTTTATGTATTTCTATTTTGCAGAATGCAAAGAGGATTCAATTACAATAATAAGGGAAGCTTCAAAAGAGGAAGCAAATCATATACATGCACTAAATAAACCAATATCAGATATGATTATTGATAAGGACAGAATTAATGCTTTCAATAGAGCCTATAATCAACTTTTTGAGGAAATTCGTAGTAATAACATAAGTCGGCGCGATTCGGCTGAAGTGATTCAACAAAAATTTTCACAGTTATTGTTTGAATTTAGAAAGTTTTGTGATAATTGGGAAACTAGACTTGTACATGAATTTGGAAAAGAATCAGATGAATATAAGCTGCATAAAAGTGCGACGGCATTTGAATATGACAATTATATGGAATACCGCATTATGTATCAATTGAGAAACTATGACCAACATTGTGGGGCGATTTTTTCCAAAGTAAGCACTTCATTATGCGAAGATGGGACAGTCATTACTACTCCGTTTGCTAGTAGGGAATACTTGTTAGAAAATTTTATTAAATGGAAAGCAGAAGAAATAGTTTTTTTACAAAATCAGGAGGAATATATTGATTTTCTTCCGTATGTCGGGGTGCTTCATGGGTGTATTGAACGCATTCATGAAAAAACTATGCAAATACATTTTAATAAAAATTTCTTTCGCTCGTGTGCAGAGTTGATTTGTATAGCTAATGAGTTCGTTAATGAAGAATTTGTATCCTTAATTAGCACAGAGCATCCATTACCTGAAGAGCTTGAGGGCGATAAGCATGTGAATATCACAACACTTTTTGTACCAATATGTAAGGAATTGTTAAAAGCTCATATTATTGGTGAGAGACAAATTGTTAGAATCTTATATTGGGGAGATAAGTACCAAGATAGATTTGAAGGAATAGCCTCTAAAATATTGGAAGCTGATATAGTTACTAAATTGTCGAATTCACAGTTTATTAATCTTCAAGGACAGGAAATGATTCGTACTAATATGCAGTTACAAATTGATACAGGCGATTGTTATTTTGTACTAGTAGATAGAAAAATAGGATTTTCGAAGATAAACGAAATATGTGAATCATATAAGTTGTATTTGAAGGCATTATTAAAGAATGAGTAATGGTATTACGGCATTGGTCATAAACGACTGATGCCTATTTTATTGGGGGTGTTTTCGTGTATCCGGTGAGTGAAGCATTCCTGCAGGCGGTGCAGGAGAACACAAGAAGGCAGAAGTGGTCTGGTAGGATTACTACTACCAAGGGAGTTGAATATGAGTTTACAGATAAGGATATCGTAAAGGGCAGCGGCTATATCACCAGGCAGTGCTGTGGATCCGCAGAGATTGAGCTGGGGTCTGTTTATGCTGCAGAAATGGGAATCACTTTATTTCTGGATGCAGACAGATATTCTTTGGAAGATGCCACGGTGGAATTGTTTTATTCCATAAAGCTTGCCGATGGTTCATGGGAAACAATTCCGATGGGAATCTTTGAAATCAGCGAAGCAAACAGAAATATCAAGACACTGGAAATCAAGGCTTATGATTATATGCTTCGATTTGAGAAGAGTGCTTCTACAGAAAGTTCCAGTGGATGTCCGTATGATTTCTTAAGTTGGGCGTGCGAGAAGTGTAAGGTAGAGCTTGCACATACACAGGAAGAGATTGAGGCAATGCCAAATGGGACAGAACTTCTTGGTATTTATCCGGATGGAAATATTGAAACCTATCGAGACTTATTATTCTATGTTGCGCAGGTACTTGGAAAGGTATGTCAGATTAACAGAGAGGGAAAGCTTCAGCTGGTTTCCTATGGAAATGAACCGGTGGTAACAATGGAAGCGAAACACAGGTTTTCCAGTTCCTATTCCGATTTTGTAACCAGGTATACGGCGGTATATTCTACAAATGAGGTGGATGCAATATCAGAGTATTATTGCCGGGATCCTGATGACGGGCTGACGATGAATCTTGGAATCAATCCTCTTTTGCAGTATGGCTTGCAGAATACAAGGGAAGCTCTGATTACAAATATTCTGAATGCGATTTCAGTTGTGGAGTATGTTCCGTTTGATTCCACGACAATTGGAAATCCGGCACTTGATCCGATGGATGTGGTGAAGTTCAGCGGTGGGCATGCGGATCAGAATGCTCTTAGCTGCATTACGAGTATCACTTACAAGATTCATGGTAAGCATGCTCTGAAAGGTGTTGGTAAAAATCCACTTCTGGCTTCTGCAAAGAGCAAAGCGGATAAAAATATCATTGGTCTTTTGAATCAAGTGGCAACCAGCAAATATGTGGTTTGTGCTTTTGAAAATGCTTCAGAATTAAAGGTGGGTAGTGAACCGATACGAATCATTGATGTGACATTTGCCTCTATCGAATCGACCAGTGTGCTGTTTATGGGAAATGTGAACTGTGTGGTGAAGGCAGAGGATGAAACAGTCAGTGCCAAGTACACAGCCAGCCATCTGGTGCCGAATGTGGAGAGCATTGTTGCCAAGGCTGTGGCAGAGGCAAAGGAAGAGGAAGTGATTCCGGAAATCGAATATGAGACATTGGAAGAAGAGGTGACTGTTCCGATTACCAGCAAGGGTAATCCGGTGGTCACCTTTTTATATAAGATAGATGATACCTGGATTGAGGATTATTCACCAAGACAGATCTTGCATGATGGGGAGAATATACTTCCGCTTTTTTATCCCATCAGCGGACTTGGTGCGAATAGTGCGAAGCAGCTGGAAGTGTATATGTCCGTTGAGGGTGGAGAGATTACAATTGCTCCAGCAAACTGTAAAGCTGCTGTAGCCGGAAGTGGTATTGCTAGTGGATTTACTGAGTGGGATGGAAAGCTTGTGATTGAAGAATCTGTAAATGTGATTGCGATGGCAGAAAATCATCTGACATTAAAGCAACTAAAGGATTCTGCAGGAACAAGGGTATGGCAGGAAACGATATATGGATTTGCCGATTCGGTATCGCTGATACAGTTGGAGAATTTCATGAGTCTGATTGGTTTATCGGATTCGGTAGAGATTGAGTAAGGAGGATGGAGAGATGCTGAAAGGAAAAACGAGAATTGAACTTACGGATGTGCATACGGGAGAAGTGGAAGTAATCGAAGAGGAAAACATGGTTACCAATGCACTCCAGTACATTTTTAATCCGATGGGATATGTAAAGGCGGCAGATCCGATGTACACAACAGAATATGTGTATTATTACACGACTCTGACAGGCGGTCTGCTTCTTTTGAACAAGTCATTGGAGGAAAAGGCGGATAATTTATCAATTCCGTCAGAGGTGGAGCAGACAGGATGTGCTGTGTATGATAAACAGAACACATCGGGACAGACACTTCGCGGGAATTATAATGCCACGGAGTCAGAGGTTGATCTTGAAAACCGGAGAGTGAAATATGTATATGATTTTGATACTGCTGAGGGAAATGGTACCATTGCATGCGTTGCACTGACCCATGCCTTGGGTGGATATGGAAACCGTGGCCTTGATGTGGCTCCAACGAGAGGACTTTACCCGTTTTATAAAAGTATCGGAAGCGGACTGCTAAGATATACAGGATCAAATAGTGCAATCAGTGCATATGACAGAACGTTTTCGTATTCAAGCTATGGTACGGGATTAAAGTGGATTATCAAGATAGATGCAACAAAGGACAGTGTATATTATTTTTCAATGGCAAGTACAACGTCCATAAAGCTTTTGAGATACAGGGCAAATATTCACACGGTTTCTCTGTTTGACAGGCCAGGTGTTGCAAGAACGCTTTTAGAGGAAACAGAGATTTCGGTTTCGCAGCCTGTCAATACGCAGTATTTTTCTTACAATTATGATGAGGAAACAGACAAGTTGTATATTGTATCTGCATCAAGCTATTATGTAGCAAACAATGCATCGTATTATGTCACAGAGATTGATCTGGCAAATGGAAATGCTGTGAAACAGTATACCATGACAAACAAGATTGGCAGCAATATGAGAATTTGTGATTTGCGAAGTAATACATTCTGTTATCGTGGGTACATTTATTTCATGAATTATGGATATAGCGTAAAGTATTATATCTATCGGCAGGAGCTTGGAAACTCTGCTAATATTCAGAAGATTGAAACAGAGGTAAGGAAAAGTGATCCGGTTATTGCAAGAGACGGAAGGCTGTATTTTGAACTGGCATCAACATATTCCGGAAGTTATTGCTGCTATGTCATCAACACCGATGATTTTACCATGAAGATTCCGGAAACCTACAATATGTATGATTCTAATTGCAGACAGCATGTTCCGGTAATTGGGTATCCACTGACCTATTATCTGACCAGTGGAAGCAGTGATGGGACGTTTGCCATTCGAACGGATTATCTGGCTACCATTAATAACCTGAGTTCGCCGGTGGTGAAGACTACGGACAAAACCATGAAGGTGACATACACCTTACAGGAACAATAAATATTTTGGGATGAGGCAGTTGCTCTAAGGAGGGAAGCTGTTTTTTCTATACAATTTTTTAAGGAGGATGAGAGTATATGAAAGAGTTTTGGAGTATGGTGCAGTTGGTGTTTACGGGAATCGGTGGCTGGCTTGGCTATTTCCTGGGAGGATGTGATGGTTTGATTCTGGCATTGATTTTATTTGTGGCGGCGGATTACATCACAGGAATTATGTGTGCGATTTCCGATAAGAAGCTTTCTTCCGAGGTTGGATTCAAGGGAATCTGCAGAAAGGTACTTATCTTTATGCTGGTAGGAATTGCAAATGTTTTGGATGTGCAGGTCATCGGAAATGGTTCTATTTTAAGAACGGCGGTGATCTTTTTCTATCTCAGCAATGAGGGGATTTCTTTGCTTGAGAATGCAGGACATTTGGGGTTGCCGATTCCGAAGAAACTCAAGAAGGTGCTGGAGCAGCTGCATGATCGCAGTGAAGAGGATAAGGAGGGGGAGTAAGTATGGGATATTCGAATAGTCCTTTGGTGGCGTTTACGCTGCTTAGTCCGAATCATTCCGGACAGAGAACAAAGAGAATTGACAGAATATCGCCGCACTGTGTTGTAGGACAGTGCAGCGCAGAAGGCTTGGGGGATTGGTTTTATAAATCATCTACTCAGGCCTCTTCTAATTATGGCATTGATAAGGATGGCAGGGTTGGAATGTACGTGGAAGAAAAGAACCGTTCCTGGTGTACTTCCAGCAATGAGAATGACCAGAGAGCAGTTACCATTGAGTGTGCTTCCGGCAAGGTGGAGCCTTATGCCATGAATGAGGTGGTCTATGACAGGCTGATTGACTTGTGTGTGGATATTTGCCAAAGAAATGGAAAGAAGAAGCTGCTTTGGTTCGGGGATAAGGACAAGTCTTTGAGCTATCAGCCGAAGGAGGATGAAATGCTCAGGAGGATGAGATGCTCATCACGGTTCACAGATGGTTTGCCAATAAGAGCTGTCCGGGAAACTGGCTTTATGCAAGACTGGGTGATTTGGCTGCAAAGGTTACAGCGAGACTTAGTGGTGGAGAAGCAGAAGCAATTCCTTCAGGGATGCAGGCGAGAGAGTTTGTTTCACTGTCTGAGGAACAGGTGATTACAAAGGTTGGTGCTTTGTTTACGGCTGATCAGAAGAAGTCAGGAATTCTTGCATCAGTTTCTATGGCTCAGTTTATTTTGGAGAGTGGTTATGGGAAGAGCGAACTTGCGCAGGGAGCGAATAACTGCTTTGGTATGAAGAAGTCACTTTCTGGAAATACCTGGGGCGGTTCTACTTGGGATGGCAGCTCTGTTTATACCAAGAAGACTCAGGAGCAGAACGCTGATGGAAGCTATGTGACCATCACAGCTGATTTTAGAAGATATGGATGTGTTGAGGATTCGATTGCAGACCACAGTGCTTATCTGCTTGGAGCCAAGAATGGAAGCAAGTTCAGATATGAGGGCTTAAAGGGATGTACCGATTATAAGAAGGCTGCACAGATCATCAAAAATGGTGGTTATGCTACGAGTCTTACTTATGTGGACAAGCTCTGCAGCATTATTGAACGATGGAAGCTGACTCAGTATGATGTGGCTGGTGAAGCTTCGGATGTGGTGAAGTATTACCGTGTAAGGAAAAGTTGGGAGGATGCGAAATCACAGCTTGGAGCTTATACAATTCTTGCTAATGCAAAGGCTATGACTGATAAGCATCCGGGATATGAGGTTTATGACTGGAATGGAAAGCAGGTTTATCCTGAGGTGGGAGAAGGTGGCTATGGAGATGTCATGGGTAATGTGGATTGTCCGTTTTTGGTGAAGGTAAGTATTCCGGATTTGAATATCAGGAAGGGGGCCGGAACGAACACGTCTAAGACAGGTGCTTATACTGGTGTGGGAGTGTTTACTATTGTTGAGGTTAAGGATGGTAAAGGCTCTGATGCTGGATGGGGAAAGTTGAAGTCCGGAGCTGGATGGATTGCGTTAGATTTCTGCCAGATAGTGTAAGTGAATAAGGAAACTGAGGTGAGACTGCGGGTGTTGGGAGAAATCCTGATGCTTGCAGGCTTTTTTTGTCGCAAAATAGCTGAAAAAAGCCGATATTATAGTTAAGGTCGGATTTCATATCTATAGGGTACATTTTTTAGGACTGCAATTCTGCTAAGCTGATATTGTACGATGTGGTGGAACATTGAAAAGATTGGAGGGTAACGCTTATGGCTAAATGTATATGCCCAAAATGCAAATCTGAAAATATTATACCGATTATGTATGGTTATCCTGCTCCGGAGGCAATGGAAGCAGCTGTTGCAGGAGAATTGAAACTTGGAGGTTGTGAGGTCTATATTGATGGCTGTGATATGCCAGATAAGTTCTGTAAAGATTGTGAATTTGAATGGAGCGTTGATCATTTTCTTGCTGAAGACATTGTTAAAGTCAGATTTAGATATTGGTCGAACTGGGGATTTATGGATTCAGAATTATTAACAGAAGAACAATGGGCTTTCGAAGTATACCCGGATGGAACTATCAAGTATTTTGCATATCCGAGGGCGAGTCGAAGAGTTCTGGATAAGGATGAGATTCGTATTTCATCAGATAGAGTAAATGATTTCTACAATCAAGTTATATGGCTATATCGTCCTTGGACAGAAATCGTAGATTGTCGTGTTTGTGATGGATGCAGCTATGAATTGACAATTACATATAAAGATAATAGAAAGAGAAAATTCAGTGGTGATATTGGCGGTGGAACTATTGATGAGACAATAATGAATTTTCTTAAATCAATTCCGGAAATGAAGCAAAAGATAGAGGGGGAAGATGCAGATGAGTAATAGTAAGATAACTTTGATAAATGGTTCCTGTGCAGATCAGGAAGTAGACGTTGTAGTTAATGCTGCTAATGGCGGTCTATGGGCTGGTGGCGGAATATGTGGTGTGATTTTTAAAAAAGCTGGTATGAGAGAACTCACTGATGCTTGTAATAAACATCAAACACCGGTAAAAGATGGTGGAGCAGTAATCACGCCTGCTTTTAATATGATTAATGCAAAAGCAATCATACACGCAGTTGGACCTGATTTTGGCAGAACGCCTTCTGCTTTCAAGGAATTATTTGAGGCATATTACAATTCTTTAGTTGTACTAAAGGAAAATGGGTATCATAGCATCTCGTTTCCGTTGATAAGTGCAGGAATATTTGGAGGCAATTTGCCTAATCCGGTTGCTGAGTCTACAAAACAATGCTGCAGAGCTTATAATAAGTTCGTGCAGGACTTCCCTGACTATAATGTTGATGTTAAGCTGTGTGCTTTTTCGTCAAATGAAATGGTTGAAGCAAAGAAGGAATTCGCAAATTACTTTGGTTAGAGAAGGAAATGGATAAATGACAGATAGAATATCATACACGGAAGAAAAGATGAATAATATCAAGATTCAGGTTCAAAAGCTTATTGGTATTGTAAATGAATTGGAGGCTGATTTTCCAGGGAGGCATTTCACTTTGGATGGGCATCTTGTGGGCAGCATTGGAGAAGTTATGGCGGCCTATTATTACGGTGTGGAACTTTATACTGCATCGGCGGTTGCTCATGATGGAGAAGTTGATGGAAAGAAGGTTCAGATTAAGATTTCACAGCAGGATAATATTGTCATCAATCATGAGCCGGAATACCTTATTGTTCTGTACTTGAATAAATGTGGTAACATTTACGAAGTATATAACGGACCGGGAAAAGAACCTTGGGAAAACGCTAGCAAGCGTGATAGTCATAATAATCGTCACATGATGGTAAATAAGTTGCTGGAATTGGATAAGGCTGTTTGTGATGATCAGAGGGTACCGGCAATACATACAATTGAAAAGATGAGGCAGGAATATAAAAATAAAAAGAATAGAAAATCATAATTGTAATCATGGACATAATGCGTTTACCTAGACCTTCAGAAAAGTTAATCCTGCAGGTCTTATTTTTTTTGCCTTTTTTCGACTTTTACCGGAATTATCTCGTCAAAAGGCGCTTAGGAAGGTAGAAGGGCGCTGGATGTCCGGTGGACATCCGTTTAGCGCGGACCGGATTGGAAAGGAGACGTGCCTGAGATGAACGGTATCGAAAAAAGAGAACTGCCTTGGTGGCAGAAGTACACATTAACACTTAATGAAGCATCGGAGTATTTCGGGATTGGCTACAAGAAACTGAAGATGTTTGTTCAGGAGCATTCGGATGAGGATTTTATCCTCTGGAACGGAAACAGAGCACTGATCAAGCGTGAGCAATTTGAAAAGTATATGGACAGTCAGATGAATGTGATTTAGTTCATAAAAATTTTTCAATTTTCTTGTGGAAAAGGAGCCGTGTATGTGATAGTATATTGATACATAGTCGGATACATACTATGGACTATGTTGAATAAATATTATAGCATGGCTCCCTCAATCGAAAGGAGACGATGTTCAATGAGCGAAAAGAGACGCGATAGTAAGAATCGCATTCTTCGCACAGGAGAGAGCCAGGAAGCGGATGGACGCTATAAGTATAGATACATTGATGCCAATGGTAAGCGCAAGACAGTTTACAGTTGGAGATTGGTGGCTACAGATAG
>OBLI01003879.1_pt1 | contig 11101 bp, 12 predicted proteins | sample 1519701 | NCBI WGS metagenome assembly OBLI01 (sample SAMEA3663005, study PRJEB22513) | pig gut metagenome | biome: pig gut; feature: pig-associated habitat; material: faeces | place: France | collected 2012 | reverse complement strand
ATATTTCAAAAAAAGAATTAAAAGACAATATCATCTATAATAAAATAATTAATAATGAAAATATTTTGAATTGTGATATAGTACTAATATATGTATCCAATAGCGAAGAAATTAATACATTAAATATAATTAATCGATTATTAAATACTAAGAAAGTAGCAGTCCCTAAAATAGAAAATAATCAAATGAATTTTTATTTTATTAAGTCATTAAATGAATTAGAAAAAGGATACTTTAATATATTAGAACCAACTACTAAAAACAAAGTATCGAATTTTAATAATACTGTATGTATAACACCTGGAATATGCTACTCATATTCAAAATACCGTATCGGATATGGTAAAGGATTTTATGATAGATTTTTTAATGAAAATAATGTATATAAAATAGGTCTTTGCTATAAAGAATGCTTAATAAATGAGATATTTAATGATAAATATGATATTAAAGTAGATGAGGTAATAACTGACTAGTTGTTACTTTTTTAAATTTTATTTGACATTTCAAGTCATTTGTGTTATAATTTAGTCACTTGAAAAAGGGGTATCTTAAAATGAGTCAAAATGACTTAAGGGGGATTTATGGAAAGAAAAGATAAATTAAAAAAATTAAATGAATTAAAAAAGAGTATTCTTGCATTATCATTAGCATCAACAGTTGTTTTAAGTGCTAGTGCATGTTCAAATAGTGATGAACCATATTTTTCAGAGTCACTATCAATGGAAGATTATTTTGAGTCTCATGATGAAAATAATTGTTATGCATTAAATTATATTGAAAATGCAGTAGTTGATAACTTAACATTTGAACAATGGAAAGAAGCTTATATAGCAGCAAGAAGTAGTGCTATATATGATCAAGGTGCAGACAAATATAAACCAGCTAATGAAGCCAGCGCAAAAACAATGAATCGTGCTTTATATGCTATGGGGTTATTAACATTAAAAGGACAAGTAATTGAAGCATTAGGTATAAATCCTAGCAATCTTGATGATATTAAAATAGTTGGTGCTACAAAAGAAAATAATAATATGGTAAAAGTTGTTTATAAAACTTATACAAAAGAAAAAGCTACTGGTAATATTGATACTTGGGTTATAACAAATAAAGATGAATCATACGATTTAAAAGGTAAGGGTGATGATTTAGCAAGTATCGTAGTTGCGGCATCAAATAATAAAATATCTGATTCTAACGACTTAAGAGACTACGATGAAGCATACCAAGAAATATGTGAATTTATGCTTTGTAAAGGAACACCAAGCGATGGATTATTCAGTGGTAAAACAATTGACTTCAGTTTTGATCCAGTTAAAGTAATAAAATTTAATGAAAAACACGATCCAGAATATCAAACAACTATGGTTAAAACAACAGAAACAGTTAAATAAAAATAGAGTCATCGAGAGATGACTTTTTATATATGCTTAAATAACAAATATTAGGGCTTCGATTGACAAAACGCACTTTTTGTGGTAAAATATGTAAATCATTAAGAGATGAAAGGACTGATGGGGGATGAATGTATTAATTATATATGTTACAATTCAATTATTAAGTACCGCATGTATGCTTGCTGTTATGGATAAAGTAAAACCACAAATCGATAGCATTATTAGAGATAATGGTTATAATCCTAATAGAGTAAATACAATGATAGACTTCAATGATAAACTTGGTAAAATACTTAAGGGACTAATACCTCTTTACTATGCAGTTTTATCATTGTCATTAATTACAAACAAAAATAAAATAGAAAGCTATGCTTTAAATGAAATAAATACTGGTAAATTTGAAAGGACAGATATTAAAGAAGAAGTTGTTTATGAAGATTCTGAAGAAGAATATGTGGATGAATCTGTTATTAATGAGAACTTCAAAGTAAATATTAGACCTCAAAAGCAATATAATTGGAATATTCCAGTAACTGAAAAATATGTTGCTAGAAGAAACAATGATATTATTGATTTTGAAACAACAAAATCAATAATTAAGAATGAGTCAAAAGAAGTAAAAAGTGAATTTGTAGAAGGAATGGGGTTATCTCCATTTGATCAAAGCGTTTTTGCTAAGCCAGAAATACAAGAGATAGAAGCAGAAGATAAACCATTAAACGAATTAGCAATAAAAGAAGAAGTTGAAGAACCAGTAAACGAAGTAAAAAAAGAAACCGTTACTAAAAAAGATATTGCTAAGGCAATAGTAGCACTTGACTATAAACAACTAGATGAATTAGATGCTAAAATAAGATATTTATCAGAACTTAAGAAAAATAAAAAACTTATTTTAGATAAAGATGTTGCATAATAGTCAAAAGTGTGTTAATATAAATGAGTAAATCAATTAAATGGACGAGATTAATAAATTAAATATCAAAGAGATTTAGTGTTTGGTGTAAACTAAAATATTTGTTTATTGATTACTACCATTTGTATGAGGTTAATAGCCTACGAGTAGTTCTCGTTACAAAACTAATAAGATAATTAAGGGATGGTACCGTCATTTATGACTCCTTGTACTGTCCTTTTTATTTTATCTATATTATGGGGGAATTTATGAAATACAATGTTATTAGTTTATCTAAGTTTTTAGCAAGATTTGGTTCTTTAAAAGGAAAAGTTTTAGGTGATATAACCCACGATGAAGTGAAAATCTTATTTCCACAATTTAAAAGAACAACATTTGAATATGCAAGATTAAATAAAGAGTTAGTATCCACTGGAAAAATACTAATGGTAGATGATGGACAAAAAATAATACCATACTTATCACCTGATATTGATAAAAAGGATACATGTTTATTAGACGTATTAAGAGAAGAAGATGAAATAATAGAAATAGATTGTGGAGATCATGATTACACAAGAATGAGTATATATGAACTAAAAAAATTACTTGATAAGAAATTTAATTCAACTAGTAATAGTAGACACGCTAAGAGAGAACTAGAAAGTAGAGGAATAATAAAGAAAAAATATAATAGAAAAGAATTTAAAAAAGGATTAATGGAGGAATTAAAATGAAAGATATTAAAAATGATGAAAAATTAAATATGTTAAATCATAGCTGTGCTCATCTTTTAGCACATGCTGTGAAACATTTATACCCAGAAGCTAAGTTTTGGGTAGGACCAGTTATTGAAGATGGTTTTTATTATGATATTGATTTAGGAGACAAATCACTTAGTGAAGAAGACTTTCCTAAAATTGAAAAAGAAATGAAGAAAATTTCTAAAGATAATAAACTTATTAATAGAATTGAACTTTCTAAAGAAGAAGCATTAGATATGTTCAAAGATGATCCATATAAAATTGATTTAATAAGTAGAATGGATGAAAATGATACAGTTATATCTGCTTATAAACAAGGTGACTTCATCGATTTATGTAGAGGACCACATGTAGAATCAACTAAATTAATTAAACATTTTAAATTACTTAAAGTAAGTGGAGCTTATTGGAAAGGCGATTCTAAAAATAAAATGCTTCAAAGAGTATATGGTATTTGTTTTGAAAATGAAGGAGATTTAAATGAATACTTAAAGTTCTTAGAAGAAGCAAAGAAAAGAGATCATAAGAAATTAGGAAAAGAACTTGGATTATTTATGATGAGTGAATATGGACCAGGATTCCCATTCTTCTTACACAATGGTATGATTCTTAGAAATGAACTTGAAAATTTCTGGTATAAAGAACATAAAAAAGAAGGATACCAATTTGTTAAAACACCTATTATGCTTAACAAAGACTTATGGGAATTATCAGGACACTGGTTTAACTATAGAGAAAACATGTATACTTCTAAAATAGATGATAAAGTATTCGCAATTAAACCAATGAACTGCCCAGGAGGTATGCTTGTATATAAAAATTCATTATATTCTTATAAAGATTTACCTTTAAGAGTAGGTGAACTTGGTCAAGTACATAGACATGAAGCAAGTGGTGCTTTAAATGGATTATTTAGAGTCAGAACATTTACTCAAGATGATGCTCATATATTTATGACTCAAGATCAAATTGAAAGTGAAGTTATAAGATTAATTAACTTTATTGATAGAATTTATAGTATATTTGGATTAACTTATGATATTGAATTATCAACTAGACCAGAAGAGAAATATATTGGTGATTTAGAAATATGGAATAAATCAGAAAAAGCACTTGAAGAGGCATGTCATAAAGCAGGACATGAATGTAAGATAAATCCAGGAGATGGAGCTTTCTATGGGCCTAAGTTAGACTTCCATATTAAAGATTCTTTAGGAAGAGTATGGCAATGTGGTACGATTCAACTAGATATGAATTTACCAGAAAGATTTGATTTAACTTATATTGATAGTGATGGTAGTAAAAAAAGACCAGTTATGTTACATAGAGTAATCTTTGGTTCAATTGAAAGATTTATTGGTATATTAATTGAACACTATGCAGGAGCATTTCCACTATGGTTAAGCCCAAATCAAGTAAATATAATCCCAGTTAATAATTTAATACATATGGATTATGCTAAAAAAATAATGCAAGAACTTGATGATAATGAAATAAGAGTATCAATTGATGAAAGCGATGAAAAGTTCGGTTATAAAATGAGACAAAGTGTTATGTCAAAAGTACCATATACATTAATATTAGGTGACAATGAAATGAATGATGGTACGATTAGTTATCGTCATCGTGGAAGCACTGAAACTAAGAATATGAAGTTAGATGAATTTATTTCAATGTTAAAAGAAGAAATTAAGACTAAAAAGAATAACTAATATTCTTTTTTTTCTTTATATTATGATATAATATGTACCTGATGAGAGGTTAATATGATAAGTAAAAAAGAAGTAATAAAATGTTTTTTTAATAATGCAATTAAAGAAATAAAAGAAGAAAAAGATGTTCCTAATTTTAACATTGTTTTTATGGACGATATAAACTCTTTTATAAAAGATATGGACATTGATACTTCTTATTTAAATATAACCAATAATAGTGATGAAACACTTCCTACTATGTATATTGAAAATTGTGATGTATTTTTTTGTTATTTAACATTAATAATTAATTCATTAATTGAACTAAGATATTTCTATACTACTTCTGTTAATAAATCAATATTATGCCATCAAGTACTAACTAGAATATGGATGCGTATGGATTATAATGATTTTGATGATGTTATATCTTTTTTAGAAAAACAATTAGATTTTATACGTGATGATACTTTTCTTGGCTATCGTTATGTTAGGGAAATAGATAAATTTAATGGTAAAAGCGTGATGTGCGAAAATCAAAGCAATACAACATACGATGAGACAGATTCATCTCTTACTTTTTATATTTCTGATGACGAAAATATACATAATTTATCTCATGTGAATTATGGAATAAGATACGAAAATGGTGAAAAAGTATGTTATATTTATGCAGTACAATATAAAGGCGGAGAAATTAATAAAAAAATACAAAGAAAGTTATATCATTTAAACAAAGGAATTGATAATCCTAATGTTCATCCAAATCAAGTATATACTTTGATACTCTTCATAAATGAATGTATAAAAAATGGTATAACTAAAATAAAAGTACCAAAGATCCAAGTATTAAATCATAGATTTCATGAAATATTAAGTGAACAATATAAAAAAACATTTCATGAAAAGTGGACAATCAATAATATTAAAGAAGCAAGTCATGATAACTTACTTTGGTTAGAATTTGAGGAGGATATTTCATGGTATCGTCATATAGTTGACTCATCATCAAAAATAGATAAATTAAAGCAAGATAAACTATTTGATTTGGTTAAAAGAATGCTTGCTTACTTTGATGATATGACTTTAATAAGCGATGATGACATCATGATATATAGGTTAAAATAATATGAGTATATATAGAGTTAATATAAATGAAGTAATGAATTTATTTGATGAGGTTCTTCCAGTAATCAAAAGTGAGATAGAAGTACCTAGTTTTAATATAGTATTTAATAATATAGATAAAACTTATAATAACTTATCTAAAAATGAAATAGATGAATCAAAACAAACAATATATGTAACCGATACAATAGTATTCTTTGATTATTTAACTAAAATAATAAATTCATTAATTGAACTAAGAGAAGAATATTTCGAAGAAGTAAATCCATATAGTTTAACCAAATCATTATTAAAAAGAATATGGCTACGTATGAATAACAATGATTTTCAAGATGTTATATCTTTTTTGCAGCAGCAATACATGTTTATAAAAGATAGAACTTTTATAGAATACAAATCATTAAAAATGATAAATAGTTTTCATAACAAAGAAGTGTATGCTTATAATAAAATAAATCGTACTTGGGATGAGGCTGATAACTCAATGAGTTTTTTTATTAAAGGTGAACCAAATCATGAATTATCAGATGTTTTTTATGGAATAAGGCACGAAAATGATGAAAAAGTATGTTACATTTATGCAGTACAAAATAAAAGTAGAAAAATCAATAAAAAAATACAAAGAAAATTATATCATTTAAACAAAGGAATTGATAATCCTAATGTTCATCCAAATCAAGTATATACTTTAATACTCTTTATAAATGAATGTATTAAAAATGGTATAACTAAAATAAAAGTACCAAAGATTCAAGTATTAAACCATAGATATCATGAAATATTGAGCAAAAAATGTGAAAGAGAATTTAAAAACAAATGGAATTACACTAGTATAATAGAAACATTCGAAAATCCAATTAAAAAACGACAATATGAAAGTGATAAAGAGTTATATAGTCATTTTGTTGATATGGAAAATAAAATAGATCAATTAAAAAGAAATAAATTATTCTTACTAGTTGATAGAATGAAATATTATTTTGACAACATAGAATTTATTTTTGAAGATGATAATATTAAAGAATATGAATTAAGGAGAAAATATGAATAGAGAAGAAAATGTAGTTAATTTTTATATTATTTGTAATAAACTAAAAAATGTAATTAGAACAGGATGGATAGATTGGAATGTAAAAAGAAATAGGCTAGAGAGTGTAGCAGAACATATCTATAGTACACAAATGCTTGCTATTGCGATGAAAAGTGAATATGGATATGATATTGATATTATGAAAGTAATTTATATGCTTGCCATTCATGAATTGGGTGAAACAGTAATAGGCGATTTGACTCAATTTCAAATATCAAGAGAGGAAAAAGAAATCATAGAGCATGAAGCAGTATCCAAAATATTAGAAGACTTAGTTGATAAGGAATATATTAAAGAACTGTTTTTAGAATTTGACTCTCATGAAACACAAGAATCAATTTTTGCATATCAATGTGATAAATTAGAATGTGATCTTCAAAGTAAACTTTATGATATTGAAGGATGTGTTGACTTAAATGATCAAGATGGAAACACTACAATGAATATTCCTTTAGTAAAAAAATATCTTAATAACGGAGATAGTTTTTCTGATATGTGGTTAAAATTTAGTCAAGAAAAATATCCATATGATGATAACTTTAGAAGTGTATCTTCATATATGATAGGTAATAAACTTGAAAATAATTCTCTAATACTTAAAAAGAAACAATAATATTTGACAAATTGCCTCTTTTGTGGTATAATCTATATACAATCATTAAGGGGGTAATGGTTATTATGAAGAATAGGTTTATTTTAGATTATTTGGATGAAAATAATTTTAAGAAATTAGAGAGAAGTTTAAAAAAATATAATATGGTTGCTTATAAGAAATTAATGTTCGATTTCTATCCTAAATTAAGAAGTGGTGAATTCGTTGGTGAATTAGTTTCTATTAATAAGCATGAACAAACTGAAACATATGATTTAAGACTTCCTACTGACTCATTATTTGTTAAAGTATATGGAGAAGTTAAATTAAACTATACTGTTTATAAAAACAATAATGTAGTTATGTTAAACAATTTAGAACCCAAAGATATATTATTAGATGGTCATAAATCAGAATTAACAGCTTATAAAGGAATTATGATTTCTAAAGCAAATGCTCAAAAAGAAATGTTTAAAATCGATTTATTATGTAGATTAGAAGGAAGAGAGTAGTCCTTCTTTTATTATTAAAAAGAATTAGTTGCTTGCTAATTCTTTATATTTGTCTTCAAGTAAATATATATCTTTACTACTCATAAATAGAAGTACTGCATTAGTATCTTTATATACTAATAATTTATCAGCATCATCAAGAGATATATGTTCACCATTTTTTAAATCCTTAATGATATCAAATGCAGTTACATCATCATAACCAACTTCTTTTCTATCTTCACCTATATCCATTACATACGCTTTATCTGCTAGATTTAATGCATCAGCAAAGTCTTTATGAAAATATTTAACTCTTGACTTTGTATGTGCCTTAAATAATGCTATTATAGGTCTGTCACTATATTTTTTTCTTGCAGCTTCAATAGTAACTTTTACTTCAGTTGGGTGATGAGCATAGTCATCAATTAATATATTATTTCTAAATTTTTCTTCAATAAATCTTCTTTTAGCATGCACTATTTTAGAAATACCTGTTTTTAATAATTCTTTGTCTATATTTTCTAAATATCCAACCGTAATAACACTAAGAGCATTCAAAAGCAAATGATCTCCTACAAATGGGAAAGTGTAAGTATCAAAATATTCACCTTTAATATAAACATCAGCAGTAGTTGTTTCTTCATCATGATTAATATTTTTAACTATAACATCATTATTACTATTAAATCCATAGAATATAACTTCTTTATCTGTCTTTAGTTTTCTAGTGTTTTCATCATCGCCACACATTATTACTGCCTTTCTTGCTTTATTAATAAATGCGTCGAATGCATCAATAACATCATCTAAATCTTTATAATAGTCTGTGTGATCGAGTTCAACATTAGTGACCACTGCATAATATGGATTATATGAAAGAAAATGTCTTTTAAATTCACATGCTTCAAGAGCAAAATATTCATTTTTCTTATCAGCAAATCCAGTACCATCACCAATAAGATAATTAATACCTATTGATTTAAAAACAGTACTCATCATAGTAGTAGTTGTAGTCTTACCATGACAACCTGATATTGCAATTAACTTAGTGTTATTTGTAAGTTCCGCAATCATCTCTTGATATGTAAATATTTTAAGTCCAAGTTCATGAGCTCTTTTAACTTCAGGATGATCATTAGTAAATGCATTTCCTTGTACAATAATCATATTTTCTTTAATGTTATCTGGATTAAATGTAGTAAATGGTATACCTTTTTCAATAAGACCTTTTTCTGTAAAGAAATGGTCTGGCTTATCACTACCCATAACATTATAACCAAGACTATGCATTATTTGTGCTAAAGCACTCATTCCACTTCCTTTAATTCCTATAAAATAATAAATCATAAAATCACCTGATATAATTATACTATAAATATCAATCATTTTCGATAAACTTTATATATTATTGACATATTTTAATAAAAAAACTATAACTTTTAATAGGGGATTTATGAAAAAATTAATATATAATTCAAATTTAAAAAAAGATATTGAAAATTATAATAAAAAATTAAACATATATGAAGAAATTTTTAAGTATTTGGTTTGTCTTTTGGGAATATGTTTCTTAACTATTATTATAAATAGTAATTTTTTGTTACCAGCAATGATTTGCTATATAACAGTTTCTATTCCAATATTTAAAAACTATATTAAAAATAAAATCAAAAGAATTAATAATAAAAAGAAAAACTCTTCTAATAAAATAGATAAATTAATAAGTGAACTTTATGATAATAGTATTAATATAAGTAAAAAAGAACTTATTTGTTCTAAAACTATAAGTACTAAAACTAAAAAAATATCAAGAAACAATAATGAAATAATTAAGAATGAAGAAAGTATAAATACAGATTACTACTTAAAAGATATTCAAAATAGACTTAAAATACTTAGAAGAGAAAAGAAAACAATTTTAGAAAAAGATAAAATAATTAATGAGTGTAACTTATATTTGATGAATGAAAATGAACTTGATTACAATATTCCAGAAGAATATAAAAGAATTTTAAAATAGATATGTACTTATCTATTTTATTTTAGTATAATAAGTATGAAAAGTATGATTTGGAGGAAATATGAAAAATAAATATATTGGAATATCTAAAGTAGGGGAAAAAGGACAAATAGTTATACCAAAAGAAGCAAGAAAAATGTTCGATATTAAGCCAGGAGACTCATTAGTGATTCTTTGTGATAAGAAAAAAGGCATGGCAATACTAAAAAGTGACGTTATAGAGTCTAATATTGATGATATCATTAAAACTAAGGAGAAATAAATATGAATGCAATAGAACTTAAAAATGTAGTTAAAAAATATAAAAATAAAATTGTAGTCAATAATATAAGTTTAAATATTAAAGAAGGTGAATTGTTTTCTTTATTAGGCACAAATGGTGCTGGTAAAACAACAACTATCAAAATGATTTCAACGTTAATAAGACAAAACAGTGGTAACATTAAAGTACTTGGATATGACACAATAGAAGATTATACATCAATCAGAAAAAGTATTAATGTATCACCTCAAGAAACAGCTGTTGCGATGAATCTAACTGTGTATGAAAATCTTGATTTTATGGCAAATGTTTATCAAATCAAAAATAAAAAAGATAAAATAGATGAACTTATAAAAACATTTAAATTAGAAGAAGTATTAAATCAAAAAGCAAAAACATTATCAGGTGGAAACATGAGAAAATTATCTATCGCAATATCACTTATAAATGAACCAAAAGTATTATTTTTAGATGAACCAACACTAGGATTAGATGTATTATCAAGAAAAGAGTTATGGAATACTATTAATACTTTAAAAGGAAAAATTACAATTATACTTACTACACATTATATGGAAGAAGCAGAAAGTTTATCAGATAGGGTAGCTATTATGAATAAAGGTAATATTATTGAAATAGGTACTCCAAAAGAGATAATTAGTAAAACTAAAACTAAAAATATGGAAGATGCTTTTGTCTCTTTAATAACTGGAGGTAAAGATGAATAGAATAATTAATTTTGCAAATAGAAATATCAAAGAAATAGTA
>OBLI01003878.1_pt1 | contig 11105 bp, 20 predicted proteins | sample 1519701 | NCBI WGS metagenome assembly OBLI01 (sample SAMEA3663005, study PRJEB22513) | pig gut metagenome | biome: pig gut; feature: pig-associated habitat; material: faeces | place: France | collected 2012 | reverse complement strand
AAACAGCGACAATTATAAAAACCTACAAAAGATTTATAAATTGTAAAAATAATCGTAAAATGACGAAAATAACCGTACCTGAAGATGTTGTAGATAAGAAATCATATCTGAAGTTTTATGCTTTATCTAACAACCCAATTCTCAAAGATAAACTCTATCTTACATCAGAAGGTAGAGAAGTAAATATTGGTTGGTTGCCACACAGATTAAGAGAAGAAATACAATCCCTACCTCCGTCAGAACAAGAGCTAATTTTAGAGAGGAAAGGGAGGTACATGAAACTCTTACAACAAAAGAATTTAGCCAAAGCAATGGCATACGGAAACAAAGGACTTGGGCATAATTCCGACAAAAGTAAAAAAACTCTACAAGACAAAGCAGAAGAAGCATTAGAGGAAGATATTGTAACGCTTTTGGGGCGTATGTTTTCTATTAATGAAGTAGTCCGTATAATTGTGGAGGATAATGGAGTCGCGATAACTAAGAATAAAGTACAGGATGTAATGCGTCGCAACCTTGTAACGATTGAAAGAGCGAGAGAGGAATTTAGAAACAAAGTAACGGATGTCCGTCTTTACAACAAACGTCCAAGACTTGAAGAATTGGCTTGGATGTACTCTAAGATGAAGATGAGATATATTGCTATGAATAGTACTGAAGCCTATAATGCGATGCTGAGAACTCTTGAGCAAATTCGTAAGGAGGCTGAAGGCGATATACTCAATATAAACGGTAAGGTGGACGTCAATCTCAGCGTAGAGTTACAAGCCCATATACAAAAGGAGATAATAAAGACGATAAACCTGAAAGAGATTATCTTGGGACGTGTCGCTGCGAGGATGAACTATGATACGAGTAAGCTGATTGCGGGTTTACATAATTCCTATTACAACCGTTTTGTACAAATTAGCGGAGATTATGACCCAGGCGCAGAAATGCAATATCCGTCTTTGGTAAATTACGACTTTGGGGAAATAGAAAGACGAAATGCTGAAATTGACGACATTGTAGAAATGGAGCCTGAGCCTATTCAAGAAGAAGAGCACGACAAGGCTCAAGATATTAAGAATTTGTTTTTGGCGAAAATTCGTAGGCAAAAAGAAGAATACGAACAACGTACAAGTACAGCCGTTGTTGAAGAAGAAAGTATGGAGCGTGAAGCGAAAGAGGATTATGAGGAATATGAACGTGACGGTCATCAGATGCGTTATGACCGTCAAGCGAGAAAGGAAAAACGCAAACCATATAATCTTACACCCGAAGGTAGGGAACGAGTAAGAGCAGCCATAAAGAAGACAAATGAGAAACTTGGCAGAACTGGTAAGGGGTAAGAAACAAGATTAACATATATATGATGCGTAAACTAACAAAATGATAAATAAAATATGACAAGTGAGCAAATAAAAAGCCTATTCGGAGATAACGAAGAAGCATACAAAGATTTTCAAACGAAATTCAATACATCACCCGATGTAAAGAATATGCGAGCGAAGATACAAAACCTTCAAAGGTCGTTCAGATACGTTCAAGCAATGCAGCTGCAAAAGAAGTTGAACGATATAGAATACAAGGTAGCAAAAGAACTCATTGACGAGCAAAGGGCAAAAGTAGAGAAAGTAAACTTGACGCAAGTCGCATTAACCGATAAGGAGCGTAATGAGATTATTGATTTGCGAATTTGTCTTGATATTCTTTCTGATTGTATGGAAGGGTTCGTAATGGATATTAACGAAATTCTCCAGCGACACGATAAAACATTAACATTTGAGGACTATAATCCAACGATTAAAATGTTAAAAGAGGCAAGACGCCATCTTGCTTGGTGTAGCGATAATGAGGATTATCGGAAATATGAGCCTTGGGGTGATGAATGCGATAAGTTGATAAAGTCCGTAAGGAATAAAGCAACAAAGATTAAGCGAGAAACCAAAAAAGCAAGGCTTATAGCAGCTTCAGACGCAGGAACGAATAACGAAACTGGAAAGGAGGAGAAGCATGCTTAGCAAAAAGAAAAAGCCCATAAATAAGCAAGTAATCATTTATCAGGGTCAGTCAGACAGCGGATTAATAGTAAAGGTTATTCAAAATACCTTACCAAACTATGAGCGCAGTAAGTTTTTAATTCAAACAACGGTAAATCGTGACAATGAGTTTAGAAGTAAGATTGTTGCGAAAAGTAACGATATACGGAAAGTAAATGAGTTGTTGTCTAATTTGCTTGGGCGAAAAATAAGTTTAAGATGAAGAAAGTGATTTGCGATTGTTGCGGAAAATACCTATTTTCTATCAACGAAAAGAATATGGGGACAATAGCTGGCAAAGCTCAAGATATGGGTTATGTAGTGAAATGTCCTATATTCTTTGGCGTATCTAAGTTTAAGATATTTTGCAGTAAGGAATGTTGTAAGAAATGGTTTGCTGATAATGTAGAGCCTGAAATGCTTGAGAAGGGTAAGAAAAACTTGAAGAAGTTAGAAGAACAAAAACCACAAATCGTTTCAGGCTTACATAAGGGCATAAAGGAAATAATGAGTATTTTTAATCAAATAAAATCTTTGCCTCCTGAGGGAGCGTAGAGCGGCATTGGAGAGAATAAAGGAGAAATATAAGAAATGAGCGACAAAAGATTTAAGCTAAAACGACTTTGCACACAATGCTCATATTTTACACATACGAGCAAAACTTGTCGTATTAACCCAAAATATTGCGTTGGTGGACATAAGAGTGCTTGCGAAAATTGGCGTTATAAACACCGTATAGAAGGAGAGTTTTATTGTTTGTATTATAGAGCAACGATAACGAGTAAAACTTGTGAGGATTGCGAGATACGTTGCGTAAGGTCGGAAAGTAGAAAGGAGGTTGATTATGCCGAAAATGCGGAAAATGGATAAAACTAAATCAATGTTTGGTTTGTCTAAAATACCCGATAAGGAGTTATTGAGATATAGTAGGATTGAAGTTGGGCAATTAAAATCCTATATTGAAGAACTTGAGTGGGAAATATCTCAAAAAGATAAGGAGATAATGAAGTTGAAGAAAGAACTTTCTCAGCGTTCTTAGAGAAAAGAAGTTGGAGGAAAAGTTATGAAAGAGTACAATGCCTTATATATCTATTTTGTTAAAGATTTTGAACGAGGAACTTACAACCGCTTAACAGCACGTTGCGTAGTTATTGGGGAAACGGTAAAAAGCTATCATATAAGGCTTATTGACGTAATTCAGCGTAGATTGCCTGGAGAGTGTTTATGGGTAAAGAAGAAGTCAATATTTAGGAGCCTGAAAGATAACGCATCGGGCGAATGCGACAACTATCATATCGTAGTAGGCGATGATAGTTGTAGAGCATGCCTACAGCGTTGTTATAGAAAAAGCGAAATCTACAACAATACGGGAGGTGGTAGGTAAGAAGATTAGATTCAGGAGCACTTGTGTCATTTAGGGATAACGGCTTGCGAAAGTAGTTATCCCATTTTTATTGGCTAAAACTGTGGTGAGTATGCTTATTTTGTAATGGAAAAGTTAAATTTTTTGATTAAAATTAAAAATTTCTCCAAAAATATTTTTGTAGTTTGACAAAAAGTTCGTACCTTCGTAATCAGAAAGTTAAACATAACAAAAGTAAACGAATATGAAACATATAGTAGGCGAAGTTCACCCAAACGGAAAATGGGTGTGGACTGAATATAAAGAGGGTAAGTTTGATTGGAGAGGAATTAAGACTACTCCAACCGCTAAAACCGAGAAGGCTGTTTCTCAAAAGAAGGAGGATAAGCCAAGAACGAAGAAGCAGTTTATTAACGAAACCTCCTACAACCTTACAGAAGAGGAATGTAAGGAGTATTGGAAACTTGAGGGTAAATTCCTTGACCTTTACGTTAGAAGTACCTGGAAGTATTCTATGGGTCGTATTGGTTTTTGTACGTTAAGCGTAGAAAATAGTAAAACTGGTAAATCTAAGAGTTTCGACAAGCACCCCGATTGGCGCCCACTTGGTCACTATTATTTCAAGACGAAGGGTTGGAATGGAGAATGGATAGAGATAGAAGGTTATATCCAGTCTTGGGACGAAATTCGCAATATAAGCGACACTGAGAGTTTTACTGTAGACTTAATGAAGCACCCGCATCAGTAAATTATAAATTAAAATACAATGGCACAAGAAGTAATGACGAGTAGAGAACAGGCAATAGATTATCTTACATTCCTTCACGGTACTGCTCCAACGGAAGAAGAAATCCAGCAGTATTTGAATGATTGTGAAGAGTTTGATAAGGCTAATGTCGAAAACGAGTACAGTATGTGTAACGGTTTTGCGGCTTGCCCGAAGTTTACCTCAACCGAAGATGACGCTATTTCTGATTGCGTTAAAGAGAGTGTGGCGATGAATACGAGAAATTGGCTGTATAAGATAGTTGACGGTAAGCAAGAAGAAATCGGTCATACGGAGAAGTTTGGTCCACGTGATTGGAGATTTATCTCAAAAGTTAATTAAAAAGTAACAAAACATTTCCGCACGCAATCTTCGCAATCCGCTAAGAAGAACGGAAATTGCGTGCGGATTAAAATGAAGAAAATATGAAGACTGTAAATAAGATTGTGAACTTGACCGAAAACGAAGTCAAAATATTGACCCTGTTAGTAACTAAGGGAACTAATAGCGGAGGCGAACAAATAAGCACCGATATAGAAGAAAGCAACATGTTCCAGTTGGATGACGTTTATCCTCAGGCTCTATCCGAGTACGGCAAAACCAAGTCATCGGTTAAAGGAACTCTTGCTAATCTTGAGAAGAAGGGTTACATTACCTGTTATGCTGGTGAGGGTTATTTCGATGGTGAATTAACCGAAAGAGGAATAGAGTGGTGGTCATCTGCCAACATCGACAAAGTTAGTAAATCACAAATAACAAAAGTAACTAACATGGAAAATAGTAATAAAGATAGCGTAATGGATGTGCGTATCGTAAAAATGAACGCCATTCTCAGTACTAAACTCTCAGCTGTTTCTAAGGGCAAGCGTGAGGGTTTAAAGGCTCAAAAGAGCAGTTGTAAATTTCTCTTAGAGAATTGGGACAGCGAAGAGCACCTCCTTCGTTTCGTAGAAGATAAGGATATTATTGATACGCAATATGAATTGTACTGCATTGCGAAAAGTCGTATTGACCAACTCCAGTTCAAAAAACGTCAAGAGGAACGCAAGAAGATAGACCTCAAGGAACTCTCAGAATTCAAGGGCAATCCTAACGATTTGTCGAAAGATGCTAATCAGTGTTGGGCAATTCTTCATGGCTATTACGATACGGATAGCGTTATGCAAGAGGAACTGAAGAAGGATGAACTCTTTGCGAGTGCTATGGAGTATCGTAAGAAGATGATTGCGGATGCCGTAAAGGAGTTGAAGGCTAAGAAGTCGGTAAAGGCTACCAGCGAGCATAAAGAAGCAGCGAGCAAGCCGCAGAAGCAGCGGAAACACAATGTAGGAGATTTACACCCGAACGGTAAGTGGGTGTGGACGGAGTACAAGCCTGGAAAGTTTGATTGGCGTGGTATTCCGAAAGACGGAAAGACGGTTAAGGCTCAGCCAAAGAAATCAACACCCAAGACCAACAAAGCTACAAAGACAAAGGTTGAGAAGAAGTCCGATGATAAGAAAATTTGGACTATGAAAGACTTTGAGGAGCGTTGCGGTAAAGGAGCTGGTCAGGGTTTAACAAAAACTCAAAAAGAGGCAAAGAAATACCTTCTCAGGGGTTACAAGATAGAACTCATTGAGCAGGATGGACATTACTCTAACCACTGTTTCCTTAAAAAGGAAGGCGAAGTAACAAAATCCTCATTCCGAGATAGTATTGAGGGGTTGTTCCGTAAGATGGGAATGGAAGTACCTGGTGAGTTATTCTTGCCACGTACTGCTAAGTAATACCTAATTTAATCAAAAGTTAATAACAGATGTCCGCACCCACCCCAACTTTCGTTTACTTTTAGATTGGTGGGTGCGGAGAGAAAAGACCGTAAATTATGATTGACGAAAGAATTAAGGGCGAGTATATGATTGAGGCTATGAAAGCCGTTTCTCAGCTTTGTGGAGATACGGCTCAAGGTCGTTTCTATAAAACCAAAGCCGATAAAGCAAAGCCTATACACCTTACAAGCGTCAGGGAGCTATTCAGCGAAGAAGAACTCACGGCACTTTTGAAGGATGTGAAACCGAAAATGCACGGCTGCTTCCAAACGGCTCAAAGATTAAGCATGTTTCACGGTTTTGAGTACGTTGAGGGAGAATGGGGAATTGGCGGTGGATTAGGTATTGAGCATGCTTTTAATCGTAAAGGTGATAAGTATTTTGACCTGACCTCCGAGATAGTCTTGGAGAAGAATGTTGAGGAAGAAGAATTTGTAAGTATTGCCGAATTTAGCGCAAAATTCGTCAGGAGTGCTTGTCTTGAACTTCAAGTTTATACGGCTCTTATTCCCTACAAATACAACCGAGATAAAAACTTAAATTATGAGTAATGAAAATAAGATTGTTGAGCGTTGGATAAAGAAACGTCAATCTTACTGTCCGTATATTCGTTGGGAAAGAATGGAATGTAGAGCTATGACCCCGATATGCTTACATGCTCAGAGAAACGGAGAAAAGTGCATCTATAAGCATTGTCCGTTAAAATAGCCGAAAGTTATAACAGAAAAAGAAATAACATTATGAACCGAACGGAATTAATTGGTCATTTGCAAAGCAAATATTCCATTACCGCAGAAGAAGTAGAGGAGATTGAAGACGATGGCGAGAAACTGATTAAAACCGCTTTTGATTTTGCGGGTTTTAAGCCTGATGTTGATATTCGTGAATTAGTAGATGGAGCCTTTGGCGGCAATCTAAGCAACCGAGATTATCTTGAAGAAGGTTCTTCAGCCGTGCGAATAAGTGTTGACGGAGTAGTAGAAAATATAGCACCGATAAACGGCTCAGACTTTTCTCTTGAGGAAATGTATAAACTTATAGGTCAAGACGTCATAGAGTTGGTTTATTTGCCTAACGATAAACTTTTTGTTGTCGATGAGGAAGGATTTTACCGTGTTCCGTTAAAGATAAATTGGCTTGCCACCCGAATTTTATCAGAACAACTTTTAGCAAGAAAGAAACATCCAACATTCATCTTTGGGGATGTTTTGCTTGTAAATAGTGAACAAGTTAAATAATGGAGAATATTGAGAATATGATAAAAGTTGCCGTAACTTTTCTACAGAGTAAAGGTTATAGCAACTTTTTTGTTACTGGTAGTGTTGCGTTGATTAAAAATTTTGGTATTCCGTTAGGTCGTGAACCGCACGATATTGATATTATTCTTTTGGGTGATACGACTAATGAGGAAGATGACAAAATTCTGTTTAAAGTGGATGGAATTTGGGTCAACGTTTTTATACAAAAAGAAATTCGTTTCAAAAAGTCAAAGCTCATAGACAATGTAAAATTTGTTGACGATATACAACATATCGTAAGCGAGAAGTTGAAGATGAGTAGAGATAAGGACTTGGACGATATTGAGATTATTAACAAATTTTTAACAGAAAAGAAATTACAATGAAAAAGGAAGAATTTACTGCGAAAAGAGAGCAGATGCGAGAAGTTAAATCAGACGCTTTGCGTAAAGTATCAAAGGTTGCTAAACTCTTTGCCAGTGCCGATATTAAGGACTATATTATAACAGGTTCTCAGGCTCTCATTATTCAGGGTTTTATGTTCCACCGTACTGGCGATGATGTAGATGTTCGTATTTGTATTCCGAAGGATGAGGAAAGAAGACAACTAATGATGCAGAAACTGCAGAGTTGGGCTATGTTATATCCTGAAGAGGATAGCAGCGAAAAATACAAAGAGTCAAATGCAACGTGGTTGTTTACTTTCTTTGTAAAAAATACGAAGATAAACGTATTTGCTATGAAAGAGGAGGATTATGGGAATATTCCGTTTAATTGCTTGAATAACGGCTGGAACGTTGAAGAGGTTGGTTCTGTTCTTTTGGATAAAATGGTTTTGAAAAGAGGTAAGGACTATGAAGACTTTGTAAACTGTATTTCTAATTTTAACAGTGCCGTATGTTTGTAAGGGTTGATACGAGTAACGAGCAAGAATATATAAGTATTCTTTGTTCCGAAAGAATAACCAACGGTTCAGAAATAGAACTTGTTCCAGTAAGATTAACAAAGGGTCAAATTGCGGAATTAAAGTTTGACGAATTTGAGGAAATAAAGTAGATGAAAGAGTTTTTAAAGCAATTCAGTTCTTTCGTATCGAAGTATGGTTTAGAGGTAAGTAAGGTGTTCGATGATTTTCTTCAGTATATCATTTGGGCACATACTTTACCTGAATACGGAAAGAAGATTGAAGGTTGGGGTTATACACCTTCACAAAGTAAGGAAATGTATGATATGTATTGCAACCTTATTCTTGCCGTTAAACCTGAGATTGACCGCCATGGTTGGTTCGATGCTTTTGGATTTGTATATGAAGATATGATTGCTGGTAAATTCCGTAGAAGTAACAGCGGTCAATTTTTCACACCTCCCAGCATTTGCGATTTAATGACGGATATTAATGCCCCAAAAGAACAACGAATTGTAGGAAAAACCATTTCAGACCCAACGTGCGGTAGCGGTCGTAATTTATTGGCGTTTCATGCTAAGCACGTTGGGAACTATTACGTTGCTGAAGATATTGACCGTACTTGTTGCATGATGACCATTTGTAACTTTATTATACACGGAGTAGAGGGTGAGGTAATTTGGCACAATACTCTTCAGCCTGATACGTTCTATGGCGGTTGGAAAACAAATGAGCAACTTAATTCTTTGTTTTCAAAATATAGAGGAATACCTCATGTGAGAGAAATTTCGTATGATGACACTCTTTTGAAAAAGATTAATGATAAGTCTGCAGAAGTATTCCGTATAAAGGAGAAATTAAGTGAAGCATATAAGAAGCAGTTAGCAGCACTTTCAACGATACGTTCAGGTAAAAGTATCTCAGAGAATAGAAAGCAGCAGATAACAGCGATTACAAAACGAATAAGCAATATAAAGAAACTAATGAAGAAGTATGAATAGAGTAACAAAATACGGAAGAAAATTTAAAACAAAAAAAAATATAAAGAGATATATGAAGAAGAATTGGTTCACGGAAAGTAACCGTTTTAAGCATTTCTCTTATGGAGTGCTTATTGGATTAGGTGCTAATGATTTGTATTGCGCTGTTTATACTGGCGCTGGAGTAGCTGGAGCCTTGGAGTTTAAAGATAAGGCTTATGGCGGCAAATGGGATTGGATTGACTGGGGTTGTACTGTTGTTGGCGTAATCGTGGGTTATGGAATACGTTACGGAATAACTAAATTGGTTCGCTAATGAATTTTAAGCAAGATAAAATTGACCGTTTATACCTTCGTATGGCATTTACTTGGAGTGAAAATAGTTATGCTATAAGACGACAAGTGGGGTGTTTAATAGTAAAGGACAACTCCATCATTTCGGATGGATATAACGGAACTCCAAGCGGTTTTCGTAACATTTGCGAATTTGAGCCTGACGCTGATAAGAGTTTTAATGAGAATTGTACTCATACGGCTTTATTGAACGATTACAACGCAGGTAGAAAACTTGTAACATATCCTTATGTTTTACACGCTGAAAGTAACGCAATATCAAAGTTAGCTAAATCAAGCAATTCTTCAGAAGGTGCAACGATATACGTTACAGATGAACCATGCTTAGAATGCTCTAAGATGATTATTCAATCGGGTATTAGGAGAGTTGTTTACAGTCGTTCTTACCGAACACACGATGGAATTGAACTGCTTAAAAGAGCGAATATTGAAATTAAACAAATAACAGTTTAACAAAATGGTAAATAAAATGGTTAATAAAAAACAATTTGACGACAATGCTAAGCGTAAGAAAGTAAACGGAGTAGAGGACAAGCGTTTTTCAAAGGCTAAGTTCAGAAAGGAAAACGGTTCAATGTCGCTTTCGGAGAAGACAGAAGAGAACAAGCCTGAAGTAAAAACTAACAACGCTGATTATTACTATCAGAAGTATGAGAGTTTGGCAACTCGCAATCATAAGTGGGCTGGTGGTAATGTTGAAAGTGTTACTTGTATGATACTTACTGAGCCTTCCCTTAAAGCCGATGACTATAAGGTATTGCCAAAGGGTCAGTGCGTAATAGTTACCACATTCTCCAACAGTCCGTATCGTATGGTTAAGGCTGATGACGGTCGTATCGGAATTATTCCAGCCGAAAAGGGAGCAAAACCTATGAGCATCAAAAATGTATAAGTATGAAAAAGTTGTTGCCCTTAATTGGGGTATTTGCGGCTTTATTCTTAATTACGGCTTGCGAGAAGAACGTCAAAAGACCAAAATCAACGCAAGTCGTATATCAAGAAACAATAAGGGAAGATGATACGTTTAAAGTAGTTCGTACATGCTACTATACAATAGATAGTACGAAATACGACACTATCGCAAAACGCAAGCTCAGCTCTATCGAAACACCATCAACTCAAGATTACAAAAACCTTCCTGAAGATGCTGTTGATTTGAATACGATATTCGGAAAGTATGACCCCGAAACGGATTGGAATTTTACGGAACTTGATGAAGAGGATTGGGAGTATTTGAAGAAGATAGGAGTATATTGGGATGACGATAATGGTTGTTATCGTAGAAGAAGCACGGAGCAAGCATTTCATTAGCCGAAATGATAAAGTTATAAGTGAATATAGAGATATGCCGTACCGAGGTTGTAAATACCTTAGTACGGCATTTTTCGTGTCTTAGATAAGGTGAAAAGTTAAAATTTTGATTAAAATTAAAAATTTGTATTTTTTCAAAAATTTCTCCAAAAATATTTTGTAGTTTCGCAAAAAGTTCGTACCTTCGTAATCAGATATAACAAAACTGTAAATTAAATTGTAGAACGTATGAAAACAAAATTCACAAGAAATGAGCTTTTCGCAATCGAAGAGTTATCAAATAGAGCAGAGGGGCAATTTGCGAAAGACCTCAACCTGAAAGTCCGCAAGGGTTTAGGTTTATCATTACCACTTTCA
>OBLI01003877.1_pt1 | contig 11106 bp, 14 predicted proteins | sample 1519701 | NCBI WGS metagenome assembly OBLI01 (sample SAMEA3663005, study PRJEB22513) | pig gut metagenome | biome: pig gut; feature: pig-associated habitat; material: faeces | place: France | collected 2012 | reverse complement strand
ATGAAACTTAGAAGCGATAATCTCGTCTTCATACCTTTCCGGATGTGGATTTCGAAAAATAGTAAAATTATCAGGAACTGGGTCCACCCCACCACGAATAAATGGGTTACATCTTAGTATACGACAAATCCCCATGATTAGCCCTAAAATAGGACCATGTTTTTTCAGAGCATCAATCATATAGTTAGAGCATGTAGGATAATATCTACAACTTGGTGGAAAAAGCGGTGAAATTAGTGTCTGATAAATACGCACTAAACCGATCAAAATCTTACGCAAGTAATCTCCTCACTTAGTGTCGTTGATGCTTTTCAATATTCTTAAGCAAAGTACCTGTACCTAAAGCAACAGCTTCCAATGGATGATCAGCTGTTAAAACAGGAACTTGTAAGTAATATGAAATTAGCTTATCAATATTCTTCAACAATGCTCCACCACCGGTGAGCATAATTCCACGGTCAATAATATCTGCTGAAAGTTCTGGTGGAGTAGTTTCAAGAACTTCCTTAGCGGCTGCGATAATTGACATCAAACCTGGTTCCAATGCCTTTTGAATTTCAGGTGCGGTAACTGTAGTTTGCTTGGGCAAACCATCAACCACATCACGACCGCGAACGGTAACTTGTTCATCTTCATCAGGTTCAAATGCACTACCTATTTCAATCTTAATTTGTTCTGCGGTTCTAGAACCAATAAGCAAATTATGCTTATTCTTAATGTAGCTAATTACAGCTTGGTTCATTCTATCACCGGCATAACGAAGTGATTGTGAAGTTACAATTTCACCCATTGATAAAATTGCAACATCAGTAGTACCACCACCGATATCAATAACCATATTTCCTTGTGGCTTGAAAATGTCTAAACCAGCTCCAACAGCTGCAACCTTAGGTTCGAAATCAAGATATACCTTGCCGCCACCTGATTTTTCAGCTGCTTGAATAATTGCCTTTTGTTCAATTGAAGTAACTCCAGTAGGAGCACAAATCAAAATATTTGGCTTAGACATGAAGCCTTTAACATTTAATTTTTCAATAAAGTAAGACAGCATTTCTTCAGTAATATCGAAATCTGCAATTACACCGTTTTTAAGCGGACGAATTACGCGGATATTACCAGGGGTTCTACCTACCATCTCGTATGCCTCTGAGCCAACCGCAACTACCTTGTTAGTATCAGTATTTACGGCAACAACAGAAGGTTCGTTTAAAACAATACCTTTTCCAGAGACATTAATTAATACATTAGCTGTCCCCAAATCAATTCCTATATCTCGTGCCACGATAACCCTCCATAATTATTCATCGTCCATTTTACCATAAATAACTAAGAGTTTCCTTTACTGTCCTTGTTTTAACACAATCTTTAAAACAAATTACTAAGTTGCATTGAAGTATCAATAAAAGTAATTACAAAATTGCCGATTAAAAAGCCTAACGCAATTGCACCAAATAAATATAAAAGTTGAGTTTCAAAAACTCTACCCTTACGCACAATTTTATCTAATTGAACAGCCTTCATTGCCTGAAAAGCTAATCCAATGGCAATCAAATAAATGATGATACTTATAATTGCATGAACACCTAATTGAAACATAAATTTTTCCCTTTAATAAAAAAAGACGGATGCAATTTGCATTCGTCTTTTTCACTTTATCTAGTGACCTCTATCATTGTAAACACTGATTCTGTTCATTGCTCGTCTCAAAGCAACTTGAGCACGTTCCACAGTACGTTCATCATGCTTCTCACGTGCTTCCTTAAGACGCTTCTCAGCTCTTTCCTTAGCGGCTTGAGCACGAGAAACATCAATGTTTCTAGCACGTTCGGCACTATCCGCAATAATTGTAGCTACGTTCTCTGAGAAATCAATATAACCACCACTAATAGCGATGTGATCGATTCTTGAACCCATTTCTTGACTACGTTTTACTTTAACTTCACTAATAACTAATGGAGTCAAAAGCGGGGTGTGATTGTACAATATAGAACGTTCACCATCAACAGCGCGTACATCAACGATGCTTCCACGATGGGAATAAATCATTCCATTAGGAGTTACAACATTTACTCTAAAAAGCTTTTCTGGATCTGCCATTTGACATCACCCTACTTTTCTAGCAATGCTTTAGCTTCTGGATCACTTGGAGTTACACCCATAGATTGTGCTTTCTTCAAAACATCTTCGATTGGGCCAACACCACGGAAGGCATCTTCTGGTAAATCATCAAGATGACCATCCAAAATAAGTTTAAAGCCTTTAATGGTCTCCTTAATTGGAACATATGAACCAGGTACACCAGTAAATTGTTCAGCAACGAAGAAGTTTTGTGACAAGAAGAATTGAACTTTACGTGCACGTGCAACGATCAATTTTTCTTCATCAGACAATTCATCCATACCCAAAACAGAAATAATATCTTGCAATTCTTGGTAACGTTGCAAAATATGTTGAACACGAGTAGCAACTTCGTAGTGTTCTTGACCAACAACTTCTGGGTCAAGGGCACTTGAAGATGATTCAAGTGGGTCAACGGCTGGGTAAATACCTTGTTCTACCAAGCTACGTTCCAAGTTAGTAGTAGCGTCCAAGTGTGCGAATGTGGTTGATGGAGCTGGGTCAGTATAGTCATCGGCAGGAACATAAACGGCTTGAATTGAAGTAATTGAACCCTTCTTCGTTGAAGTAATTCTTTCCTGCAATTGACCCATTTCTGTTGCCAAAGTTGGCTGGTAACCAACGGCACTTGGCATACGACCAAGCAAAGCGGAAACTTCTGAACCAGCCTGAGTGAATCTAAAGATATTGTCGATAAAGAGTAATACGTCTTGACCTTCAACATCTCTGAAGTATTCAGCAATAGTCAAACCAGTTAATGCAACACGCATTCTGGCACCAGGCGGCTCGTTCATCTGACCAAATACCATGGCAGTTTTACTTAAAACGCCTGAAGCTTTCATTTCGAAGTAAAGGTCATTACCTTCACGTGTTCTTTCACCAACACCAGTAAATACGGAAATACCACCGTGTTCTTGAGCGATGTTGTGAATTAATTCCTGAATGATAGTTGTTTTACCAACACCGGCACCACCGAACAAACCAACTTTACCACCACGTACATATGGTTCAAGCAAGTCGATAACTTTAATACCAGTTTCAAGGATTTCTCTACTGGTAGTTAAATCTTCATATTTAGGTGCTTCTTTGTGGATACCTTCACGAGGGTGATCTTTTGAAAATTTTGGACCGCCATCAATTGGTTGACCCAAAACGTTGAACACACGACCTAAAGTATCTTCCCCAACTGGAACTGAAATTGGAGCACCAGTATCTTCAACCTTCATACCACGGCGAAGACCATCGGTAGATTCCATGGCGATCGTTCTTAAGACACCATCACCGAGTTCAAGCGTAACTTCAAGGACGATGCTTTCATCCTCTGATTTGATTACGCGCAAGGCATTGTTAATATCAGGTAAATTCTTATCGATTGGGAATTTAACATCGACAACTGGGCCGATTACTTGAACGATTTCACCTTCACTCAAAACATCTACCTCCTTTTCTTTATTACTCTAAGTTTACTCTAAGGCATTTGCACCACTGATAATTTCGGTAATTTCAGTAGTAATTTGTGCCTGTCTAGCACGGTTTAATTTTGTAGTTAAACTTGATACCAAATCATTGGCATTATCAGTCGCACTTTGCATAGCTGTCATTGAACTAGCATGTTCTGCAGTCTTGGCGTCTAGAATGGCACCATAAATTGTTGAACGAGCATACTGTGGCAACAACTTAGTAAGCACACTATTAATGTCTGGTTCAATATCATATTCTAATTCTTTATGTGCTTCAGCTTCTTTTACGCCGATATCCAAATCAACGATTGGCAACATCTTTTCAACACGAAAAGCAGATGATAATGAGTTTACATGGTGAGTATAACATACGTAAAGTTGGTCATAGACACCATTTAAATACATCTTAATTGCAGTTGAAACAATTGGTAAAGCTTCATCAAAGGTTGGCACATCTGAAACTCCATCTTTTTCGTAAACAACATTAACGTTGTTTTTCTTAAAGAATTGAGCGCCGACAGAACCAACGGCTAAAACTTTAACTTCATGTCCTTGTGCACGTTCATCTTCAAAAATGCTCATCATATTTTTGATGACATTGCTGTTGTAAGAACCTACAAGACCACGATCACCGCTAATTACTAAGAAACCTGTAGTCTTAACTTTTTTGCGGGTTTGAATCATATCAGCAGTAATACCTAAACCAAACACATCAGTATAATCGATCTTCGCAACATTGTTTTTATCGATAGAGATACTCTTTTCACGCAGATTATCTACGACTTGGGAACTGATTAAACGAGAAATCGTTTTACGAACATAGTCGTTATAAACGGTATATTCTTTATCATGATTTTCAGTTTGATTCAATTTTGATGCTGAAACCATTCGCATGGCTTCTGTGATCTTACCGGTTTGTTTTACTGAAGCAATCTTTTTCTTTAACTCAAGTAAAGATGCAGGCATAATCTACCTCCTATTTTTCACTTGGTGTAAAGCTTTCACTGAATTCCTCAACGGCTGCTGATAATTTCTTATCATCAGGTAATTCACCAGTTTCACGAATTGTCTTAAGCAAATCAGCATGACTGCTATCAAAGTTGTCGAACAATTCATTTTGGAAGCGTCCAATGTCTTCTACTGGAACAGCATCAAGGTAACCGTGAGTCAAAGCATAAAGAATCAATACTTGCTTTTCAACAGGGATCGGATCATGAAGTGGTTGCTTCAATACTTCAACAGTTCTTTGACCTCTGTTCAACTTAGCTTGAGTTGCTTGATCAAGATCACTACCAAATTGAGCGAAACTTTCAAGTTCACGGTAAGCTGCAAGGTCAGTACGTAAAGTACCAGCAACTTTCTTCATTGCCTTAATCTGAGCGTTACCACCAACACGAGAAACTGAGTTACCAGCATCGATAGCTGGACGAGTACCGGCAAAGAACAAGTCACTTTGCAAGAAGATCTGACCGTCAGTAATAGAAATTACGTTGGTTGGAATATATGCAGAAATGTCTCCGGCTTCAGTTTGAATAATTGGCAAAGCTGTCAATCACCCACCACCAAGTTTGTCACTCAACTTAGCACTACGTTCAAGAAGACGTGAGTGTAAGTAGAAGACGTCACCTGGATAGGCTTCACGACCAGGCGGACGACGGAGAAGCAAGGAAAGTTCACGGTAAGCGACGGCTTGTTTGGATAGGTCGTCAAATACGATTAATACGTCCTTGCCATTGTACATAAATTCCTCACCCATAGCAGTACCAGCATATGGTGCAATATAAAGCATAGGTGCTGGTTCACTTGGGCCCGCTTCAACAACAATGGTGTAATCCATTGCGCCAAAACGCTTTAAAGTTTCTACTTGAGTTCTAACGGTTGATTCCTTTTGACCAATAGCAACGTAAATACAAATTACGTCTTGTCCCTTTTGGTTAAGAATAGTATCAATAGCCAAACTAGTCTTACCAGTCTTACGGTCACCGATAATCAATTCACGCTGACCACGACCAATTGGAACTAAGGCATCGATAGCTTTAATACCAGTTTGAAGTGGTTGCTTAACTGATTGACGGTCCATAACACCTGGAGCTTTAGCTTCGATAGGACGAGTCTTATCAGCTTTGATTTCACCCTCACCGTCAACAGGTTGACCTAATGGGTTAACTACTCTACCAATTAAGGCGTCACCAACAGGAACTTCCATGATTCGACCAGTTCTTTGAACACGGTCACCTTCACGAATGTTGTCAAATTGACCCAAAATAATGATACCAACATCGTTGGATTCAAGGTTTTGAGCGATACCGTATGAACCGTTATCAAATTTTAACAATTCACCGGCCAATACATCGTTAAGTCCGTGAGCTCGGGCGATACCATCACCAACGTAAGTTACAACACCAACTTCGTTAATGTCGAGCTTATCATCGTAATGTTCAAGTTGTTGCTTGATCAAGGAGCTAATTTCTTCCGCTTTAATGCTCAATGGTTTCACCTCTTTTAATTTTTATCAATTATTTGCGCACGGATCTTCTTCAGTCTATTTTTAACTGATCCATCAATCACGCGGTCCTTCACTTGGAGGACTACGCCGCCTAATATACTTGGATCAACTTTATTCTCAAGACGCACAGCGTTTAAATCATACTTTTTAGCATAACTATCACCTAAACGCTTAAGTTGATCATCATCCAGTTTAACTGCAGTAGTTGCAGTACCAGCTGCGATCTTCTTTTCATCGTCATAAAGTAAAGCAAATTCATCGATAATATCGATTAAATCAGCAAAGCGGTTATATTCAAGTAACAAATTCAAAAAGCCTTGTACTTCATCTGAAAAATCTTTTTCAACTGCAGTTAAAAGAGACTTTTTATCTTTACTACTTAAAATAGGATCGCTAAGGACACTGATGAATTTAGGATTGGCAACTGCTGCCTTTTTCAATTCCATCATTTCATCGTAAACAGTATCCAGTACTTTATTATCTTGCGCATAACCGAACAAAGCAGTACCGTAACGTGCAGCTATTTCTTCTCTACTTAAAGCCATTAATCATCCAACCCCTTAATAAATTGGTCGACTAAATCTTTTTGGTCTTCAGCAGATAAATTCTTAGCAATAACTTTTTCGGCAATTGCTACAGAAATATCAGCTACTTGATCACGTGCGGCATTTAAAGCATCTGATTTAGCCTTAGCAGCTTCTTCATTTGCTTTCTTACGAATTGCTGCAGCGTCTTCGTTTGCACTAGCTACGATTTCCTTGCCTGTGTTTTGCGCATTAGTTTTAGCGTCAGAGAGAATCTGTGTTGCTTCTTGTCTTGAGTTCTTCAAGGCAGCTTCACGCTCATTAGCAAGCGTTTCAGCCTTTTTACGATCACTTGCAGCTGAATCCAAGTCATTAATAACTTTTTGCCGCCGCTTTTCCATCATATCTGATACTGGACCCCAAGCGTAATGCTTGACCAATAACAGCAAGATGGCAAAACAAATTAAATACCAAATAGCATTACCAAGGTAAATATGATGTGAGGCTGCAAATAATGTTTGAATAGTCATTTACTGCCCTTCTCTCTTTATACTTAAATCCTTCAAACAGAAAATCTTTATTAAAGGAAAAGAATTAAGAAGGCAACAACAATAGACAAAATAGGAACGGCTTCGATCAAACCAACACCAATGAACATTGTTGCTCTTAAGTTACCAGCACTTTCAGGTTGACGAGCCATACCTTCAAGAGTCTTTGAAATAACTTTACCGTTACCAAGTGATGCAGCCAATGCTGCTAAACCAGCTGCGATGGAAGCAGCGAGATATTTAAAAGCTTCTGACATAAAAGTCATAAATTTATACCTCCAAAAATTTATTCTGTAGTAACTTTCTTACCAATGTAAACCATTGACAAAGTTACGAAAACATATGCCTGGATAGAGCCAATGAAGACAGAGAAACCTTGCCAAATCATGGCTAATGGAGCTGCTAGAATCAATGTAAATGGTCCACCAGCATGTGCTAGATCATTACCAATTAATGTTAGCAAAACTTCACCAGCATATATATTCCCATAAAGACGCAATGATAAGGTTAAGAAGTTGGTAAATTCTTCAATTACATTAACTGGAAGTAAAAAACCAACCGGTTGCGCATAATTCTTTAAATATCCGCCAACACCAAATCTTTGTACGCCGAATGTGAACGATAGAAGCAAGGTCATCATTGCAAACGACATTGTCGCTACTGGATCGGCAGTTGGTGATTTTACAAACACCCAATCATCAACTTTGACTTCTAGGAACATACCCAATTGGTTCATGAACCAGATGAAAAGGAACAATACAAAAGCATATAAAGACAAGTGGTTTTGAGCATCTACGTCGCTGACGTTATCTTTTACAATACCGTTAGTAAATTCAAGCAAATACTCAAGTACATTTTGTCTTTTATTTGGCTTTAGTTCGACTTTTCGTGCAAGCCAAAAGCAGATAAAGAAAACTGCCAAAGCCATTAGCGTTGAACCAATGATCCCAGTAAGATCAAAATTCAAGCCCATGAATTTAAAAACAAATGATTTCTCCATTACTTCGTGACCTCCCTTCTCGTGTTGAATAAAACTCGAACACGTAAATCATCTTAACACCAAATATCTTCTTTGTGTAACATGAAAGCGCATTAGAGAAAATATTTTTCAGAAAAAGGAAGTTTACTTAGTACCGAAGAGTCTGTCACCGGCATCTCCCAAACCTGGGAAGATATAACCGTTATCCATTAACTTCTCGTCTTCTGCTGCAGCATAGATATCAACGTCAGGGTTTTCCTTCTGAACAGCCTTGATACCTTCTGGAGCTGCTACTAAAACTGCTAACTTAATTTCTTTAACGCCACGCTTCTTTAATGCAGCAATAGCGTCATTAGCAGATCCACCAGTTGCAAGCATTGGATCAACAACTAAACATTCACGTTCAGCGATGTCCTTTGGAGCCTTGAAGAAGTATTCATGTGGTTTCAAAGTCTTTTCATCACGGTACATACCGATAACCGCAATTTTAGCTGATGGAACCATCTCAAGAACACCGTTAAGCATCCCCATACCGGCACGTAAAATTGGCACGATTGTCAATTTCTTACCGGCGATTTCTTTTTGAACTGTCTTACCCATTGGTGTCTCAATTTCGACATCTTCAAGTGGCAAGTCTCTAGTGATTTCATAGGTCATCAGACCACCAATTTCACCAACAATTCTACGGAATTCGTTTGAACCCGTATCCTTGCGACGAATAATTGTCAATTTGTGTTGAATCAATGGGTGATCCAAAACTACGAACTTTCCCATATATACCTCCTATTAACAAATAACATAACTCACTAAACATTTTAATCAAAAACGCAAAGGGTTTAAAGCCCTTTGCGTTTTATTTTTTATTTATTCAAATGATGTCCGCCCGCTGCTTTGTTAAGACGGTTCATGTAAGCTAAACTTTCTTCACCTTCATTGAAGCCTTGTACATAAATGGTTTCAATGTTGTCTTTGTCATCGAAATAGCGCAATGCACCAAATAAATTATGATCAGCGTCAACTAAGTTTTCACCTAAATCAAATTTATTGTCATCGCTTAAATCGATTTTAGCTAAAATTGAACCTAAAGCAGCTACACCAGTTTTTTCGTTAAAATCAATTTTGGCAAAATCAGCTGGATTATCAACTACGATTACAGGTTCACTTGGAGCATAGTGACGATACTTCATGCCTGGTGCTTTCGGCACATCTTTATCTGAAACCTTGCCTGTGTTGATTAAAACTTTTTCGCCTAAAACTTTGCTCAATTCTTCTGGCGTAATTTCACCAGGACGAAGCACGATTGGTGTTTTAACAGACAAATCGATAATCGTTGATTCAAGTCCAACACGAGTGGGACCGCCATCGATAATACCGGCAATTTTACCCTTTAAATCATGATATACGTGTTCAGCCGTAGTAGGACTTGGCTTAGTTGACGTGTTAGCAGAAGGTCCTACAATTGGGTAACCCAATTTAGCAATCAAATCGTGAGTCAATTGATCGTCTGGGCAACGAAAAGCAACGGTCTTAAGACCGCCTTTTACAAACAAAAGAAGAGTCAAAGGACCTGGCCAGAAGTGCTTAATTAGCGTTTTAGCCCGTTCTGGAACCTCTTTAGCGTAGCGTTCCATCATCTTTTCATCAGAAATCGTTACAATCAAAGGATTATCGCTAGGACGACCCTTAGCTGCATAAACACCTTTAACTGATTTTTCATTGGTTGCAATCGCACCTAAGCCATAAACAGTTTCTGTAGGGAAAGCAACTAATTCACCCTTGGCCAATAGCTTAACGGCTTCATCAAGTTGATCCTTTTTAAAAATCTTTGTTTCCATTTCTATTTTTGCCACCTTCCATGAACCATGCGTGGCTTGCCGGCCATATCTTTTCTAAATTCAATCTCAAAATCAGGCAATTCTTTGGCAAATAATTCTTTCAATTGTTCTTCTTCATTAAAGCCAAATTCTAAGAAAAATTCACCGTGACTATTTAAGTGGTCACGAACTTGTTTGGCAAACTTCTTGTAAAAGTCTAATCCATCTTTACCAGCAAACAGAGCTTCTTTAGGCTCATTTTGCAAGACATTCTTATCCATGTCTTTCTTCTCATTTGTCTTGATATATGGTGGATTAGAAATGATTTTGTCGAACTTTTCAAGACCAATTAATACATTAGCTTTACGGGTAGTGACGTCAAGATCATAGTTTAAAAAGTTTTCTTCACTTGTTCTTAAAGCACTATCAGTAATATCACTAGCATAAAGGGTCAGATCCTTGATTCCCTTCTTTTCTGCTTCTTTAGCAAGAGCAACGGTAATGCAACCAGAGCCGGTACCTAAATCAAGCACCTTATCACCACTTTTAAGTGACTTTAATGCCCATTCAACCAACTCTTCGGTTTCAAAACGAGGAATCAATACGCCGCGCTGCACCATGATTTTGTAGCCTAAAAACCAAGCGTAACCCAAAATGTATTGTGGTGAAACGCCTCTAGCCAGCTTCTTAATGTCTTTATTGGCTTGCTTGACTTGATCTTCTGACAAAACCATGTCTTGCTTTAATTCAAACTCGCTAGGAGTCAAATTAAGACGCTCAGCCAAAACAAAATCAATATCCTCTGGTCGAACATCTTCGGCAGCCTCTCCTGCCTTAATTCTGATTTGCTTTAAAGTCAACTTAGGCATTTTTATCAGCCAACTCCTCCAATTGCTTAGTTTGATTGTAAAGAATCAATGCATCGATAATTTCGTCAAGTTCACCGTTCATTACACGGTCAAGCTTATTAATAGTCAAACCAATACGGTGGTCGGTAACTCTGTTTTGTGGGTAGTTGTAGGTTCTAATTCTTTCTGAACGGTCACCAGTACCTACAGCATTCTTACGTTTTGCATCATATTTAGCTTGGTTTTGACTTTCGTAGTAGTCATAAACACGTGATTTCAAAATTTGCATAGCCTTTTCACGGTTTTGTT
>OBLI01003876.1_pt1 | contig 11106 bp, 12 predicted proteins | sample 1519701 | NCBI WGS metagenome assembly OBLI01 (sample SAMEA3663005, study PRJEB22513) | pig gut metagenome | biome: pig gut; feature: pig-associated habitat; material: faeces | place: France | collected 2012 | reverse complement strand
AAAAAAAAAAAAAAATTTAATAATAAAATATTAAAAATAGATATTGAAGATAAAAAAAGATTAAAAAGGAAATATAAACATAAAGACTTTGAATTATATGGTAAATACTTATTTAATGATGGTTATGTTTCTATTCCAAAAAATAAAGAGTTAATAAAAGAAAATTCTAAATATCTAAAAGATAACTTTCTTACTGATGAGCTTATTGATCATAGATTTTACTATTTAAATAATGAATTTACTAAGTTTAATAAATTAAGTTTATATGAAAAAATATTCAAACATAAATATTGTCTTTTTACTAAAAATGAACTTGACACTATAATTGAAGAATGTATAGAAATGATAATAACTAAAATAAAAGAAGTGATGTAAATTATAATAAAATAATTTGTTTACTTTTCTTATTATTTTGTTTATAATTATTCTAGGAGATAAGATATATGAAAAAGGGAAATAAAACAAGATTAATATTTTGGGGAATTATCTGGATAGTAGTTTTAAGCTTAGCAGGATTTGGATATTATTCCTATTTAAATGGACATGGAATTAAAGGAGAAGTAAGGCATAATTTAAAACCTATAGTTGAAAAATTTAACAATTTAAAAGGATTAGAAGCATATAAAAAAGCAGGAATTGATATTAGTGCAGAAATAAAAGAAACTCAAATAGTTGTTAATTATAAAACTTCAGGAGCAACAGCATCATTCACATTTGATTATCAAAATATAGCTTCAGAAAAAGTATTATATATGAAATATAGTACAGCAGATGAAGCAACAGCAAAGTTAATTATTAAATCAATGATTGAATCTGTTTCAATAGTAAATGGTCACACAGAAGGAGAAGTATTTAATAGATACAAATTAGAAGACTTCTTTAACACAACTATTTTAGAAGGAGTTCAAATTAAAAGTGTAACAAATGGAAATGAAATATATATAGACATAAATAAATCAATTATAGATGGAATTAAAAATAATGAAAATAATACAGAAAACACAATAGTATCAATAAACGAAGAAGATTTAAATACATTAAAAAATGATTTAACTACACAAAAAGAATCATTAATTCAAAAAGATACAATTACTTTATATGTAACAGAAAATACTAAAGAATATACAATATATATAGTTGATACTAATCAAAACAATAATAATTATATTTCAGTATCAAATGTAATTAAAATATTAACTAACGAAGAAACTCTTATTAAATTCAATACAAATATTAAAGATTTAAATTCAAACCAACAATTTGAAAATATAAAAATTACTATTAATAAAGATGTTACATCAATTGAAAAATTAACAGTTAAAAATAACGTAACAGAAATAGTAATAACTAAATAAGACATTAAGTCTTATTTTTTTTGCAATAAAAAAGTTAGTGAAACTAATTATCAAGTTTTACACTAACTAATTTACTAACACCACTCTCTTGCATTGTAACACCATATAATCTATCTAAGAATTCCATTGTTTTCTTTTTATGTGTTATAACAAGTAATTGAGTTCTATTTTTATAATTATGTAAATATTCTCCAAATATAGTAGCATTATTTTCATCAAGTGCACTCTCAACCTCATCTAGTATTACAAATGGTACTTTTTCAAGATTCATAATTGAGAATAATAAACTAATTGCCGTCATAGTTCTCTCACCACCAGAAAGTAAACTAAGTGGTTTTTGGTTTTTTCCTGGAGGTATAGCAATAATATCTATACCAGTTTCAAGAATATTATTAGGATCAGTTAACTCCAGATGTGCACTTCCTCCCTTAAATAATGTTTTAAATACTTTTCCAAATTCTATATTAATATTATTAAATGACTCTTCAAATTTATCTTTCATAACATCATCCATATCATCAATAATAGTTAATAAATCCGTTTCACTCTTTTCTAAATCTTCCTTTTGTTTATTTAAGAAATTAACTCTAGTAGATATTCTCTCATACTCTTCTATACTTCCTAAATTAACATCTCCAAGAGATTTAATTTTACGCCTTAATATTGATACTTTACTACGAGCAACATCTTCATCAATCTCAAGAACATATTCTTTACTTGCTCTTTCATAACCTAAACTATAATCTTCACTAAGTCTAGTAAGTAAACTATCAAGAGACATATCAAGTTTGGTAATATCCAATTCTAAACTATTTATCTCACTAGATAAGTTATTATATTCACTATTCATTTTCTTAATAGCAGCTTCAAGTTCATTTAAAGTATTATTAAGATCAAATCTTTCTTTATTATAAATCTCTAAATTCTTTTCAAGAAGTGTTTTTTCTTGTTCATGATTATAATAATCTTCAATTACCCTATTAAGTTCTTTATCTAAATTATTTTCACTTAAATTATTAATTTCATTTAAAACCATATTATATTCATTAGTTATATTATCAAGTTGTATTTTTTTAGAATTAACTGTTTCATTATTAGTTACAAGTTCTATATTAAGTTTATAAATATTATCCTTAATTATATTTAGATCATCTTCATAGGATAAGACTTTCTTTTCATTTTCTCTTATATCATTTACCAAAGCTTCAGTACTTAATTTAAGTTTTTCAAGTTCATATTTATCACTTATAAATGAATTTGATGTCTTTAAACTACCACCTGTCATAATACCACCAACATGTATAAGTTCACCATCAAGTGATATTACTCTATATCTATGATTTATCTTTTTACTTATTTGTATCGCAGTAGTAATATTACCAGCAACAATAATATTTCCAAGTTGATTCATAACTATATTATAATATTTAGAATCATATGTAACTAAATCACTCGCGATACCTACAAAACCAATTATATTTTCTACTATTCTTAATGTTTCTGGATCTACACTTTTTGGTTTTATTACATTAAGTGGAAAAAATGTTGCTCTTCCTTTGTTATGACTCTTTAAATATTCAATAGCTTCTTTAGCACATGCTTCATCATTAACAACTATATTGTTTGATGAGGCACCAAGAGCAACCTCTAACATTGATACATATTCATCCTTAGTATCAACTAAATTACCTAATATATTATGAATACCTCTAAGAGTTGGATTATCTATGATTGAACGAACACTATAAGGAATTTTATTCATACTTGCTATATTATTTTCAAGTACATCAATTTTATTTTTAACTTCCATTAAGTTTTTACGTTTTTGATTTAATTCAAAATTATACTTCTCGCGTGTAGTATTCAATGTATTATAATCTTTAGTCAAACTATCAAGTTTGTCTTTAATAATTATTCTATTATTATTTAAAGATTCAATATCTACATTTATAACAGAAATATTATTTTTAAGTTCACCTTCTCTATCCTTAAGTTTAATAATATTATTTTTAACTGCTTCAGAAGTTTTATCATATTTATTTCGTTCAGTCATTAAAGTCTTTTTATTACTTAAATCAAGCAAAGTTTCATTAATTTTAAATATTTCAGAACTTGTTTTTTTAATTTTTTCATCAAGATTTAATATATCAAGTTTAACTTTTTCAACTTCAGTATTATCATTTGTAGAATTACTATTTAATTTAGATAATTCTTCTTCAAGTTTTAGTTTTTTATTCTTTTTAATCTCAACTTCACTACTATAAGTAGTAATATCTTTGGCAATTAAAGCAATTTCAACATTTTCAAGTTCACTTAAAGCTTCTTTATATTCACGAGCTTTTCTGGCAGCTTCTTCAAGTGGTAGTAAGTTTTCAGAATTTTCACTAATTATTAAATTAATTCTTTCAATATTATCATGAGTTTTAGATAATTTTAAAAGACTTTCTTCTTTTCTTTTTTTATATTTTAGTACACCAGCAGCATCTTCAAATATAACTCTTCTTTCTTCTGGTTTTTCACTTAATATTTGGTCTATTTTATTTTGTGGTACGATATTAAATGATTCTTTACTACTTCTTGAATCCATAAATAAATTTGTAATATCTTTAAGTCTACATTTTTCAGAGTTTATATAATACTCATTCTCCCCTGTTTTATATACAACTCTCTTAACAGATACTTCAGCATAATCTATATTTAAAGTTCTATCACTATTATCAAACACAATCATAACAGATGCAAAATTAGAAGCAGGTCTAGAAGAAGAACCAGTAAATACTACATCTGCCATATTATTACTACCACGAAGTGTTTTAATACTTTGCTCCCCAAGTACCCATCTAATAGCATCAACAATATTACTTTTACCTGAACCATTAGGTCCAACTATACCAGTAAATGATTGATTTAATTCAATAACTGTTTTATCAGCAAAACTCTTAAATCCATGTAGTCTAATTTCTTTTATGTACATAATATCACCACTTCTATTTTTAATCTCTTAATCATTATATCATAATTTTTTTTTATTAAAAAGAAAAATGGTAACTTTTATACCATTTTATCTTACTTTGCTCTTTTCATATATGCTTTTTTAGCAGCATCTTGTTCAGCTTCTTTTTTAGAATTGCCTATTCCTATACCATATACAAGTCCATCTATTATAACTTCTACTTTAAATTCTTTATGGTGTGCAGGTCCACTTTCTTCAATTAAGTTATAAGTAACACTTTTCTTAACAGTTTGAACACTTTCTTGAAGTAAACTTTTATAATCCATTAAAAAGTCTTCATGATTTTCAATATATGGAACAATCATATCATGAAATAATTTTTTAACAGTATCAAGCCCTTGTTCTAAATATATAACAGCCATACAAGCCTCAAATACATCCGCTATTATAGTTTTATTAGCTTCATTTATTCCATTACCCAAATATATATAATCTTTAAGATTTATTTCTTTAGAATATTCATATAATGCATTTTCACATACATATAAACTTCTAAGTCTACTCATCTCTCCTTCAGGATAACTAGTATTTTTAAATAAATAATCACTACATACTATTTCTAAAACAGCATCACCTAAATATTCTAATCTTTCATAACATTCACATCCATGTTCATTAGAATAACTAGAATGAGTTAAAGCAACTCTTAATAAATCTTCATTCTTAATTTCTATATTAAACTTTTTAAATATATCTTTCATAGCTATCACTCCAAAAATTATAACATAAAATTAAAATATTTTCTAGCATCTATCAGCCAACATTAACAAAAGTCTTTTAATAAAGTAATAGATTGAAATTCCAATAAACAAAAAAACATAATGTAAATTTGGAAATGAAATAAATGATAAAACTAAACAACCAATATTAGCAACAACAAATATTGGAACAAATGAAAAATTGTGATTATCAACTTCATCACTACTACTATCTAATTTATTAGAACTAATTATATTAGAATTAAACTTTACCTTTTTTGCACCACATTTATCACATGATTCAATATCTTCATCAAATTTCTTACCACAATTATAACATTTATAACTCATAACAACCTCTACTCTTATGTCTAGTATAACATATAATTTAACCATTTGATATTTATTTTTACCAAATAATATTATATAATATTTATATGAAGAATTTTTTAATTAAGTTAATTGATATATATCAAGTTACACCTCTTCATTGTCACTCTATGTGCAGATTTACACCAACATGCAGTGAATATATGAAAGAATGTTTGAAAATATATGGATTAAAGGGAATTAATAAAGGAATAAAAAGAATATTAAGGTGTCATCCCTTTGGAAAGTTTGGATATGACCCCGTAACTAAAGGAGAAGATTTATGAAAAAAACAATTTTAGCAGTATTAACCTGCTTATTATTTATGACAGGATGTACATTTGGTGATGATTTTAGTGATAAATATTTATACACTACCATGTATCCAATAGAATACGCTACTAATGAATTATATAGTGATTATGCTAAAGTGCAAAGTGTTTATCCAAATGGAGCTACCAATAAATACGAAGTAACTCAAAAGAAAAAAGAAATTTATGCAAATAGCGAAATATTTATATATGCAGGAATAGCAAACGAAGCATACTTAGCTAGAGATATGATAAATATAAATCAAGACTTAAAATTAATAGATGCAACCAAAGGAATGGATGTAAATGCTAAACTTGAAAGCACTTGGTTAGACCCATCAAATTATTTAATGCTTTGTAGTAATATTAAATCAAGTTTAATTGAATATAATGATAATCCATACATAAAAGAAGCAATAGAAAATAACTATAAAAAATTAAATGAAAAAGTTTCAGGATTAGATGTATTATTTTATAATATAGGTAAAAATGGAAATTTTAACACACTATTAGTTACAAATGATGTATTTAATTACTTAACAAAATATAATATAAATGTCATATCATTAGATACTAATAATGAAACACTTGATAAAGCATACGCAGATGCTAAAAAAATGATAACTTCAAATCAAATAAAATATGTATATTATTTAGATGGCGATGAGTTAACTGATAGACAAAATAAATTCATATCAGACAATTCATTAACTAAAATAACTATACCTAATCTATTCACATTAACAGATAATGAAAGAAAAGATAACAAAGACTATATAACATTAATGAATGAAATAATTGATAACTATAAAAAAGAACTATATAAAAAGTAATAGAAAAACTATTACTTTTTTATATTTTTTTAGAATATATAAGTGCCCTTTCAATAACATCGCACTTAGAACCAAAAAAATCATTAACCTTAATTTTATCAATAGTTGACATTCTAATTTTATATTTTTCTAATGTTCTATCTAATAATTCATGAATATCTATATCTAAAGCTTTAGATAATTTAAAATAAAATATTTTCTCTTATAAGTTTTAATAAATACAATTGTGGAGGATCAATAATGTTATCGTATGGGAAATATAAATTATCAAAACATGAAACATAAGTGTTAAAATCACCCATATGAAAAGCAACACCATTATCACACATAGGAGCAAGTAATACATTTCCATTTTTTTCTTCAAATGTTACATTTATATGAGTTCTATCATTTTGACCACTAAAGAAATCAAAAGCAATTAAAGAAAATATTTGTTCCATTAATTTATCAGCATTTTCTTTATCAAATTTTGCATACAAATGTGATTTAAATGTTTCAATATCACTAGGAATTTCACCAAAAAACAATTTACAAAACTCAATATAATCATAATAATTAAATGTTTTCTTTCTAAAATTTCTACTTATAATTCCTAAATTCTTACCATCTTTAGCAAGCATAAACTGAACACATTTAACATTAAATTCATGAGCAAGTTCACTTAAAAATATTTCATTAAAAATATAATCTGTTTTAAAATAAAATAAATTTCCATCTAAAAGATACCAATTAGTATAAAACTTAAATAATTCGCTATTAATCTTTAATAATCTAGATAGATCATCTTCACTAAGCTCGGTAACTTGGTTAAATCTTCTTCCAGATATATCAATAATATCTTTTTTTCCATCTTTTGTAATAGTTACATTATTAAACATACTCTCCCCTTTAAACGATGTTATTATAACACTAATATACATTTTTGTAAAAAAAAGAACTAGAAAACATTAGTTCTGATTTATTAAATTTATTCTATATCAAATAAAGTTCTTTGATTATTTATTTTAAATTCTCTATATGCTTTTTCTGTTATTATTCTTCCTCTACTAGTTCTCTTAACATATCCTTCTTGAAGTAAGAATGGCTCTATAACATCTTCTATAGTAGTTGCTTCTTCACCAATAGATGAAGCAATACTTTCAATACCTACTGGTCCACCATTAAATTTTTCAATAATGCTCATTAAATATTGAACATCAGCTATATCTAAACCTGATTCATTAATTTTAAGCCTTGTAAGAGCTTTTTTAACTAGCTCTAATGTTATTATACCATCTCCTTCTACTAAAGCAAAATCACCAACTCTTTTAAGTAATCTGTTTGCTATACGAGGAGTTTTTCTACTCCTAATAGCTATCTCATGAGCAGCATCATCTTCAATGTCTAAATTAAGGACTCTTGCACTTCTCTTAACTATTAAAGCAAGTTCCTCATCACTATAGAATTCGAGTTTGCACATAATACCAAATCTATCTCTTAAAGGAGCACTTAAGTCTCCACTACGAGTAGTAGCTCCAATTAAAGTAAATGGAGGTAAATCAATCTTAATACTACGACTTTGTCCTTCTCCTCCAATAATTATATCTAACTTAAAGTCTTCCATCGCACTATATAAAATTTCTTCTATATATCTAGGAATTCTATGAATTTCATCAATAAATAATACATCATTTGGTTCAAGTGTTGAAAGTATAGCAGCAAGATCCCCACTCTTTTCAATAGTAGGTCCACTAGCAGTCTTTATATTAGTACCAAGTTCATTAGCAATTATATGAGCAAGAGTTGTTTTACCTAAACCAGGAGGTCCATATAAAAGAACATGATCTAGATTTGTACCTCTTAATTTAGCAGCTTTTACAAACACTTTAATATTCTCTTTAACATCACTTTGCCCAATATATTCATCAAAAGAATCTGGTCTAATCGTTTTTTCAAAAGCATCAGCTTCTAATTCATGATTAGTTACAATTCTCTCATCCATTATATTTTTCCTCTATATATTTTTCTACTTCATTCCAATTATTTACTCTAGTAAATCTATTTTCTTCCTTATTATATTCATTTGTAAATAATAATACATCTATTCCAGCTGCGTTTACTTCTTCACAATGACTTTCTTTATCATCTATAAATAATGTTACTTTTTCCTCTAAACATTCATCTACTTTACTTCCAGTATCAACATATATTTTATCGTATTTTACACCTTCAGCATCTAACCAATCTTTAGTAAGTTTATATGGATCACTTATATATTTAGCTTTTCTAAAAGATATAATAACTATTTTAGCACCTTTATCATGCATTTTATTTATTACTCTTTTAGCATCCTTTTTAATTTCAGCACCACCCATTATATATTCAAGTCTATCTTTAAAGAATTGGCCTTTCATTTCAGGTTCCCATCCTAACATATCATTAAATTCATATGCCTTTACATCTTTTACTCCAGTGCCACCTAAAACTTCTTTATCATATTTATCTGCTTCAACTATAATTCGTTCATTAGTAGAACATATAGTATCATCCATATCAATTCCAATTACCATATTACTCATAAAAAACTCCTTATTTTAATAATAATTTTAAAGCCTCTTTAATCTGACTTTCTATATTTAAAGTCTTATCAACTTTAATAACAACATTCTTAATATCAACTGGTTTATATCCTAAGGCTTCAAGTGCAAGTACTAATTCATCTGTTGTATTATTTACATCATTTTCACTCATAGCAAGTTTGCCTTTTAAATCAAGTATTATTTGTCTCGCAACTTTCTCGCCAATCTTAGGAAATTTCTTAAGATATAAAACATTTTCTCTATCTATCGCATCAACTATACCATTAATTGATCCTGTTGCTAGTATTGGCATAGCCATTTTAGGACCAAGTCCTTTAACACTAATTAATTTTAAGAAAAGTTCTCTTTCATCTTCAGTAGTAAAACCATAAAGAACATTCTCATCTTCTCTAATATGATTATACACATAAGCAGTAGACTCTTCCCCCTCTTTAAATTTATATGGATTTGGTGTATATATTTTATACCCAACTCCATTACAATCTATTACAACATAATTAGCTACTGTACGAGTAACTAAACCTTTAATATAATCAAACATAACATCATCCTCTTAACAATTATAACATATAAAAAGTGATTTATGAAACCACTTTATTTAATTCTTTATATTTTCTTTTAATTCTAAATAAACTATTTTCTATATATTTAGTATCTTTATCTATAAGTGATGCTATTTCACCATTACTAAGTCCTTTAAGTCTAAGTTCAAATATTGCAAGTTCACTTTTACTTAATTTACTCTTAAGCTTATTAATTAATTCATTTTCATCTTCACTACTTAAAAGTAATTTATTAGGTTCATAACTCTCATCCTTAAGTATTTCATAAAAGTTATCACCTGAATCTTCAAAAATTTTATCTAAAGAATACGAATAATTCAATATTCTATTCTTTTGTCTAAATGTTTGTCTAATTGCAGACATTAAACTAGTTCTAATACAAGCATTCGCATATGTATAAAAAAGTACATCACGAGTTGGATTATATGAATGTATTGCATGCATTAAACCAATTAAACCTTCTTGATATAAATCAGCAACTTCAACGCCAATAATATTATATTCTTTTAAGTATTCTTTTAATATCATAAGAATACAATTTTTATATTTATTAACTATTAAATTTATTGCATCTTCATTATTTTCAGCACATAAATAAACTAATTCATTATCATTTAAATCTCTATAATCCATTCTTCACCTATTTATATTTCATAATCTCATAAATAAATATACCGGCAGCAACAGAAGCATTTAGAGAATTGATTTTCCCTTTCATTGGAAGAGATATTATCTCATCACATGAATTACTAACTATTTGTTTAAGTCCATGTCCTTCGCTACCAATTATTAAACATGTTTTACCGCCAAAATCTATACTCCTATAATCTTTTCCTTTAGCATCACTTCCATAAACCCAAAAACCTAAATCTTTAAGTTTTTTAATAGTATTATGAAGATTAGCTACTTCCACTATTTTCATATTTGAAAGAGCACCGCTAGAAGTTTTATATACAGTACTATTAACTGATACACTTCTATTTTTAGGAATAATAATATAGTCAACACCAGCACATTCACAAGTACGAATTATTGCCCCAAAATTATGTGGATCTTCAATAGAATCTAACATAACTACAAAATCTGATTTATCATCTTCTTCAATAGTTTTAATATCATAATAATTAAATTCTTCTATATCCATCGCAATTCCTTGATTAGTAGAATTACCACACATTTTATCTAATTTACTCTTATCGACATGAAACTTCTTAAGACCACGTTTATCTATTTTATTAAGTATATCTTCATCTTTATAATTATTATCAAGAAACACTTTATATATTTTAGTTTTACCATTTAAAATTTCATTTACAACATTTCTACCGTATACTAACATATAATCCTCCAATAAAGTTCTTTTATTTTAATTTTATTAATAGCTA
>OBLI01003875.1_pt1 | contig 11108 bp, 11 predicted proteins | sample 1519701 | NCBI WGS metagenome assembly OBLI01 (sample SAMEA3663005, study PRJEB22513) | pig gut metagenome | biome: pig gut; feature: pig-associated habitat; material: faeces | place: France | collected 2012 | reverse complement strand
GACGATTTTAGAATTCTCTGTGATAAGATCCCCCAGTCAAGCTGGGGGATGACATAGTACGCCTTACTTAGCTATGGAATTCTAGAATTACAAAAAATACCCCCTAACCCCCAAAAAAACCTAGGAATTCTAGAATTCCAAACTTGCAGTAATATTAAAGCTCTAAATTTTACCTATTTTTGAAGTAGTTTTATGAGTTCATTGATTTTACCATCAAAGCTTTGCGTGCCTTTTTGCCACCTAGAAGCCTGACCAAAGCCTCTAGCGTGATTTTTTTGAACTCTGCTAATTCATTAAATGTCCTAGCTGCTGTGTTTTCTATAAAAGTGCCTTGTGGTGTGCAGCTGCTGTGTAGCCGCAAAATAGCAGAGTCTCTAGCAAATTTTTGGGCTAAAAATAAACGAATAAGCTTGTCTTAATCTAAAATTCCTAGCAAATAAACTAGAATTCCTAGGTTTTTTTTGGGGGTTAGGGGGTATTTTTATCTTTAGGAATTTTAGAATTCTCTGTGATGAGATCCTCGGGTCAAGCTGGGGGATGACACAGTAGGGAATTCTAAATTTGAATTTAAAGTAAAAATAAAAGGCGCGGCACTTGAGTGCCCGCTGTGCGCTGCAGATAGAATATAAAATTCATCAAAGCGCACAGTAGGGCGGGTAAGCGTAAGAGTCCCGCCAGCGAAATTTCAGCAAAGCACCCACAGAAAAAGTTAAAAGCCTTTTAGCTCAGCTATTAGTTCGCTAGCGATTTTTGAGGCAGCGAAATCTTTGGCACGGATAAGTGAGCGCGAGCGATACTGCTCTTTTAGCGTTTTTTCATCTAGTACTCGCTTCATAGCAGCAGCTGTGGCACGCTCATCATCCACTGGCACTAAAATTCCGTATTTATCGTCTCCGATAAGCTCTTTTGCGCCGCTTTTGTGCTCGCTAGTGATGACTAGCGCACCGCAGGCCATAGCCTCGATTAGCACATTTGCAAAGCCCTCAAAGCGTGAGACAAAGACAAAAGCCTCGCAAGCTCTCATAAACTTATATGGATTTGTGCTAAAGCCCAAAAGATGCACCTTTTGCTCTAAGCCAAGCTTGTTAATAACGTCCCTTAAATGCGCCTCAAGCACGCCACGACCCAAAATCACTAAATCAGGCAAATCAGGGCGCCCAAGACTAGCATAAGCACGGATTAAAAGCTCGTGATTTTTGCCCTCATCTAGCCTGCCTACGCTTAGAAAAAACTTTTTATTTTCTAGTTCGGTTAGCGGCTGGGCGGCTTTTTGCTCTATTTCATCTAAATCAAGCGCATTATATAGCACACGCATTTTGCTAGGGCTAATGCCGTAATTATCACGCAAATCCTCTAGCGCCCCGCTGCTATTTGGATAGATAAAATCAGCCTTTGGATAGAGCCATTTTAATAGAGCTTTGCTAACAGCACCTTTTATGCCAGCGTTTTTATAAAGCACGCTTGGAGTAGAGCATTCGTTAAAAACAAAGGCGCCTTTTAGCCCAAAAATGCGAGCAAGTCCAGCGATATAGCAAGGGCGGTTCATCCACACAAAATGCGTATCAATGCCTAAGTTTTGGCAAAGTGCTTTGTATTTTAGCGCAAGAAAAGGAATTTTTGCTAGTTTTAAAATACCGCTTTCAAAGGGCTTAGAGTTTTCTAGCAAGTGGATTTTTACGCCCTTTGGTAGCTCGTAGTCTATTTGCTCGTTTTGTAAAATAAGATGAATTTCAAAGTGATTTACTAGGTATTTTAATAGATTGCTTACTACGCGTTCAGCTCCACCACCAGCCATAGAGTATATAAAAACACTAAGTTTTTTCATTTTTATCCTTTAAGCTTTTGCAAGCATTTCAAATACTTGTTTTACGATTTTTGGGTGCAAAATCTCGCCTGAGTGATGAGGCAAAATCTGCCTTAGAGAGCCTTTTGCGTAAATTTTATGACTACCTTTTTGTCTAAGTAGCTCAAAGCCTTTTGCAAATAGTAATTTTTCTGCTTCTTTGGCACTAAGTCTTGGATACTCAGGCATGCAAAGCCACTTCTAAAGGCACGATACTAGCGTGTTTTGCGCTAATTTTAGCTATTTCTTTTTCATCAATGCTCTCTAAGTAGAGTTTGGCAGCTTCATTTATATTCGCTAGTGCTTCTTCATAGCTTTTGCCCTGGGATACACAGCCTTCAAGGGATGGAACATAGGCAAAGTAGCCAAACTCGTTTTTTTCTATGATTGCGTTTAATATCATTTTTATCCTTTTGTGTGATTATAGCAAATTTAGCTCAAAATCAGCTCTTTATATTTTAAAGCGATTTTTGCTGGTTCAAAGTCTGCTAGGCGTCTTAGGGCGTTTTTAGCTAGGCTAGCCCTTAGGCTCTCATCGCTCATAAGCTGTTCTAAGGCTTTGGCAAACTCTAGCTCGCTTGCGATTATACCATCTTTTGCGTGGGTTATTAGCTCCCCGGCGCCTGCTGTTGGGGTAGAAATTCTAGCGCAATAAAAACTAATACACTCAGCCAAAACATTACCAAAACTTTCGCTTTTACTAGGTAGGGCTAAAATGCTAGCTTTGGCGTAGAGTTCTTTTGTATTTTTTGCGTGTCCTATGAACTCTGCGCCTACTTTAAGCTCGTTATTTAGGGCTAAAAGACGCTCTTTTTGCGACCCGTCTCCTGCGATGATAAAACGCCAGTTTTTGCGCAAATCAGGGCTTATTAGTGCTAGGCTTTTTAGATAAAACTCGTAGTTTTTCACACTTTCAAGTCTGCCTACGCAAAGGACGATATTTTCTTTGTTTACTGGAATTCTAAGGCTTAGAAAATCAGGATTTAAGGGATTGTAAATCACTTTTGCGTTTTTGCAAAAATTATAGTAGTTTTTCTCGCTCTCATTTAGCACTACAAGTGCCTTTGCCCTTGGATAAAGCAAGCGGCGCATAGCTCGCCAAAAGCGTGATTTTAGGGCTCTTTCATCAGTGTGTTCGCTGATTATCACGCTTTTTGGGGTAAAAAAGGTGCTTATTAGCACATTTATATTTGTTTGATCTAGCATTGATATTACAGCATTTGCGCCAGTGTTTTTGATAGCTTTGTTTATACGCCAAAATTTGTTAAATTTAGCTAGAATTCCCTTTTTTTCATATAAGGGCAGGTGGGTTAAAGTGGCTTTATACTCATAATACCCACTATTTTGCTCAAAATACAAAATTTCGCAAGTATCACCCATTTTGCTAAACTCATTGCAAAGCGTGGATAATACACGCTCAGCCCCACCATTTGCTAGATTTGAGATTATAAAAAGTATTTTCATTTTATTAGCTCCCACCACTTAGCGGCTATGTTTTCTAGGCGGAATTTCTCGCTCTCGGCCCTAGTATTTTCTAGCACGCTCTCATCTGCATTTAGGGCTTTTAAAATAGCCTTTGCTAGTGCTTGCTCGCTAAAATCAGAGCTGATAAAGCCGTTTTTGCCATCTTCAAGCAGCTCTAGCGCTCCTGCTGTTGGCGTAGCTACTCTAATACACTCAAAAAACGCACTTTCAATCAAAGCATTGCCAAGACCTTCAAAGCGTGAGCTAGATACGATGATTTTTGCTTTTTTGTAGTAGTTTTGTATATCGCTAACGCTCCCAAGGAATTCTAGATTTTTAAGACCTAGTTTTTCGCTAAGGCTTTGTAGGCTCTTTTTTTGCGAGCCACCGCCAAGGACCAGCAGTTTAAAATCATCCAACCTTAAAAGTGCTAAAGCACGCAAAAAAATATCACAGCCTTTTACATACTCTAATCTGCCTACAAAGATAATGAGCTTTTCTTTTTGTCCGCCAAAGCTAGGTTTAAAAATGCTAGGATTGTAAATAATAGCTTTATTTTTCACAAAAGAATAGTAGCTAAAATCGCTTCTACTTAGCACTGTTAAAGCGCTAGCAAAGGGATAAAAAATGCGCCTTAAAACTCTCCATTTAAGCCCCACAAAATCATGAGCTGAGTGCTCTGAGATAATGAGCTTTCGCCCCAAAAACGCAGTGGCAATAATGCTTAAAATATTTGTGCTATCCATAAATGAAAGGATGCAATCAGAGTCTTTGGCGTGCTTTCTAATGGCTAAAAGCTTAGCAGCTAGCCTAGGAATTCTAGAATTCCTAGTAAATTTATTAAGCTTTACTTTTGGGCTTATTTCATAAAAAATCTCTCCACTAAAATAGAGAATTTCTACTTTATGTTCTGTGCTAAAATAATTTGCCAAGCTAGCACAAACTCTCTCAGCACCGCCATTTTCAAGGCTAGTTATAACAAAAAGCAGCTTCATTTTTGACTTTCATTTTTAGCGCTTTGTTTGCGGTAGCGAGCTAGCAAGATTTTTTGGCAAAAGGCGTGGGCAAGGACGGCGAGCTTGAACTTTAACGAGCCATGCTTATTAAAAATTATAGGAAAAATATTTGCTCTCAGCCTTGCGCTAAAGCTAGCAACTTTTTCATAAAGCCTGGCCTCTCTTGCTTTGTAAATAAGAAATAGCGTGCCATTTGCCAGCGCAAAAAAGGCAAGTGGCATAAGGCTAGGCGCACGCTCTTTACATTCTTTTAAGAAATTATCACCTACAAGCACCATAGAATCATACTTTGCATTATAGCTGCTACGCATGATTGAAATATCGCTATCTTGGTAGTTATACAGCCCACCAGTGTCAAAGGCTACTTTTATATCACCTAAAAAAATCTTTGAGATAAAAGAAAAATCCTCTGTTACATGCTCACTTTCATTAAAGCGCAAATCCCCTATAATAGAGCGTTTAAATAGCTTATTCCACGGAGCCCAGCCAAAGCGGTGGGCTTTGTCTTTTAGCATAAACTCCAAAGCCTGCTGGCCACTTAAAATAAAAGGCTTTGGCACCTTATAATCATTTATGCTAAGCACGAGTGCGCCAGCCGAGCCGATTTTTGCTAGTAAATCAGTAAAATATCCCTTTTTTATACTATCATCGCTGTCAATAAAAGCGATATAATCGCCCTTTGCTAGCTCTAAGCCAGCATTTCTTGCCGAGCTTACTCCGCCGTTTTGCTTGTGAAGCACTTTTATATTAGCATTTTCTTTGGCTAGTTTATCGCAAATAGCGCCTGAGTCATCTTTTGAGCCATCATTTATCAAAATAATTTCTAAGTTCTCATCTTGATCTAACACGCTGCCCACGCATTCACTTAAAAAAGCAGCTGAGTTATAAACTGGAATTATCACGCTTATTAGCATTTTTTTACCTTTAAAAGTTTTGCTTTGATTAGTTCTAAAAATAAAGTTCTTTGCTCTTTATTAAAGAGCACAAAAAACAAAAACAAGTAGCCAAAAAGGCAAAACAAAGCCCCAAAAAGCACCAAAAGTAGCCAAGAAAAGCTAAGCACAATCAGGCTTTTTAGAGCTAAAATTATAGCAAGCAATGCTATAAAAGCCACTAAATTTCTAGCAAAATCTATAAAAAATGTGCTTTTTTTTAGCCCCAAGTTTCTAGCAGCATTTGCTATATCAAAAAGCAAAATTCTAGCCATATAGCAAACACTAGCGCAAACAAACATAGCCCAAAGCCCCCAGTTAGTAAAGCTTAAAAGCGCAAACTGAGAACAAAAGGTGCAAAGTGCCATTACTAGATTTGCCATAGCTGGGCGGCGCAGGGAATTTACTATGATATTTAAACTTAGCAGCGGATACATACAAGCCGAAAATAAAGCAGGCGCAGCAGCAATCATCGCTAGTGCGTAGATAAAGGCTATTTCGCTGCTGCTTTTAAAAGGCAGCCACAGAGCATAAAACTCAGCTCCAAGCCCTACAAAAGCACAAATTGGCGGCAAGCAGATAAACGCCTGAGCCCTTAGAGCAAAGCGCAGATTATAAACAAGCTCAGCTTTTAGATTTTTAGCATAAAGCTCTGTTAATTTTGGCGAAAAAACGCCGCTTAGCATAGCTATAAAGCTCTCAATTGTGATTATTAGCGACTTTGAAATTGCCATAACGCCCACCATCGCAGGATTTAAAAGCAGATTACAAAGCAGCAAATCAGCACCATTTATTATGCTATAACTTAGGCTATTAAAGCTATTAAAAGCACCTGATTTAAAAAGTGCTTTAAGCAGCCTTAGCCTTGTATAGCGCAGTCTAAAACGCACTCCAAGCCCAAGTTTTTTTACGATAAAAAGTGAGCTTATAAAAACCACTATGCTTGAAATAAGTGCTGCAAATGCTGAGTAGCTAATCATCGGTTCTAAAAAATAATAAAGCCCAAAAACCAAAGCACCAAAAACCAAGCTTGCCAGTGCTGAGCGAAAGGCGATGAGATAGACTTTATTTACCACAAAAGCAAGGGCTGAGAAAATGCCATTAAATAACCCCAAGCAAAAGTTAGCAAAATACAGCCCAAAGGCAATTTGCGCATCGCTTTTTAGCTCTGGGCTTACATTTATAATAGCATCAATTTTGTAGATAAAAAGGGCAGAGCTAAGGCAGATTAAAAGGCTAAAAATTATGTTTATTACTAGCACAGATGAGTAGTATTTGCTAGCTAGCAAAACTCGCCCAGCATGGTACTCAAAGGCTATAAAGCGACCTGAGACTGAGTTTATCACCATAGTTAGGATGTAGCCGTAGCTTACAAGCGAGTTTGCTAGGGTTAGCAGTCCATAAGCCTCATCGCCCAAAGAGCGCAGTATAAAAGGGGCTAGTAAGAAATTTACAAGTAATTGTATAGCAAAGACGATGATGCTAGAGATTAGGTTTAATGCCATTTTTGCTCTTTATCTTTATTTTACCGGCTGTTTTGCCCTGCGGGGCTGTCGGCTGGCTCAGTCTGCGGCTGCCTTTGACTAGTTTTTGCTTAGGCAGCCCAGCCAGTTCTGCGAAAACTTTTGCGCTGTTTTGCTTTGCAAGCCGCCTTTAGATTTTTACTTTTACTAGCGACTTGCTCGCAAACTCAGCGCAAAATTTTCGCAGCCGCTGCCGCGGACACGGCTCCACGGCTAGCCTTGCGCAAAAACTAGCCAAATTCACCTCGCAGCCTTGGAGCCTGATTTTTACAGCTACCGCAAATCCCAAACGACTGCGCGAGTTTGGGAATTCTAGAATTCCTAATCTAGAATTCTTAATCTAGAATTCCTAGAAATTCTAGAATTTACCTTAGGAATTCCAGAATTCCAATCTAGAATTCCAAATGAATTCCCAGCCTCTACTATGTCATTCCCCAGCTTGACCCGAGGATCTCTGTGCTAAAGAATTTTAGAATTCTCTAAACTAGAATTCCAAAGAGAATTCCTAAATGGAATTCCCAAACTAAAATTCCCTAAACTTGAATTCAAACTAGAATTCCCTAAACGGAATTCCAGACAGAATTCCCTAAACTAGAATTCCTTAGAATCTAGAATTCCCAGAAATTCTAGATTATTTCAGCGCAGAGCTAAAAAAGTCCTGGACCCTTTTCATTTGCGTTTTTACAGCTGTCTCATCCTTGCCCTCAAGCAAAAGTCGCAGTAAGTTCTCAGTGCCTGAGTAGCGAAAAAGTGAGCGAATTCCAAGCTTTTTTAGATCATTCTCAAGCTCAGCTAGTCCCGCTATTTCGCTAAGAGGCGGCTTTTTGCCAATAGGCAGGTTAACTAGAATTTGTGGAAAAGGCTTAATCTCTCCAAAAAGCTCGCTAGCCTTTTTGCCGCTCTCAAGCAAGCACGCGCTTACTTGCAGCGCGCTTACTAGCCCATCGCCAGTTTTGGCAAAGTCGCTAAATACTATATGTCCGCTTTGCTCACCTCCAAAGTTTAAGCCACGCTCTTTCATCATCTCAAGCACATTTTTATCCCCAACTGCTGAGCGACTTAGCTTGATTTTATGCGCTTTTAGATACTCATCAAGGGCAGCATTGCTCATCACAGTCGCTACTATTTCATCGTTTTTTAGCAGTTTTTGCCTTTTTAGGTGCGTAGCTAGCACGCCTATTAAGGCATCTCCGTGGACGACCTCGCCTTTTTCATCCACAACCACTAGCCTATCAGCATCCCCATCAAAGCCAAAGCCTATATCAGCACGCAAATGCTTAACTTGAAGAGCCAAGTTATTTGGGTAAAGTGCGCCACAATTTTCGTTTATATTTTGTCCGTTTGGCTCATCGCCAAGCACGATTAGCTCAGCACCTAGTTCGCTAAATATCGTTGGCGCAGCCTTATACGCAGCCCCATTTGCTGTATCAAGCACGATGCGAAGACCTTTTAGCGTAAGATGCCTTGGAAAACAGTTTTTGATATGGACGATATAGCGGCCAATTACATCATCTATGCGTTTAGCAGCGCCTATTTGCATGTTTGTAGCCTGTGCGCTAGCTATCAGCTCATCATTAGCATAAATCGCTTCTATAGCATCCTCAGCTGCTTCGCTTAGCTTATCTCCATTTGCGTTAAAAAACTTTATACCATTATCATAAAAGGGATTATGACTAGCTGATATCATTATACCAGCATCGCAGCGCATATCTTCTGTGAGAAACGCCACAGCTGGCGTTGGCATAGGACCAATTTGGCGAACATTAAAGCCCACAGCAGTAAGTCCTGCTACGATAGCAGTTTCAATCATATAGCCGCTTTTGCGAGTGTCTTTGCCTACTAGGATATTGTTTGTTATGCTCTCTTTGCGAAAATAAATCCCTGCTGCCATCGCTAGGCGCATAGCAAGAGTTGCGCTAAGCCTTTCACCAGCAAGTCCACGCACACCATCTGTGCCAAATAATTTGCCCATTTTTATCCTTTTTGTGATTTTTGGTATAATTTTAGCAAGTTTAGGCAAAAATTCAGTAACAATTCTACATTTTAAAGAGTTTTTGCCGATTTTTTAGTAAAAGGAAGTATCATGGCAATTTCACCAGTAACAGGCGCAATCTACGCAAACCAAGTAGCCCCAGCAGCAAGCGCTATCCAAGGCGAACAGCAAGCAAAGTTTGATATGCAAAGCGCACTGGCAGCCGCTGCTGCTAGCGAGCAAAAAAAAGAAGTAGAAGAAACCAGAGCCACTGATGAGATCTACAAAACAGATCCAGAAAGAGACAAACAAGAGCAAAAAAACGCCAAGCAAGAAAAAAAGAAAGAAGATGAAAAAGAGCTAAGCCTAGATGAAATAGATGAAAAACTAGGCGAGTTAAGGCAAAATGAAGAAGAAAGCGAAAAGCATTTTTTTAACTTTTCAGTTTAGGGAATTTGGAATTCCCTACTATGTCATCCTCGGGCTTGACCCGAGGATCTCTGTGCTAGGGAATTTTAAATTTATTTGTGATGAGATCCCACGATCAAGTCGGGGGATGACACAAGGCTTAGGGAATTCTAGAATTCCTTATCTCCATACTTTTGGTAGCACAAATAAAGCTATTAAAAGCAAAGCTATATTACACACCCAGCCTACAGCAATACTACCAAAAATCCCAGTAAACAAAAAGCTAATCGCCGCTGCAATAGCGATAGTAACTGCATAAGGCATCTGCGTAGCGATATGCTCTAGCACAGGACAGCCTGCGCCAGTGGACGAAAGTATGGTGCTATCGCTAATCGGGCTTGCATTATCGCCAAAAATCGCACCTCCTACCACAGCTGCTATGCAGATAAAGGTGATGTTTTGAAGCTCTTCTAGTCCCATGTTGTTTGAAGCTCCAAGTGCTGTAACAATAGGCATCACAAGCGGAATCATAATACCAAAAGTCCCCCAGCTAGTCCCAGTAGCAAAAGAAATAAGCCCAGAGACCAAAAACACAATGCTAGCTAGCAAAAACACTGGAAAATCGCCATTTACCACAAGTCCGCTTAAATACACGCCAAGACCAAGTCCGCCCTCGCTAGGTGCTGATTTTATTATCGTGCCTATGCTCCACGCTAATATCAAAATCGTAAGGGCTGGCACCATTGATTTTATCCCCTCGCTGACAGCTGCCATCGAAGCCTTTGCACTTACTAGCCTACGAAAAATATAGTAAATAAAAGTAAAGAAAAAAGTAAAAATAATAGAGTGTAAAAGTGCCACTGAGGCATCTGTATTTTTAAAAGCGTCGCTTAAACTCATGCTATGATAAGCCTGCGTTAAGCTTGTGATTTTAGACCCGTCAATTGCCGCTATCATCGTAGTTAGCGGGAAAAACACTAGAACAGAACAAATCAGCAAAATCATAGGCAAAATCATATCAAAAGGATTTGCCCTGTTATTTTCTACAAACTCCGTATCATTTGGCACAAGACCAAATTTTTCTTCATCAAAAAGCTTGCCTTCTTTTGCCCTCTCATGCGCCCTTTTCATCGGCCCAAAATCTGCTTTAAAGACAATCATACCAAGCACAAAAAGTAGCACCCCAAAAGCATAAAGGTTATAAGCAATAAGCCCTAAGAAAAACTCCAAAGGCGAAAGCCCTAAGCTCTCAAAGCCCTGAGCGTCTTTTGAGATAGACATTATAGTAACGACCCAGCTAGAAACTGGCACTATCACGCACACAGCAGTTGCGGTGCTATGGACATTGTAGGCTAGTTTTGCGCGTGGGGTGCCAGTTTTATCGCTAATTGGCCGCATGATTGAGCCGGTTGCAAGCGCGCTAAAATAATCATCAATAAAAATAATAAGCCCAAAAATAAAGGTCATAAACTGCGAGCTTTGCCCGCTTTTTAGCCTTTTTGCTGCCCACACGCCAAATGAATGCGCAGCCCCAGTATGCCCTAGTAACCCCACAAAACCGCCAAGCAAGGCGCAAAATAAAAATATCCGCACATTCCACGCATCACCTAAAATCTTTGCAAAAAGATTTGAGACATCTATTAGCGAGCTGCCTAGATTGCCGCTATTTACTATCATTGTGCCTGAGAGTACGCCTACAAATAGCGATAAAACAGCGTCTTTGGTAAAAAAAGCAAGCGCGATAGCAAGCAGCGGCGGAATAAGCCCTAAGGCTCCAAAATTATCCATAAAAGTCCTTTGGAATTTTTGTTTAATTTTAGCAGAAATTTGAGTAAATTTTGCTATTTATCTTAGGAATTCTAGATTTTAGGGGTTAGGGGGTATTTTTAGTCTTAGGAATTCTAGAATTCCCTGCGTCATTGCGAGGGAGCAAAGCGACCGAAGCAATCT
>OBLI01003873.1_pt1 | contig 11112 bp, 8 predicted proteins | sample 1519701 | NCBI WGS metagenome assembly OBLI01 (sample SAMEA3663005, study PRJEB22513) | pig gut metagenome | biome: pig gut; feature: pig-associated habitat; material: faeces | place: France | collected 2012 | reverse complement strand
TGTCGTGATGAACCCGCTTCCAAATATCGACTTCCCATACGCCGCACCAATTCCGCACCAAAGTGCCATGAAACCATATGAAGATACATGGATTTACATATCAAAAAAGTTTTGGAATATGGGATATATTGATGTTTATGAAGGAATATTGAGATATGAAAAGTTCGTTTATCCAACGATACCGAGTTTCATATGCTGTATATCTTCCTTTCGGTTTATGATTTCAAATTTGACTGGCGGCGCTGGTAGAGCTTGGCAAGGCCGCCCTCGCTGGTTTCCCGGAAGCGGTGGTCAAGGTGGATGCCGGTTTCCTTCATGGCACGGCATACCATGTCATAGCTGATGTTCCGGGAGCCGGTGAGAAAATAGCTCAAATTGCAGGCGTTCATGGCCCGGACGGCGGCCACGGCGTTGCGCTCGATGCAGGGAATCTGCACCAGTCCGCAGATGGGGTCGCAGGTCAGCCCCAGATGGTGCTCCATGGCGACCTCCGCCGCGTACTCCACCTGATCCAGATTCTGCCCGTACAGCTCCGCCAGAGCCGCGGCAGCCATGGAGCAGGCGGTGCCGATTTCCGCCTGACAGCCGCATTCGGCGCCGGAAATGGAGGCGTTGGTTTTGGTCAGGTTGCCGATGACACCGGCAGTCGCCAGCGCCCGGCAGATTTCCTCATCGGAAAAGCCCTTGGTGTCCTGGGCGTATTTGAGCACGGCGGGCAGCACGCCGCAGGCCCCGCAGGTGGGGGCGGTGACCACGGTGCCGTTGCTTGCGTTCTGCTCCGCCACGGCGTAGGCATAGGCGGCAATGTGCTGAAATTCCTTCAGCGCGGGAATTTTTTCGTCGGGAATCTGGGTGTACAGGTATTTGGCCTTCCGCTGTACGTTCAGCCCGCCGGGCAGCACGCCGTCCCGGCTGAGGCCCTCGGAAATGGAGCGCTTCATGGTCTGCCAGACGGTATCGAGAAACTCCCAGATTTCCGGGCCTTCATTCAGCTCCACATAAGAGGACAGGGTGTCAATATAGCGCCACTTGCAGAAATCGGCAATTTCCGCGAAGGAATGCTCGATATACACTTCTTCCAGATCCGGCGGCTCCGGCTCGCCGGGGATGCGGATGTCCCCACCGCCAATGGATTCCACTCGCAGATGCCCAATCGCCTGACCGTCTTGAAAAGCGGAAAAATCCATGGTGTTGGGGTGCATCCCGGGCCAGCTTTCCACAGAACAGAGGACTTCCGTCCGCTCCGGGCCGAGGGTGTTGCGCAGCACCCGGTCGGTGCCATGGCCCGCGCCGGTTTTACTCAGGGAGCCGTAAAGCGTGACCTGAAAGCGGTCTGCTGTGGGGTAGCGATCCAAAAACAGCAGTGCGGCCCGCTCCGGCCCCATGGTATGAGAGGAGGATGGCCCCTTGCCGGTTTTGTAGATGTCACGGATGGATTTCGTGGGAATCACCTCCTGCGTTCAGTCATCCAGCCCGGATTATACCAGATATTTCGAGAGAATACAATGGTTTCATAGGAAATAAATCATTTCACAATTGCATTTTCCAACCGAATGTGGTAGAATACGCTGTACGACAATATTTGGAACCTGAGAGGATGAAAATACGATGGCAAAAGAGAAAAAGGTCGAGCAGATCACCGATATGGAGGTTGATTTTGCTCAGTGGTATACGGATGTCTGCCGGAAAGCGGAACTGGTGGAGTACGCCTCGGTCAAGGGCTTCACGATTCTGCGTCCCTACGGCTATGCCATCTGGGAGAACATGCAGCGGATTCTGGACGGGGAATTCAAAAAGACCGGCCATGAAAACGTCGCCATGCCTGTGCTGATTCCGGAGAGCCTGCTGAAAAAGGAGGGCGAGCTGGTCAATGGGTTTGCCCCCGAGGTGGCCTGGGTTACCATGGGCGGCAGCGAGAAGCTGGAAGAGCGTCTGGCCTTCCGTCCCACCTCCGAGACCATGTTCTGCGACCACTGGTCCAATGTGCTGCAAACCTACCGGCAGCTGCCGATGCTGTATAACCAGTGGTGCTCCGTCATCCGCTGGGAGAAAACCACCCGTCCCTTCCTGCGCTCCCGGGAATTCTGGTGGCAGGAGGGCCACACCATCCACGAGACCGCCGAGGAGGCCAAGGCCGAAACCGAGCAGCAGCTGAGATGCTATGCCGACTTCTTTGAAAATGTCCTCGCCATTCCCGTGGTGCCCGGACAGAAGACCGAGAAGGAGAAGTTCGCCGGGGCGGAGGCTACCTACACCGTGGAGTGCATGATGAAGGACCACAAGGCGCTGCAGGGCGCAACCTCCCACTACTTCGGCGACAAGTTCTCCCGGGCCTACAACGTCACTTTCACCGGCCGGGACAACAAGCTGCAGTACCCCTTCCAGACCTCCTGGGGCAGCACCACCCGGATGATCGGCGCGGTGATTATGACCCACGGCGACAACAACGGTCTGGTTCTGCCGCCTAAGATTGCGCCCATTCAGGTGATTGTCCTGCCCATTGCCCAGCATAAGCCCGGTGTTCTGGAAGGCGCTTCCGCTCTGCGGGATCGGCTGATTGCCGCGGGCTACCGGGTGAAGATGGACGCCTCCGACAACTCCATGGGCTGGAAGTGCGCTGAGTATGAGATGAAGGGCGTTCCCCTGCGGGTGGAGTGCGGCCCCCGGGATCTGGAGAACGGCCAGTGCGTGCTGGTGCGCCGGAACGACGGCGAGAAGACCGTGGTTAAGCTGGAGGAGCTGGAGTCTGCCGTTGGCGCGCAGCTGGAGCTGGTGCAGAAGGGTATGTACGAGAAAGCCAGGAAGAACCTGGAAGAGCACATCTTCGAGGCGCACTCCGTGGAGGAAGCCAGAGAGCTTCAGCAGAAGAATGGCGGCTTCATCAAGACCATGTGGTGCGGCGACGAGGCCTGCGAGCTGAAGATGAAGGAAGCTGCCGGCATGTCCTCCCGCTGTATGCCCCTGAAGCAGGAGCATCTGGGCGACACCTGCGCCTGCTGCGGTAAGCCCGCCAACAAGATGATCTACTGGGGCATCGCTTACTAAGCTAAAACAAATCAGGTCTGCGCCCTGCGCAGGCCTGATTCAAACGTGTGATGGTTTACATAACTGAAAAACGGGAGGACAATGGAACGAATTTTGATTATCGGCTGCTCCGGCAGCGGGAAAAGCAGGCTGGCACGGGCACTGGGACAGAAGCTGGGGCTGCCGGTCATTCATCTGGACCAGCTGTGGTGGAAAGAAAACTGGCAGAATGTGACCAAGGAAGAATTTGACAGCCGTCTTGCTATGGCGCTGAATATGGACCGGTGGATTATCGACGGAAACTACAGCCGGACGATGGAAGCAAGGCTTTCCCGGTGCGACACGGTCATCTATCTGGATTTTAGCCGATGGGCGTGCCTGCTGGGGATGTGCCAGCGGATTCTGAGCAATCACGGAAAAACCCGCCCGGATATGAGTGCCGGGTGTCCGGAACGGTTCCACTGGGAATTTGTCAAATGGATCTGGAACTTCAACAAAAATAACCGGGTGCGCAATTACACCTATCTGGCGAAAGCGAAGCACGCAAAGGCCGTGGTGCTGAGGAACCGGAAGGAAGTAAAGGCCTTTCTGGACACAATATAAGCGACGCAGTTAAACGATAAATTGGAATTTGCGGGGATGCCCCCGCGGGCAATGCGTGCACGGCTGGTCTGTAATCGTTACTTCCCTGACCCGCTCGGTATCGTTACCCGGTACCGTAGGGCGGGGTCATGACCCCGCCGACCCGGTTTCGATGATATGTAGCCTATGATGAATGGTATTTGGTAGGTTTTCCGCCGCACGTTTTCCGTTGGACGAAAGCACTATCCACGTCCAACGTGATCGGCGGAGTCATGACTCCGCCCTACGCATTGGCCCGTCAAATTCCAATTTGCTTGTTTGCCGGAATAATGTGATAAACATAAAAGTCCCCGGATTTCCGAAGAAATCCGGGGATTTGCTATGTTTCCTTACACAATACCCTGTGCCTGCATGGCGTCGGCAACCTTCAGGAAACCGGCGATGTTGGCGCCGGCAACATAGTTGCCTTCCATGCCGTATTCCCTGGCGGCATTGTCCAGATTGTGGAAGATGTTTACCATGATGTCCTTCAGCTTGGCGTCCACTTCCTCGAAGGTCCAGCTCAGGCGCTCGGAGTTCTGGGTCATCTCCAGCGCGGAGGTAGCAACGCCGCCGGCGTTGGAGGCCTTGCCGGGGACGAACAGAACACCGTTCTCCTGCAGGTAAGCGGTGGCATCCAGAGAGGTGGGCATATTGGCACCCTCGCAGACCGCGAAGCAGCCGCCCGCAACCAGCATCTTGGCGTCGTCCAGCAGCAGCTCGTTTTGCGTCGCGCAGGGCAGAGCCACATCACACTTGACGCTCCAAACGCCCTTGCCCTCGTGGTAGATGGCATTGGGACGTGCCTTGGCATACTCGGTCAGACGGGCGCGGCGCACCTGCTTGACCTCGATCAGCGTGGCAACGTCGATGCCGTCGGGATCGTAGATCCAGCCGTTGGAATCGGAGCAGGTCACGGGCTTGGCGCCCAGCTGCCATGCTTTCTCGATGGCGTAGGTTGCCACGTTGCCGGCGCCGGAAACCACTACGGTTTTGCCCTTCAGGTCCTTGCCGTTGCAGCGGAGCATTTCCTCGGTCAGGTACAGCAGGCCGTAGCCGGTGGCCTGGGTACGGGCCAGGCTGCCGCCGTAGCTCAGACCCTTGCCGGTGAGCACGCCCTCATAACGGTCGCGGATACGCTTGTACTGACCAAACAGGTAGCCGATTTCCCGGCCGCCTACACCGATGTCACCGGCAGGAACGTCGGTGTCGGCGCCGATATACTTGTACAGCTCGGTCATGAAGCTCTGGCAGAAGGCCATGACTTCCCGATCGGACTTACCCTTGGGGTCAAAGTCGGAGCCGCCCTTGCCGCCGCCGATGGGCAGGCCGGTAAGGCTGTTCTTGAAGACCTGCTCAAAGCCAAGGAACTTGATTACGCTTAAGTTTACGGATGGATGGAATCGCAGACCGCCCTTATAAGGTCCGATGGCACTGTTAAACTGCACGCGGTAGCCGGTGTTGACCTGCACCTGCCCCTTGTCGTCTACCCAGGGTACCCGGAACATAATGGCGCGTTCGGGGGTTGTCAGCCGTTCCAGCAGCGCGTCCCGGCGGTAGGATTCCTCGTTTTTTTCGATGACGGGGCGCAGGGATTCCAGCACCTCGTAAACTGCTTGGTTGAACTCCGGCTGGTTCGGGTTCTGCTGCCTGACCCGAGCCAGTGTTTCGTCGACATAACTCATGTACAAATGTCCTCCCTAGAAAGATTTAGGCCTACGCATTGTAACAGAATTCTGTGCAAAAAACAAGGGGGTTATGCAACTTTTTTGAAGGCAAGTTGCAGATTATGGAAAAACGCGCCGATTTTCCTGATCGGCGCGGAAATCCTGAAACTTTGTTCGCGGGAGAATTTCAAAAACAGATCGACAAATTGGAATTTGGCGGCGACTCCCCGCCAAATAACAATTTACCGAACTCTGGGCAGCACCTTGTCCCGGATGACGGTGTACAGGGCTTCCAGCTCCTCCCGGGTGGTGTCCCGGCACAGGGAAATCCGGAAGGCGGAGTCGATGGTCTCCGGCGGCAGGCCCATGGCGGTGAGCACATGGCTGCGGTGGCCCTTGGCACAGGCGCTGCCGGCGCTGACGCAGATGCCGTGATCCTGCAAAATGTTGATGGTGTTCTGTACAGGAATACCGGGGATGGCCAGAGACAGAATATGGGGCGCTTCATGGGAACCGTTGACGGTCACACCCTCCAAAGCGGCGAATTTTTCCGAAAACTCTGAAATCAATTCGCGTTCCCGCTGATTATCCTCCCGGAAAGTAGCGTTTACAGCGGAACAGGCCGCGGCGAAGCCCATGATGGCAGGCGTGCCTTCCGTGCCGCTGCGGTATCCCCCCTCCTGACCGCCGCCCAGCAGCAGGGGCGGGAAGGATTTCAGGCGGGGGGAGATGTACAGCGCTCCCGCGCCCTTGGGGCCGTGGATTTTGTGGGAGGATACGCTAATCAGGTCGGCTCCCAGATTTTTCGCGGCGAAGGGGACTTTCAGGAAGCCCTGCACCGCGTCGGTGTGAAAAATGGCGTCGGGGCAGAGCTTGTGCGTCAGCTTCGCCATCTGAGCGATGGGCATGACGGAGCCAACCTCGTTGTTGACCATCATGATGGAGACAAGAATGGTGTCCTTGCGCAGGGCGGCCCTCAGATCGTCCACGGATACTCGGCCCATCCTGTCGGGCTTCAAATAGGTAATTTCAAAGCCCCGGCTTTCAAGATCGCTCATGCAGTTCAGGATGGCGTGGTGCTCCATGGCGGTGGTAATGATGTGTTTGCCCCGCTTGCCCATGCGCTTTACCGTGCCGAACACGGCCCAGTTGTCGGCCTCGGTGCCGCCGGAGGTGAAGAACACCCGGTCCGGCTCAGCCCCCATGGCGGCGGCCACGTTGTGCCGGGCCTGCCGCAGAAGGCGGGCAGTGTCAATGCCGAAATTGTACAGGGCGGAGGGGTTGCCCCAATGTTCGGTCAGGGCTTTCGTAACGGCCTCCACCGCCTCCGGGCAGGGCTTGGTGGTGGCGGAATTGTCGAGATAGATCATAGTGGTTGTTCCTTATTCATGTATATTGTCCTATAGCTGACAAAGAAAACATGTCATTGCGAGCCAGTGCGCACACTGGCGTGGCAATCCGTACTTCTTTTCATAGCAGGTATGTATTCGGAACGTGAGAAGGGGGAACGGATTGCCACGTCGGGCTTCGCCCTCCTCGCAATGACATGCTAATTCACTATATTCTTATTTCCCTACACAGAACCGTTCAAAGATTCTTGCGGTAATGTCCTCCCGGACGGTGGCACCCGTGACCTCGCCCATGGCTTCCATGGCTTCTTCTACATCCGTCAGCACCGCGTCGGGGGTCAGGCCCAGCTTTAAGCTATGCAGAGCGTTCAGCATGGCTTCATAGGCCCGGCGGCAGGCATCGTACTGCCGGGCGTTGGTCAGGATGGAGCCGTCGCAGGGTGTGCCGTTTTCAAACAGAGCGTCCACCGCGTCCGCCAGTTGGTCAAGACCGTCGCTGGTTTTGGCGCAGATGGGAACCACCATCATAAAGGGCAAATCGCCGGGGGCAACTTCACAGCCCAGATCGGCCTTGTTGATGAGGGCAATGGCGTTTTCCTTTTCCTCGCACAGCTCGATGATGTCCCAGTCCTCCTGTGTCAGGGGTTTGGAGCCGTCACAGACGAACAGCACAAGGTCGGCCTGGTCGATTGCCTGCCGGGAGCGCTCCACGCCTATGGATTCCACGGTGTCGGCGGTCTCCCGGATGCCAGCGGTGTCCAGAAGGCGCAGCCGGGTGGAGCCCAGCATCACCGTTTCCTCCACGGTATCCCGGGTGGTGCCGGGAATATCCGTGACGATACAGCGGTCGTAGCCCGCCAGAGCGTTGAGCAGGCTGGATTTGCCCACGTTAGGTTTGCCTACGATGGCAGCGGACACGCCCTGCTTTAAGATGCGGCCCTGAGAGTAGGTTTGCAGCAGATTGTACAGCTGGCGGGCATTGCTTTTGAGCAATCCGCTGTAATTTTGCAGGCCGAAATCCTCGATGTCCTCGTCGGGATAGTCCAGCACCGCGTGGAAGTGGCTGCACAGGTTCACCAGATCGTCATAGATGGGGGCCAGCTTCTTTTGCAGCACGCCCCCCACCTGTCCGGCGGCGTTGGCGGCGGCGTCGGCGGTGTCGGCTTCAATCAGGTCAATGACGGCCTCCGCCTGAGTTAAGTCCAGCTTGCCGTTTAAGAATGCCCGCTTGGTGAATTCGCCCCGTTTGGCTGGCTTTGCCCCGGCGAGGTACAGCGCTTCCAAGCCTGCCGCCAGCACGGCGGGGGAGCCATGGCAATGGAACTCCACCGTGTCCTCCCCGGTATAGCTGTGTGGCCCCCGGGAGACCACCGCCATGCACTGGTCGATGGCCCGCCCCTGCTTGTCATGGAGGGTGCCCAGATAAAGTCGGCGGTCGGACACATCCAACAGGGATTTTTGGTTGTTCAGGGTGAACACCTTGTCCGCGACGGCAATGCAGCTTTCACCGGACAGGCGGATAATGCCGATGGCGCTGACCTGATTGCCGGTGGACACGGCGGCGATGGTGTGAGACATAAAAATTACTCCTTAATAAATGCCAGAGGGTCTCCCTCACTGGCAATGAAGTGCATCAGCATATAGGCGCACATGATGGCCACGTTTTCCTCCTGCAAAATCCGTTTCGCTTCCCCCCGGTCGGCGAGAATGACCTGAATTTCCTCAGAAGTCTCCCCGTGAATGCTGGTAGGTGTTCCGCTGCAATAGCCGAAGACCATGCCGCAGCTTTCATCGGTCATGCCCACGGTGGTAAAGAAGGGGCGGGAATAGCAGCCCGCGTCCACAGGCGTGAAGGTGAGGCCGGTTTCCTCGTACATTTCCCGGACGCCGGCGGCGCCCATTTCCTCGCCTTCCTCCACCAGTCCCGCGGGAAATTCATAGACATAATCCCCCAGCGGATAACGGTACTGCCGGATGAGCACCACCCGATCCTGCTCTTCACCGTATACACCGTATATAATTACGCCGTCCGGCCGGTTCTGATGGGTCACGGCTTTTAACTGACTGGCGTCCTTCGCCCGGGAGGTCATATAATAGGGGGAAATGCTCCCGTCCCGGTGGACAGCTTCCAATTCATAATAGTTCAGAAACCGGTTGTGGGTTTTCTGCTGAATGTTTTGAATGTTACTCATGGAGGATACCTCCCATCACAATAATAAAACGCTATGTGCTTATCGTCTTTACTCAGCAGACAGATCATGTGTAACTGTCAGAGTTGACAGTTGAAAGTTGAAAGTTGAAAATTAAGGAGTCCCTACGGGACGATTGAATCATTATGTTTCAAAAACCGGACATTCTCTTGTAAATGTGTGATGGTCAAGATTTGTCGGGATATTTTAAATCATCCCGAAGGGATACCACAACTTTCAACTGTCAACTTTCAATTTTCATCTCCAGTTACAGTTTGCCGTTTTGCTGACAAAAACCGATAGCACAAAACACTATACCATTTTTGAGTAAAAAAAGCAATATCCGGGCAGACTGTCTTAAGCGAGGTGAACGCGGTGACGGATGCAGAGATTCGGCAGCAATTTACGGAAGCAGACGACTTTATCCCGAGGGTGCTGCACTGTGGGGGATATACCTTATATGCCTATGCCATTGACGGGCTGGTGTCCGGCGGGGATATGTCGGAATACATTTTGAAACCCATTTCCGAGAACCTCCGGGGCGGAAGCATGGCACAGCTATATGATGCGGCACTCCACGGCGCGGTATACAACAGTGTGGCGGAGCCCTGCGAGGATTTACAGACAGTTTTTAAGAAGCTGGTGAATGGCTTCTGCGTGGTGCTGTTTCCGAACGTGGGAGCCATTGCTTTTGAAATCAAAACAGGCGTCAAGCGTGGCCCGGACGCACCTGAGGTGGAGAATACCGTCAAAGGCCCGAAGGATGCCTTCGTGGAGACCATTCGCGTCAATACCAGCCTGCTGCGCCGCCATCTTCGGACACCGGATTTGAAAATCTATGGAACGACGGTGGGCGAGAGAAGCCTGACCAATGTGGCAGTGGTCTGGATTGATGGGCTGACAAACCCGGAATTGGTGCGCAGAATGAAGGATAGGCTGGGCAGCATCCACATAGATGGCCTTATATCCCCGGCGGCGGTGGAGGAATATGTTACCGGCTCCAGGAAAACGGCGTTTCCGCTCATACAATATACAGAACGGCCGGATAGGTTCTGCCAGGGCCTGCTGGACGGACGGGTGGGGCTGATGGTGGACGGCCTGCCGCTGGCATATCTTGTTCCAACAAATCTGGGCTACCTGATGGAAAGCATGGAAGACCGGAGCCGAGACTATATCTCCGCCTCCTGTATCCGGGTGCTCCGCTATGCCGCGCTGCTGATGAATCTTCTCCTTCCGGCACTGTATATTGCTCTGATTGAGTTTCATCCCCAATGGGTTCCCAAACAGCTGCTGAATATCATTTTGTCCAGCAAGCAGGATGTGCCCTTCTCCACAGCAGCGGAAGCGCTGGGGCTGCTCATCGCTTTTGAACTGCTTCAGGAGTCCGGCATTCATCTGCCCCAGGCCATCGGGCAATCGGTCTCAACCATAGGCGGTATCGTTGTTGGCACAGCTGCCGTGGACGCGGGACTGATCTCACCGGTGGTTCTGATCGTGGTAAGTATTGCGGGCGTATGCGGTTTTATTTTGCCCAACCGGGACCTGGCGGAAGCAATTCGGGTATGGCGGTTTGGATTGGGGGTACTGGCAACATTTGGAGGAATTTGGGGAATTTTGGCAGGAGTGGCGCTGCTGATATGGCACCTGGCAACGCTTAAATGCCTAGGAATGCCTTATCTGACACTGTTTCCGGCAGGCAGGGGATTGCTCAGGCACCGGTTAAAGAACCAGAAGTACAGAGATGAAAACCTTCACCCGAAGGATTGGAAAAATCAGGGATAAAAATCCGCATTTTCTCTTGACAAATGGAAAATGGTGTGGTAAGATACGCAAGCTGTTCGTGAGAACGGATGGCATCAAGCAAAAGATGAAGAGATTTGCGAGAAAAAAGTTCTTGACAAATGGAAACATCGGTGCTAAAATAGCGCAGTTGCCTGCGAAGGCAGCAATGGAAAAATCCACTCGAAAAAGTTCGAAAAAACTTAAATAATGTTCTTGACAAACGGATTTGAGTGTGATATAATCCAAAAGCTTCCTGCGAAGCAGAAAGCGTGTCTGTACCTTGTAAATTGAATAACGTAAAGACGATTAATAACACCTTGGACAATTAATGGATTGTTTAAGCGTAAGCGAAAAACAGCCAACGAAAATTCTTGAGTAATTATGCTAGAAGCAAATTATTCGAAAACTTGATTTGAAGCCTTTAGGCTTTAGATACAATTTTTTGAGAGTTTGATCCTGGCTCAGGACGAACGCTGGCGG
>OBLI01003872.1_pt1 | contig 11112 bp, 11 predicted proteins | sample 1519701 | NCBI WGS metagenome assembly OBLI01 (sample SAMEA3663005, study PRJEB22513) | pig gut metagenome | biome: pig gut; feature: pig-associated habitat; material: faeces | place: France | collected 2012 | reverse complement strand
GCAGCGGCTCTAGCTCTGGTGACCCGGACTTCGAGTGATTGATTTAGGCACGGATTGACACGGCTTTTTTTTTCAAAAAAGACACGGAGCTGCGAGATGGGTAGTGGCTTTATATGCTAAAGGCTATACTTAAAAGTATAGACACGGCTCGTTCACGCTGAAACAAACTAAGCCGTGGATTTCCGTGCCTAAATTTAGAATTAAAGAATTAAAAAATTAAAGGATTAAAGTTATGACACAGGAGAATAAGTCGAGGATGATAAAGTTCTTGTGGAACCTTGCATCCGCAATATTGGCAGCTGTTGGAGCTGCGTTGGGTGTGAGCTGCGCTGTGGCGTAGGGACAAAAAAAACTCCCGGGGCAATTGGATGCCTCGGGAGTTTTTGTATAAAGGGGGAAATGATATCAGTTGTTGACAGAACCTCCGACGATGTCGAGCAGCTCGTTGGTGATGGCCTGCTGGCGACTCTTGTTGTACTGGAGGTTGAGACCACGGAGCAATTCGTCGGCATTGTCGGTGGCAGTTTGCATCGCCACCATACGTGCCGCATGCTCACTGGCAATACTGTCGAGCAACGCCGTGTAGAGCAAGAGGTGGGCATACTTGGGGAGAAGCGCCTTGAGGATGGTGTTCATGTCGGGTTCGACGATGAAGTTATCGTTGAGGGGCTTTCCGTCGAGCATACGGGGAGATGAACTCTCATGCTCGGCATCACGCTTGCGCAGATACTCCTGCGACTCCTTGGTTGCCACAGTGGATTTGAGGTCGCGATAGTGGTCCTTGGTAAGCTCCGACTTGAGGTCGATGGGGAGGAAGGTCTTGCGGGTGAGGATCTGCGATCCAGCCGACTTGAAATGGTGATACACCAGTTCGACCTTGTCAATCTCGCCATTGACAAACTTCAGTCCCAGTTCGCGCGCCAAGTCGATGCACTGCTTCACGTCGGCCTTGTCAGCCAGTTCGGTGAAGTCGCCCCCGAGGGGGTATCCCAACTTGGCAGCCTTCTCAGCCACCTTGCGTCCCACAGGATAGATGACAATATTTTCCTTGCCTAACGACTCATATTCGGCCGCCACCGTCTGCATCATTTTGATGATATTGGCATTGAATCCACCACACAGACTGCTGTTTGAGGAATATGCCACGATAGCCACCCTCTTGACGGGTCGCTCGATAGTGAACACATTCGACGCATCGGCCTCGGAGGCGAGGAATGTCTTGAGGATGTGCTCAAGCATCGTCTCGTAGGGAAGCATGTTCTCAATCATCACCTGTGCATGGTGAAGTTTCGACGAGGCCACCATCTTCATCGCACTCGTAATCTTACGCGTACTGTTGACACTGGCAATCCTGGTCTTTATCTCTTTTAGCGACGGCATAGGCTATTAATTTTTATACTGTCCTGCGATGTCAGCCATCACCTGTTCGATAACTGCTGTCACACTGTCGTCAATCTTTCCGCTTGCAAGGGTGTCGATCACCTCGGGATGAGCCGAGCGCAGTTTGTCGAGGAAAGCGTCCTGACACTGGCGCACGCACTCCACGGGCACGTCGTGCATCAATCCTCGTGTGCCGCAATAGATGATAGCCACCTGCTCGCCTACGGGCATCGGGCTGTACTGCGGTTGGATGAGCAACTGGTTGTTCTTGCGTCCGCGGTCGATTGTCATTGCCGTAACGGCGTCCATATCGCTTGAGAACTTCGAGAATGCCTCGAGCTCGCGATATTGAGCCATATCGATCTTGAGTGTACCTGCCACCTTCTTCATACTCTTGATCTGAGCGGATCCACCCACACGGCTCACCGAGATACCCACATTGACTGCGGGACGGAAGCCCTGATTGAAGAGGTCGCTCTCGAGATATATCTGTCCGTCGGTGATTGAGATGACGTTGGTGGGGATATATGCCGACACGTCGCCTGCCTGGGTTTCGATGATAGGCAGGGCAGTGAGCGAACCACCACCCTTGACCTTGCCCTTCATGCACTCGGGCAGGTCGTTCATCTGCTCGGCCACTTCCTGCTGGTCGTTGATGCGCGCTGCACGCTCGAGCAGACGGCTATGGAGGTAGAACACATCGCCGGGATAAGCCTCACGACCTGAAGGACGGCGCAGGATAAGCGACACCTCACGATAGGCTACAGCCTGCTTTGAGAGGTCGTCATACACCACGAGCGCCGAGAATCCGCGGTCGCGGAAATACTCGCCGATGGCAGCACCGGCAAACGGGGCATAATACTGCATGGCGGCAGGGTCGGCAGCTGTTGCACTGACGATGATGGTATAGGGCATTGCGCCGTGCTGCTTGAGGTTTTCGACAAGAGCGGCAACGGTAGATGCCTTCTGGCCTATTGCCACATATATACAATACACAGGTTTGCCTGCCTCGTAGAAGCTCTTCTGATTGATGATGGTATCTACGGCGATGGCGGTCTTACCGGTCTGGCGGTCGCCGATGATAAGCTCACGCTGTCCTCGTCCGATAGGAATCATCGAATCGACCGACTTGATACCGGTCTGCAGAGGTTCCTTCACGGGCTGGCGATAGATAACTCCCGGGGCCTTGCGGTCGAGAGGCATCTCGAAGGCGTCGGTGAGGTCGATGTCGCCCTTACCGTCGATAGCCTGTCCGAGAGGATTGATGACACGTCCGAGCATGTTGTCGTTGACGCGGATAGAGGCGATGCGCTTCGTACGCTTAACGACCATGCCCTCCTTGATGCCCTCGGTGGAACCGAGCAACACGCAACCGACGTTGTCCTCCTCAAGGTTCATCACGATTGCCATAGTGCCGTTCTCGAATTCGAGAAGCTCGTTGGCTTCAGCGTTTCGCAGTCCGTAGATACGAGCCACACCGTCGCTCACCTCGAGCACAGTACCGACCTCGTCAAACTCCTGTCCTCCGCTGATGCCCTGCAGTTGCTGAAGCAGCATCTGTGACACTTCGCTTGGTTTGATTTTATCTGACATGTTTTAAATTTACTTTTATTTATTCAAGTTTCTGAAGTACTGAATACTCAGAAGTTAAAGAAGTTAAAGAAGTAAAAGAAGTTAAAGACAATAGTCTTGTCGTATCCATCAAGGAGTTTTCTAAGTTTAGAACATACGTCCTTAACTTCTTTAACTTCCTTAACTTCTTTAACTTCCCACTTCCTATAAGTTGAGTTACTTACTTTTTAAGCTGTGTGAGCACCTGTCGGAGCTGGGTCTGCACGCTGGCGTCCAGTCGATAGGTGTCATATTCGAGCACGAAGCCCCCGATGATGTCGGGATTGACCTCGGTTTCGAATTCCACAGTACCCTTTGTCTTACTCTCCACCATCTTGCGCATCTTCTGCTCAGTGGCTTCCGACACGGCGACGGCGGTGGTCAGTTTGCCGCGGATGATGTTTTTCTGTTTTCTATAAAGAGTGATATACGAATTAGCCATGAACTGCATCACGCTCTCGCGGTCCTCGCGCAGTACGATATCTACGAACTTAGCTGTGAGTTCGCTTGGTGTTCCGCCCAGGGCGGTGACAATCAGACTGCGTTTTTTGTCCTTTGGGAGCATGGGATTGTCTATCGTAAACCTCAGCCGGGGCACGTCGATGTAGCTCTGTGCGAGCACAGACATCTCCTGATACACCGTATCTTCGAGATTAGCGTCGGTGGCTGCCTTGAGCAGCGCTCGGGCGTATCTTACCGATATTACTCCAATGTCCATAGGCGTTATCTTTTATCTTCAACAGCCACTTCATCCAACAGCCTATCAATCGTCTCCATCTGCTTTGCGTCGGAGTCAAGTTCCTTGCGCAGGATTTTCTCCGCCACTTTTACAGACAGCTCAGCCACCTGTGCGCGAATCTCGCTGATGGCAGCCTGCTTCTGGCTCTCGATTTCGCTTTTTGCCTCAGCAATGAGTCGGTTGCCCTCTTCGCGTGCTTTCTCTTGGGCCTGAGCCACGATAGCGTCGCGAGTGTCGGCAGCCTCCTTCAATATCTGGGCCTGCTTCTGTCGAGCTTCCTGAAGCATGGATTCACCCTCTTTCTGTATGTTTGCCAGTCTTTCAGAAGCCTCATGTGCTTTCTTTAGGCTCTCGTCGATGTATTGCTTACGGTTTTCCACCATACCGATGATGGCGGGGAATCCGAATTTCGCCACGACGAAGAACACCACCAGGAAAGCCAGCAGCATCCAGAAGAGCAAACCCAGGTCGGGGGTCAGTATTGATGGCAAATTTTCCATTAGCTAATTATTTAATAAGGAATGCGCATGCTGCGATAGCGAAGAGGGCGCAACCCTCGACGAAAGCTGATGTAAGAATCATGTTAGTCTGAATCTTACCAGTAGCCTCCGGCTGGCGTGCTATGGCATCCATAGCGCTACCGCCAATCTTACCAATACCCAAACCAGCACCAATTGTTGCAATACCTGCACCGAGACCGCAGCCCAGCTGTGCCAGACCTTCAGCAGCCAAAATTGTTGAAATAATCATAATTCTATAAATTTTAAATTGTTAATACTTATAATCTTAAAAAAATCAATGATGTTCCTTGTGCGCCAAACCGATGAACACTGCCGAAAGCATTGTGAACACGTATGCCTGAACAAAGGCTACGAGGAGCTCAAGACAGTTCATGAACAGCAGCATGACGATGCTGAACGAGTTGAGTCCGAGTCCGAATCCCACTCCCATCGACCATCCGAGGAAGATGACGCATGTGAAACTCAATATGACGGCATGTCCCGCCATCATGTTGGCAAAGAGACGGATCATGAGCGCGAATGGTTTGGTGAACACACCGAAGAGCTCAATCACCGGCATTACGGGCACGGGGTACGCCTTTAGGAAGAGGGGCACCTCAGGCCAGAAGATTTCCTTCCAATATTCCTTGTTGCCGAAGAGGTTGATGGCAATCATCGTGCATACGGCAAGGAAGAGTGTGATGTTGATGTTTCCCGTCACGTTGGCACCACCGGGGAAGATTGGGATGAGGCCAATCATGTTGGTGATGAGTATGAAGAAGAAGACGGTGAGGAGATAGGGAGCATACTGCTTGTAGTGCTTCTCGCCCACCGACGGACGGATGAGGTCGTCGTGGATAGTCATCACGAGCATCTCCACAGCTCCGACGAACCCGCCCGGAGCCTCGCTCTTCTCGTCGCGCTTCTTATACCATCTTGCGCATGACAGGAAAATGGCAATCATCACAAGGACAACGATCCATATCTGCGCCACAGTCTTGGTGATGCTGAGGTCGATAGGTCTCACCTCAGTTCCGTCAGCCATCTTCTCGTAGATCTTGCCGTGATGGGCAGCATCGAAGAAGAATGGAGCGGGCAGACTGTGAGCTGTGCAGACATGCCATTCGCCGGACTGCGAGCTGCGCACGATAATGGGCAGCGGAATGCTGATGTGCTTGCCCTCGTATGTGGCTATGTGCCACTCGTATGAGTCGGCAAGGTGCTCGAGCACAATCTCCGGTATGTCTAATTCCCCTCCAGCCTCAGAGCCGTGTGCCGCCCATGATTTCATGGGCATCACCGTCATCAGCATCATGAGAATTATCGTTCCTATATGTTTCATCTTGCACATTATTTATTATTAATATTGAGTTTGCCGCCGTTTGACAGGCGTGAAAAGAAGATTGAGTGATGTGCCAGCAGCACGAAATAATAGACCAGCATAACCACTATGTATGGCGCAACCGCGTCGCGTCCCACGATGATGTAGCACACGAACATCGTTGCCAATGCCAGGAGCATGCGGAATCCTGACACGGCGGTATAGAATGTGGTGAGACCCTCGGGGGATTTCTTCGCCACACGTTGCCATACCTTTGCGTCTGCCACTTCCACCACGAGGGAGAAGCCCGCTCCCACTGCCAGGTAGGCCGTCATTCCGTCAATCTGAAAGAACATTCCGACCAATAGTCCAAGGAGTGTGAGCAATATAATCAAACAGACGCTCCACGCGATGTATCTGCCACACAGTTTGTCGATATCTGCCATAGCCTATAATTCCACGCAAAGACTAACGTTGTTGTTCTGCACCTCGGCGAAGCCTCCGGAGATAGTCATCTCCTGTCGGCCTTCGGCACTGTCATACACCACCTTGCCTGCATCTAACGACGAGATAAGAGGGGCATGGTTGGGCAGAACCTGAAACTCGCCCGTGGTACCTGGCACCGTCACACTGTCAACATCTCCTACGAAGACAATCTTCTCGGGAGATACAATCCTCAACTTTAAACTCATATCTGCTTTTTATATTTAATTTAAGTTTTGCATTTACTCTACTTTCAGAAGTTAAGGAGTTAAGGAGTTAACTCCCAACCCTATCCTTTATTCCTAAAGTTGAGTAACTAAAAGTTCTACCCCTTAGCAGCCTCGATGAGCTTCTTGCCCTTGGCAATAGCGTCCTCGATAGTGCCCACGTTGAGGAATGCCTGTTCGGGCAGGTCATCCACCTCGCCGTCGAGTATCATGTTGAATCCCTTGATAGTGTCCTCGATAGGCACCATCACACCCTTTACGCCAGTGAACTGCTCTGCCACGGCGAAGGGCTGCGAGAGGAATCGCTGCACACGGCGCGCACGGTTGACGGTGATCTTGTCCTCGTCGGATAGTTCGTCCATACCGAGGATAGCGATGATATCCTGAAGCTCCTTGTATCTCTGCAGAATCTGCTTCACCCTCTGTGCGCAGTCGTAGTGAGCCTTGCCCACGATGAGGGGGTCGAGGATACGTGAAGTAGAACCTAATGGATCGACGGCAGGATAGATACCGAGCTCGGTGATTTTACGGCTCAGCTCCGTAGTGGCGTCGAGGTGAGTAAAGGTAGTGGCAGGTGCGGGGTCGGTCAAGTCGTCGGCAGGCACATACACTGCCTGTACGGATGTGATAGAACCCTTCTTGGTAGAAGTTATTCGCTCCTGCATGAGTCCCATCTCGCTTGCCAGTGTAGGCTGATAACCCACAGCCGAAGGCATACGTCCGAGCAGGGCCGACACCTCAGAACCGGCCTGGGTGAAACGGAAGATGTTGTCGATGAAGAACATGATGTCGGCAGCCTCACCATCCTTGCCTCCGTGGTCGCGGAATTCCTCGGCGACGGTAAGTCCCGAGAGAGCCACTGAGGCACGTGCGCCAGGGGGCTCGTTCATCTGTCCATACACGAGTGTGGCCTGCGACTTCTTGAGTTCCTCAGGATCAACGAGCGAGAGGTCCCACTTGCCTTCCTCCATTGCCTTCTTGAATTTGTCACCATATCGGATAACACCCGACTCTATCATGTCGCGGATGAGGTCGTTACCCTCACGCGTGCGCTCTCCCACTCCGGCGAACACCGAATATCCGTTGTGTCCCTTTGCGATGTTGTTGATAAGCTCCATGATGAGCACAGTCTTACCCACACCGGCACCACCGAAGAGTCCGATCTTACCACCTTTCATATAAGGTTCGAGCAAGTCGATCACCTTGATACCCGTGGCGAGCATCTCCTTGTGAGTGGAGAGGTCCTCAAACTTAGGTGGTTCGCGGTGGATGGGATATGCGCCCTGCATATCCAGAGATTTCATACCATCAATAGGCTGTCCGATGACGTTCATCATACGGCCCTTGATCTGTTCGCCGGCAGGCATCACGATAGGCGAGCCTGTCTGCTTTGCCTCGAGTCCACGTTGCAGTCCGTCGGTGTTGTCCATGGCTACGCAGCGCACGGTGTCCTCACCGATATGCTGCTGCACCTCGACAACGAGTTCGCGCCCGTCGGGACGCTCAATCTTGAGTGCGTCGTGGATTTTCGGCAACACTTTCTCAGCGTCCTGTCCCTTGGTGTCGAAGAACACGTCGATGACAGGTCCGATAATCTGGGAAATGTGTCCACTAATTTGTGCCATAAGCTGTCTTTTTATATAATTAATTTGTTTCTGAATTCTGCTTGCAAAGATAGCAAAAAAAGTTCAAGTAGAAAAATTTATTGTCTATTTTCTTCCAATATCGACAATTATTGTACCGATTTGAACTATTTTCTGCTATTTTTTCATTAGCGACGACGTGATTTGCCTTAGATACTCAACTCGTCGAGCACCTTGATGAGCTTCATGTCGAGTGGTTTGTCGGTGCGGATGGCATCGGCGAAGGGCACATAAACCACCTCGTTGTTTCTCACTCCCACCATCACGTTTCTCTGTCCCTGGATGATAGCCTCGATAGCTCCCACACCTGTACGGCTGGCAAGGATGCGGTCGCGGGCTGTGGGGCGTCCGCCTCGCTGAAGGTGACCGAGGATTGACACTCGCACGTCGAAGTCGGGGAACTCCTTCTTCACACGGTCGGCATAGTAGAGGGCGCCGCACTTTGGGCTCTCGGATACGATGACGATACAGCTTTTCTTTGACTTACGTATGCCTCGCTCCATGAATCGTCCCAACTGGTCAACGTCGGTTGCCTCCTCGGGGATGATGGCAGCCTCGGCACCGCTGGCGATGGCTGAGTTCTGTGCGAGGAATCCCGCGTCGCGTCCCATCACCTCGATGAAGAAGATGCGCTCGTGGCTCTGTGCGGTGTCGCGTATGCGGTCCACACACTCGAGGATGGTGTTTAGTGTAGTGTCATATCCGATGGTGGAGTCGGTGCCGTAGAGGTCGTTGTCGATAGTTCCGGGCAGTCCGATGCAGGGCACGTCGTATTCGGCGGCGAAGTTGCGCGCACCTGTGAGCGAACCGTTACCACCGATCACCACGAGGGCGTCGATATTCTCTTTCACCAATGTGTCGTATGCCTTCTGCATGCCCTCGGGAGTCATAAACTCCTTGCTGCGTGCGGTTTTGAGGATTGTTCCTCCCTGCATGATGATACCGCTGACGTTCTCAGTGGTGAAGGGTTTCACCTCACCGTTGATGAGTCCGTCGTATCCACGATAAATGCCCTTGATCTGGAATCCGTTGTAAATGCCGGCGCGCGTGACGGCACGTATTGCGGCGTTCATTCCTGGGGCGTCGCCTCCTGATGTCAATACTCCAATAGTCTTAATCTTTGCCATAACTCTAATATTATATTGATTACTATCTTCTTAAATATTTTAATATTTTAATTTTTTAATTCTTTAATTCTTTATTAGGCACGGAAAACACGGATTAACGCGGATTTTCCTTGTCCGAGTTATCACCCGTTGTAGGGTCTTACCTCGTGTAAGACCGCCCACCACAGAAACACCACTCGATTTATCGGTCTTACACGAGGTAAGACCCTACAGCAGATGTTATCGCAGTGCGCAGCCATTTTTAATCTTTTAATTCTTTAATTTTTTAATTCTTTAATTTTTTAATTTTTCTAAAAGAAATACACTTCCGCCCATAGGATAATCATTCCGAGAATCCACCCCGCTGCCACCTTTGGCGTGATGTTCTTGAAATACCATCCCACGTGAATGCGCTCCATCTTCATCAGGGCGAGTCCGCTCGACGATGCGAAGCACAAGAGGCATCCTCCGATACTTGTGGAATAGACAATCATCTTCCAGAACGCACCGTTCTGCACGAAGTTGGCCATATAGTCGGCGTCCACCCACATATTGAGTTCCTGTGCGTCAACCACAGGATACATCGATATGGCAGTCATCGCCACGGTGAATGTATCGACCACCCCACTGATGAGTCCTGCCACGACGCCCACTATCCAAATGTTATGCACGTTATAGTCCAACCACTCCGACACGGTGGCGAAGAATCCCGTCTCGGTGACGACACCGAATGCGAGCATGATGCCCATGATGAAGAGGATGAGTTGTATGCTTCCATATTGCACCGACTGCGGTGAGCGTCGCTGCACCATCTTGTCGCTGTTGATGAGTTTGCGATTGAAAGCCTCGTTCACCACCCATAGTATCGACAGCACGCAGAGCGCACCGAGGAAGGGACTTAGTTTGGTGATGTTATGGAATGTGGGAATAAACCACAGTCCACCGATGCCTACGAAGAGCATAATCACTCGTTGCCATCTGTTGAGGTTGGTGTCGTCGCCACGGTATGGCATTGCGGGCCATTCCACGTCGAGTCTCGCTGGCAGCGACATCTGTATTAATAATGTGGGCAGCACCCACGCCACCACAGCGGGTATGAAGAGATATGCCGAGAAATTGGTGGCAGTGACAGCCTCGCCGCCCCATAGTATGATTCCGGCGGGGTCGCCAATGACGGTGAATCCCCCACCCGCATTTGCCGCCAGCACGATAGCGCTTCCGATGAGCATACGCTGTCGCCTGTTCTGCACGATGCTTCTCATGATGACGAGCATAGTCATCGTGGTGGTGAGGTTGTCGAGATTGGCGGATATGAGGAATGTCGCCACGGAGATGGTCCACAGTAGTCGCTTTGAGTTGCGCGTGCGAATCCACTCGCTTATAAAGTCAAAGCACCCGTTGTTGTTGAGAATCTCGATGATGGACATTGTGGCAAGGAGGAACATGACGATAGCAGCCGCCTTGCCCACATATTTCAGGAAAATATTGTCGTAGATAAAGAACTTCACCGCCTTGCTGTTAGCCTCTTCTCCGGCGAGGAAGTCGATGTATTCATGCGGATGTTGACTCATCACGAAGTCTGTGCCGTAGCAGATGTAGAACACCCATCCAGCCGTTGCCATGAACATTGCGATAGCCGCCTTGTTGACGTTGGTCAGATGTGTTGTTGCTATGAGAATATATCCCATTAGCAGTATCAGAACTATGATAAGAGTCACCATATCAGTACCTTGTTTTACGAATTCACGTGCAAAGATACTAATCTTTGACTAAAAAACACAAAAAAAAGCAACTTTTTTTGTTGCTTTAACGGAAATTTAATATTTATTTAAGGAGGTATCAAGAATTAGGAATTATTTTTAGGCACGGATTAACACGGCTTTTTTTTCAAAAAAGACACGGAGGCTGCGCTGTTGTCGCTGCGCGAGATTAAAAAATTAAAAGATTAAAGAATTTAATTTTTGCGCATCCTGTGTACAGCCCGCCGATGTAGGGTCTTACCTCGTGTAAGACCGATAATTCGAGTGGTGGTTTTGCGGTGGGCGGTCTTACACGAGGTAAGACCCTACAACGGGTGATAACGCGGACAAGGAAAATCCGTG
>OBLI01003870.1_pt1 | contig 11115 bp, 7 predicted proteins | sample 1519701 | NCBI WGS metagenome assembly OBLI01 (sample SAMEA3663005, study PRJEB22513) | pig gut metagenome | biome: pig gut; feature: pig-associated habitat; material: faeces | place: France | collected 2012 | reverse complement strand
TCCTGACAACAATTTTGGGTAATCTTCTCACCGGCAACATGTCCGTTACCTTCGAAGTTGAAGAGATCTTCCGCAATGAGTATAATGATTTCTATCTCACTGCCAACAATGTCTTCACCGCATCTGAACCTGCCGTAGATGACGAAGGTGCTTATTTGATCTCATCACCCAACGAACTCGTATGGTTGCAAGAACTGATCAATTCAGCAGATAGAGATCCTTCGATCAAAGTAAAACTTATTAAAGATATCGACCTTGAAGGTTATCATTGGACTCCTATGAATTATAATGGTGGCGAGTCAAATATGCTTACCTTCGATGGTCAAGGTCATAAGGTTATCAATATCAATATTACGACCGATAATCCATCATACGAAAAACATGCGGGATTCTTCTCTGACATCTACCATGGCGTTGTTAAGAATCTCACAATTGATAATTTTACAAGCAATAATACGCCTCATTGTGTAGGTGGTATTGTTGGTGTACTTTATGGTTCTCTCGAAAATTGTAATGTAAACCATGTATTTATGCGTCAGCAGAATCATGATAATCAATTGGTTATGAATTATAATTATGGTGGCATGATCGGTATATGGTATGCTTGGGGTGAAGAGCATGCTGCCATCAAGAATTGCCATGCGGTCGATGTAAATCTACAGACTGCAGGGCGATGTGGCGGTATTGTCGGTTTCCTCCATACAGAAGGCACTGACTATCCTCGCACATTTGAAAATTGCTCCGTTCGTGAAGTATTCCTTAATGATGAGGTCTATCCCGGATTTGTAGGTTACGATTATTGGTTCCAGTGCACAGGTTCAATCGCAGGCTATATCAACACCGATGAGATCACTTTCCGCAATTGTTCTCAATCTGACTGCACCTACGTATTCGGCTATGCTAAACAAGAAAATATGGTTTATCTCCATACCGGCGATGAAGGTGGTGAGTTTACATATAAGGACCCAATTACAGGCTCTGTTGTAAAAGTAGGTCCGGAACATAAGTTCTATGGCTATAGCGCTGTGCGCAATCTTATCTACCACGAGGAGTAAAATCCTATTTATGACTTTGGGAATTATCTACTTCCCGAAGTCTATACTCTACTTTCAATCGATCAATAAGCAATTAACCTAATTAACCTAATTAAATAATCCAATGAAAAAATTCTTATTCTATGCTGCGGCTGTAGCTCTTGCTCTGACATCGTGTCAGCAAGAGGATTTTCAGCCCTCTATCGCAGCGGATGGTGAGGGTAATTTCAATATCACCATCGATGCTCCTGAGGCTATGGGGAGTACCCGTACCTATACACATGGTTCGGAAGATGCTCTCTTCGGTCCACAAAGTACAAGTGCCCTCGGCGGTCTTACCAATATCGATTGGAGTCAATATGACCTCCGTTATAAGGTAGTGGTCTATCAGAAGAACGCTGTCAGCGAAAGCTCATACGATTATGTGCCTGTGCTTACTCGTACTGAGATCGTCGATACTTATCAGGGTATAACCATGTCTTTCCGCCTTACCACCAACCGCACTTATCGCGTGGTGGCTTGGGCAGACTTCGTAACGCAAGGCACTACCGGCGACCTCCACTATAACACCTCCGATCTGACTCACGTCACTTGTCTGGACGACACTGACCACATGCTCAATGATGAAAGCCGTGATGCTTATTATGCAAGACGTGATTACACCATTGGCGGCGAGGATCAAAATGTCAATATCTTGTTGCGTCGTCCCTTCGCCAAGATTCGTTTTGTCACTACCGATTGGGCTCTCGATAATCTGGAAATGCCTGATGAGTTTACCGTTACTTATAAGAATTGCAGCCGCTATAACGGCTTCAACGCATTGACCGGTGGTGGCACTGATCTGACAGGTCTGGGTGATACCGACACTGAGTCCACCGTATCCTGCAAGGGTAAGATCAATAAGAATGTCAAGGAGTATGCTTTAAATTATGACCAAACCGATCGCAACCGTACTCTTGTTGTAGACTATCTCTTCGCCGGAGCAGCACTTAATGCAATCCACATGGACTTCACACCGAAAGGTCTCACCACTCGTTCGATCGATGTCGATATCCCAACACGTCAGAACTTCCTGACAACAATTTTGGGTAATCTTCTCACCGGCAACATGTCCGTTACCTTCGAGATTGATGAAATGTTTACTGACGAGTTCAACGGTTTTGACACACAAAGTGCCTTCACACCTGTTCGGCCCAACGTAGATGCCACCGGTGTCTATCACATTAAATTGGCTGATGAATTGGCATGGATCAGCAAGAATGTAGCTTCACTCAGCGCTGCGACAGTAGTTCTCGACAATGACATCGACTTGATGGGCAAAGAGTGGACTCCGATCAATTCTTACAATAGTAATATCGCTCTCTTTGATGGTCGAGGATATACCATCTACAATCTGACCATGAAGGGATCGAATACATATCCTTTTGAAAACAGTCAATATAAAGGACTATTCTCGCAAGGTCGTAATATTACTATCCAAAATTTGAACTTGGTCAATGTCACCATTAATAGTCATCATGGACATGCAGGAGCTCTGATCGGTATGCTTGGCGTAGACGGTGGTGGCGACGAGCCTAATCTGATTAAGAATTGTACAGCCAAGCATGTCTTTATTCGTCCTGTAGTCTATGACGAGGATCGCAGTGCCGGTTCATATAATGCCGGTGGTCTTGTAGGTATCGATCACAGTGGAGATTTCGAAGATTGCCATGTGACGGATGTCAATATCCAAGGCAGTTGGCGTGTCGGAGGTATCGTAGGTTATAACCATGTATATTGCGTGCCCGGCATGACAACTAATTATAAGAATTGTTCCGTTGACCAAGCTACTCTATGGATCACTTGGCGTTGGTATCAAGAGCCTTATGATTATGAAGATTGGGATTATTTTCAATTGATGCAAATCGGTAGTCTGAGCGGATGTATCGATGGCGATGGCAACCCGCCAAATATCATCAAGTTCGATAATTGTAGCCGTAGCAAAATCACCTATATCGTGGGTGGTCACTCAGCCTCTTCCAATTATGGTTGGGAACATTCCAACAGCGAGGAGGGATTCTTCGATGAGCATAACATCCAAGGGGCATATATCCTTCATGACGGTGAAGAAGCACCTTCCGGCACTCATACCCTTACGGTTGGCGATGGCGCTGTCCTACCATACGGACCTCTACATTCCCTCTTCGGTCAGGCTTGCGACTGCACAGTCTACGTTAATGGTGTGGTAGACCATAGTGGCGATATTGAATAAATAATACCCATCGTAAGCGAAATCAATAATAAATAAAGGCGGTCGAAGTGAAACAATACTCACTTCAACCGCCTTCATTTTAATTCTCTATATTACCATAGAGCGCGTTCCTTAAATTTGGGGAAACGCGCTCTTACTAAGATACACTCTTGTTATCCATTCCAATTTACTATCACGTCCTTATCCGATTACAATTATGCAAATCAAATTATTTGATTTGCATAATTCGTTTTAAATAATTATCTTTGCTTAAATTTTATTTGTTATGGCTCGTTTGGTTAATAATCCTTTTGTCGTTGTCGGCAAAATAGCTCCCGATCTCTTTTGTGACAGAGTTGTGGAGTCTGCTCGTTTGGTGAAGTCGGTAACTAATGGTAATAATCTCGTAGTGATCTCCCCTCGCAGGATGGGTAAAACCGGACTAATTCGGTTTTGCTATGATCGTCCCGAAATATCGGCGGAGTATTACACTTTCTTTATCGATATTCTTCATACGTCATGCTTGCGCGAGTTTACTTTCCTTCTCGGCAAGGAAATATATGATACACTCCTTCCACTCAGTCGCAAGATGACAAACCTTTTTCTGCAGACTCTTAAGTCAATTAGTGGCAAATTCGGATTCGATCCTATCTCTAATTTCCCAACTTTTAATATAGAGTTGGGCGATATCGATCAACCTGAATATACACTGCAAGAAATTTTCAAGTATCTTGATAGCGCTGATCGTCCCTGCATCGTTGCCATCGATGAGTTTCAGCAGATTTCCAAGTATCCGGAGAAAAATATCGAAGCTTTGCTTCGCACTCATATTCAAAGTCTGGCTAATGCCAATTTTATATTTGCCGGCAGTGAACGACATATAATTCAGGAGATGTTTTCTTCTTCGGCTCATCCTTTCTATAATAGTGCAGATTTTTTGGAGTTGAAAGCGATACCTACCGATATTTACACACCTTTCGTTGTAGATCTATTTGAGCGTTATGGCAAACATATTGATCATTCCGACGTCGAGTTTGTATATAATCTCTTCAAGGGACATACCTATTACATGCAGAAGTCATTTAATGAAGCTTTTGCTAATACTCCGAGCGGTGATTTCTGTAAGATGGATATCATTCGTGAGTCAATTAAAAATATGATAGCATCTCACGACATCATCTTCCGAGAGATTCTATCGAATGTACCGGAGAAGCAAAAGAGTCTTCTATATGCCATTGCTTTCGAGGGAGAGGTGGCTCACATCACTTCCGCTTTATCAAACGTCACAGTCTGCTATCTGCCAGCTCGGTGCAGTCGGCCGCTAAAAAACTGATCGACAAAGATCTTATAAAAGCCGAAGATGGAGTCTACACCCTTCAAGACAAACTATTCGCTTTATGGATCAAACAAATCTACAGCATCACTGACCCCTTCTAATAGTGAAAAAAATAATGGGGCGGTGTCGATTGTGACACTGCCCCTTTATTTTTTCAGGTTTTGAGGTTGGCTTAGAGGAGGGGGAGGAGCTTGGATTCAAGGTCTGCGAGCTTAACGAGACCTACTGAGCGATCTTTTACTTCGCCATCTTTGAAGAAGAGCACAGTCGGGATGCTGCGGATACGGTTTTCCGCTACGATATCTGACTCTTCGTCAATATTGATCTTGCCGATTACGGCGCGATCGCCATACTTCTCTGCAAGTTCTTCCACCACGGGACCAAGCTTCATGCAGGGTCCACACCATGTTGCCCAGAAGTCGATTACTACAACTTTGCCTGATTCGATAGCCTCTTTGGCTGTTGCATCATTAAATTGAATTGCCATCTTTTGTGTTTTTTAGGTTTTTTGGTTTTATGATGTAAAGTAAATAATATTTTTCTTAATAACAATGAATATTGGCGAAAATTTCTATTTTTTAGACTATTTTCACTCTTTTTGGTCGGTTATCTTGAATTGCATCTCATATTCTTCAAGGATATTGACCGTTTCGCGATTGATCGGAACCCTCATTTTGGAGTGTATCCTTACCACCTGGCGAGTGTCGCCATCGATCAGGTCGATAAAGAGCTGTCCGGGACGCGACTGATCGGAGCAGTTGAGAATCTGGTCAAGACACCCTACATTCTTGCTGCGCATATCCATGAAGAGCGTCACTGCGTTGGCAACTTTACCCTTGATATTTTCGAGCGATGAGATCTCTTCGATATTCATGTCTACTCGTTCCGGATCGTAACGTCCTGCCGTGTAGTTGAGTTTTACGAACACGGCATCGCCCACCACGAATCGAGATGAGTAGTTGGTGTGGTTGCGTCCGAAGAGTCGTAATTCGGCTTTGCCGGTGAAGTCTTCGATTTCGATGATTGAAAACTCTGTTCCTTTCCTTGATATTCTGGTCTGTACATTAGTCACCAAACCGCCGAAAGTCACCTTAGCACCGACCTTTTCGGCATCTTTGAACTCCTCGCAAGAGGTATTACACCCGTAGGTCAATTCCATATAATAGGGATCGAGAGGATGGGCAGAGAGATACATGGTGACGAGTTGCTTCTCCTTCTCCAAGAGAGCGATGCGGCTCCAGGGAGTCACTGCAGGCAGTTGCGGTTTGGCGGTCTCTATCGGTTCGTCATCGCCGAAGAGTGAAAGCTGCAGTGAGTTCTTATTGTTTTGAATTCGCTGGCCATATTTCACCAATGCGTCGGCATAACTATTATCGCCAAGCTGAGTGACGTATGCCTCACGAGGAAGGTCGAAGCAGTCGAAGGCACCTGCCATGGCAAGGTTCTCGATAGCTGAGCGGTTGCAAGCACTCAGGTTAACCCGCTCCACGAAGTCGAAAATATCTTTGAAAGGTCCGTTGGCGTCGCGCTCATGCTTGATGGCATTCACGGCGTTAAGGCCCACACCCTTGATAGCGGCAAGGCCGAAACGAATCTCACCCTTCTTGTTGACGCTGAATTTCTCGATTGATTCGTTCACATCGGGTCCCAACACCTTGATGCCCATTCGCTTACACTCATCCATCACCTTGCGGAGCTTATCGATGGCGGTAAGGTTACGGCTCAACACACCTGCCATATACTCCGCAGGATAGTGCGCCTTGAGATATGCCGTCTGATAAGCCACCCAGGAATAGCAGGTGGCGTGACTCTTGTTGAAGGCGTAGGAGGCGAATTTCTCCCAGTCTTCCCAGATTTTGTTTAGTGCCTTCTCAGGGTGACCATTTCCCATGCCCTGCTCCATGAATTTCTTCTTGAGCTTCTGCATCTTGTCGATCTGCTTCTTACCCATCGCCTTACGGAGCATATCACTCTCGCCGCGGGTGAAGTTGGCAAGAAGACGCGACAGAAGCATCACCTGCTCTTGGTATACGGTGACACCGTAGGTCTCTTCAAGATATTGCTTCATGCAGGGGATGTCGTAGACGATCTCCTCTTCACCATGCTTACGGGCGATAAATGTAGGGATATAGTCCATAGGTCCCGGGCGGTAGAGTGCATTCATCGCTATAAGGTCTTCAAATTTGTTGGGCTGAAGACTCCTGAGTGAGTTCTGCATACCGGGGGATTCAAACTGGAAGGTGGAGGTGGTGTTACCTTTACAGTAAAGGTCGAAGGTTGCCTTATCGTCGAGGGGTATATGGTCGATATCGAGGTCTTCACCGGTGCGCATCTTGATGTTTTCGAGGGTTTCTTTGATGATAGAGAGTGTCTTAAGACCCAAGAAGTCCATTTTGATCAGTCCGGTGTCTTCGATGATGCTGCCTTCATATTGAGTGGTGATAACCTTGTTGTCGTCGGCATCAGTCGCCATCGACACGGGCACCCAGTCGGTGATGTCGTCTCGGCTGATGATCACACCGCAGGCGTGCACGCCGGTGTTACGGATGTTACCCTCCAATTGCTCGGCATATTTCATCGTTTCCCGGATATTCTCATTCGGATTACTCTTCTCAGCGGAGAACTCGGACACATATTTCAGGCAGTTCTTGAAATTGACTTTCGGGTTTTTGCCATCGACTTCCGGGAGTCTGTCGGGGATAAGACGCGCCAGACGATTGGACTCTGAGAGAGGCACATCGAGCACCTTAGCCACATCCTTGATAGCCATCTTTGTAGCCATTGTGCCGAAGGTGATGATGTGTGCCACCTTCTCGGCGCCATATTTCTCGGTGACGTATTTCAGCACTTCGTAGCGGCCATCATCATCGAAGTCAACGTCGATATCGGGGAGGGAAATACGGTCAGGGTTAAGGAAACGTTCGAACAGCAGGTCATATTTGATCGGGTCGACTTGCGTGATACCGAGGCAGTATGCCGCCGCCGAACCTGCCGCCGAACCACGTCCCGGACCGACACTCACACCCAGCTTCTTGCGAGCCGTGTTGATGAAGTCTTGCACGATAAGGAAGTAACCCGGGAACCCCATGGTCTTCATGATGTGCAGCTCGAATTTCAGTCGCTCCATCACATCTTCTGGCACCGGATCGCCATAGCGCTCTTTCGCCCCTTCGTAGGTCAACTTATTAAGGTAGTCGGCCTCGAATTTAATGCGATATAGTTTGTCGTAACCACCGAGGCGATCGATCTTCTTTTGAGCCTCTTCGGGGCTGAGCACCACGTTGCCATTCTCATCTTGGGTGAATTCGTCGAAGAGCTCTTTCTCCGTGATGCGTGCACGGTATTCCTCTTCGGTGCCAAATTCTTTGGGGATGTCGAAGAAGGGCATGATCGGAGCATGATTGATGGAGTAGAACTCCACCTTGTCCAAGATCTCTTGAGTGGTGGTCAGCGCCTCGGGAACATCTTTGAAAATCTCATACATCTGCTCAGGCGATTTGAGCCATTCCTGCTTGGTGTAGTGGAGGCGCGGCTCATTGAATTTCTTTTGCAATGAGACGCATATCAGTCGGTCATGGGCCTCGGCATCCTCTTCGTTGGTGAAGTGGACATCGTTGGTGGCTACTATTTTAATGTTATATTTCTTGGCATATTCGATCAGATGTTTGTTTACCTCGGTCTGACGCACGAAGACTTCGCGGTTGCCATCCACCTTGTCGGTCTCGTGACGTTGCAGTTCGAGGTAATAGTCGTCGCCAAACACCTCCTTGTACCAGCGTATTCTCTCTTCGGCTTTGTCAAATTCCTCATTCATGATAAATTGAGGTATTTCGCCGCCGAGGCATGCCGAGCAGACTATCAGACCCTCATGATGGCGTGCCAGGTCTTCGCGGTCGGTACGAGGTTTGTAGTAGAAGCCTTCGGTCCAGGCTCGGCTCACCAGTTTCACCAAGTTGTGGTAGCCTTGATTGTTCTTGGCGAGCACGATGAGGTGATAACCGTTGTCGCTCTTGTCTTTCTTGTCGAGCATACTTTCGCGTGCCACATACATCTCACACCCCAAGATGGGTTTGAATTTCTCTTCGTCGCTTTTGCCGGAGTTTTTCTTCTCGACATAGTTGAAAAATTCCTTGATACCGAACATGTTACCATGGTCGGTAAGGGCAATGCCCTTCATGCCCATCTCGATGGAGCGATCCACAAGTTCCGGGATCGAAGCTTTGCCATCAAGTAGGCTATATTGCGAGTGCACATGCAGGTGGGTGAAGGCCGGTGTATCCATAACGCTGATTTTTTTACAAAGATAATAATTTTTGCGTTCTTATCCCTTATCTTTCCACAACCTATACCTCAAAACTTATCTACAAGCCGACGGAAAGTCTTGATTTTTTTCATTATATTTGCATTTGATTTGTGGCGATGTCTTGTTTTGTATTGATTTCGCCACTTATCTTTATTACTTTTGAACGCGTTATAACGACTTTATCATGGCTAATGATATACATTACATACCGGAGTGGGAACTGAAGGGGCGCATCTTGTTGGCTCTCCCTCATGCCGACACTGATTGGAATTATATCCTCCCGGAGGCTGTCGACCAGTATCGACGGCTTATCACTGCTTTCGTCTCTCATGGCGAAGAGGTGTTGCTGCTCGTGCCGGACGTCGAGAAGGCTAAGGCAAGTCTCGCCGATTGCCCCCTCCATGGAGTTGAGTTTGTCGAAATGACCACCAACGATACCTGGACTCGCGATTATGGTCCCGTCACTGTGGTGCGCAACGACAGAATGCGTGCCATAGATTTCGGCTTTAACGGTTGGGGACTGAAGTTTGCAGCCTGCCATGACAATCTTGTCAATCTTCATCTTTGCGATGCCGGCATTATGCCGAAAGATATGTATCGTAATTGCCGCAGTTTTATCCTCGAAGGTGGCTCTCTCGAAACGGATGGACAAGGAACACTTCTCACCACCTCCGAGTGCCTCTTGTCGCCCAATCGCAACGGCGACCTGACCATCGATGAAATTGCCGACAAACTGAAAGCAGAGCTGGGTGTTGACCATATCTTATGGCTAAACCATGGTGCTTTGGAGGGTGATGACACTGATTCCCATATCGACACACTCTGCCGTTTGGCTCCCGACAATGTGATCTTCTTCACCGGCTGCCGCAATGTCGATGACTCTCACTTCGAGGAGTTGCTCAAGATGAGGGCAGAATTGACTATGCTTCGCAACGCCGAAGGTGAACCCTTCAACCTCGTCGAACTCCCCCTTCCCGATCCGATCTTCGATGAAGACGGATGCCGACTCCCTGCCACTTACGCCAATTACCTCGTGACTCCTCGCGCCATTTATATGCCGACTTACCGCCAGCCACAGAATGATCTCTTGGCATGCAACACGGTCAAAATCGCCTTCCCTGAGCATGAAGTAGTCGGCGTAGACTGTTGCACACTGATACGCCAACATGGTTCGCTGCATTGCTCCACTATGGTAGTGCCTTTCTAATCACCCTGAAAGGGGATAAATCTCTAAATAATATAACAATCCAATAAGCAATATAATATTATGAAGGTAGGAATCGTCCAACATTCATTCTCGGAAGATGTAGATGCCAATCGCACTCGCAATCTTAATGCCATAGAGAGTCTCGCCTCGGAGGGGGCCGATCTGGTAGTCCTCTCGGAGCTGCATGATTCACTCTATTTTTGCCAAACAGAAAATGTGGATAATTTCCTATATGCAGAGAGCATACCGGGAGATTTCACCACAATCTATAGTGAGGCGGCACGTGACAACCATGTTGTATTGGTGACCAGTATGTTCGAGCGTCGTGCTCCCGGTCTTTATCACAACACGGCGATAGTCTTCGACAGCGATGGCAGCATCTGCGGCAAGTATCGCAAGATGCACATCCCCGACGACCCCGGTTTCTATGAGAAATTCTATTTCACCCCTGGCGACCTGGGTTTCTATCCGATCGAAACATCTATCGGTAAGTTGGGCGTATTGGTATGCTGGGATCAGTGGTATCCGGAGGCAGCTCGCATCATGGCTATGCGTGGCGCTTCGATGCTGATTTATCCGACAGCCATCGGCTGGAATCCGGATGACACCGACGATGAGAAACGACGTCAGCTCGATGCCTGGACCACGATCCAGCGCTCACATGCGGTTGCCAACGGCATACCGGTAGTATCGGTGAACAGATGCGGCTTCGAGGAGGATCCCTCAGGTCAAACCTCCGGCATCGATTTCTGGGGATCAAGTTTTGTGGTCGGACCGCAAGGTGAATTCCTCTTCCGCGCCACCGACAATGCCCCCTGCGAGGAGGTGGTGACACTCGATATGAAACGTTCGGAAAATGTCAGACAATGGTGGCCCTTCTTCCGCGACCGCCGCATAGACTATTACGACTCGATAACACGCCGTTTCCTCGATGATGAAAAATAATTTTTTATTACTGTCCGCTAAACCATAAAAAGTCGAGTCCAACTTCTTGAATGGCAGAAG
>OBLI01003869.1_pt1 | contig 11116 bp, 7 predicted proteins | sample 1519701 | NCBI WGS metagenome assembly OBLI01 (sample SAMEA3663005, study PRJEB22513) | pig gut metagenome | biome: pig gut; feature: pig-associated habitat; material: faeces | place: France | collected 2012 | reverse complement strand
TTCATTAGAATCTTTCAAGGTTTTTCACTGTTTAATTTTCAATGTTCATCTTTAATTCGTTGCTATCTTTGTTATCAGCGACAGCTCATTTATAATATCAAACTGTCGTCTGTTTGTCAAGCAGTTTTTTATTTTTTCTAATTTTTTAAATTGTTTATTTAATTCAAAAAATTTCATTTGTGATTCGCGGCTCTACAAATCAATGTGGCTCACGAGTCAGCTTCTGTATAATACCACCCTATATAGGCAAAGTCAACAGATAATGTCGAAAAAACAAAAAGAAGTAAAACTTCTAAAAATCTTTCAAATTGTCTAAATTGTCTGTATTTTTCGTACATATTGAATTATTTAAGCAATAATGTTCATAGCTTCCCTTACATTACTTACACCTATAATTTTTATTCCATCTATATTGCCTATTGTGTCTGCACAAACTTTTGGAATGACGCATGTATCAAATCCAAGTCTTTTTGCCTCAAGTACTCTCTGCTCTGCCATATTTACAGCACGCACCTCTCCGCTCAGGCCTACTTCGCCAAAACATACTGTCCTGTCGCTAATAACTCTGTCTGTTTTACTTGAAATTATTGCCAGCACTATTCCCAAATCAATCGCCGGCTCATTTATTCTTATTCCGCCTGTTATGTTTATGTACGCATCGCAATCGCATAATTGCATGTTTATTCGTTTTTCCAACACTGCCATAAGAAGATTAACTCTATTATAATCAGTTCCAGTCGCTGTTCTTCTTGGATTATTAAAAAAGCTGTGACAAACAAGTGCCTGTATCTCAAGCATAATTGGGCGTGTTCCTTCCATAGAGCATGTAACTACAGACCCTGATGCGTCTTTGGGTTTGCCATTCAACATATATTCAGAAGGATTCTCAACTTCACTAAGACCTTCATGTCTCATTTCAAAGACACCTATCTCGTTGGTAGAACCAAATCTATTCTTCACGCCTCTTAGTATCCGGTATGCTTCGTTATTGTCCCCTTCAAAATATAAAACTGTATCAACCATGTGCTCAAGTACTCTTGGTCCTGCTACTGTTCCTTCACGTGTCACATGTCCTACAATGAAAACTGTTATCCCCATCCCTTTTGCTATTTGCATAAGTACATTAGTTGATTCTCTCACCTGTGTTACACTTCCCGGTGCAGATGCAACATTCTCATTGTACATTGTCTGAATAGAATCGATTATAACTATGGATGGCTTCTTATTCTCTATTACAACTTTGATTGTATCAAGATTTGTCTCACTCAGAAGTTCCAAAGAATCATCAAAATTGCCTATTCTGTCTGCTCTCATTTTTATCTGCTGTGGTGATTCCTCTCCCGAAATATACAATATAGACACTTTCTCTTTTGATAGATTTCTGCATAACTGCAGTAATAATGTAGATTTACCTATTCCAGGATCTCCACCTATAAGAACTAAAGAGCCTTTAACGATGCCTCCACCAAGTACCCTGTCAAACTCCTTCATTCCTGTTGAAAACCGCTGTTCGTTCGATGAAGATATCTTGGATAAAGGCATAGGTTTAGCCTCTTTTCTTTCGGACATAACCTTTCCTGATGAGCTAACAGACTTTTTATCTATTATTTCTTCTACAAAACTATTCCAGCTTTTACATGCCGGGCATTGTCCCAGCCATTTTGATGATTCATGTCCACATTCCTGACAAAAAAATATTGTTGTATTTTTCCCTTTAGCCATAACTTCTCCTTTTCGTAAATAATAGCCCAGCCAATTATCTGGCTGGGCTCTTTGCTTTGCTAGCTCTTATTTCTTTTCGATTCTAATAGATACCGGTGCATCTCCTAATTCAACACTGATACTAAGCTTGCCACCAAGATTTGTTTTCATCACTCCAGCTGACTCACCGTTCTTGCTAATCTCGTATTCTGCTTCTTCTTCAAGCTCAAGCGTAATCTGTGCGTCCTCTGCGCCTTCTACCGAAAATGAAGTACTATTCTCATCCTGCGCAAAATTGCTTACTGCTGTTCCAGGAACTGACTCATATACAAAAAGCCCATTTTTCTCCAATTTAGTAATCTCTTTGAATGTCTTGACTTTATATAAATCTCCACAATGTTCAAAATTGTCAAGCTTTGATTTTGCCCTTAATGTATAATCTCCAAAACTAATTGTTCCATCAGATTCCTTACGAATTAATTCACTTACAGCTGCCATTTTTTTCCTCCCGTAAAAAGTAAATATGCATACATCTCTTACTAAATTATTAGATGATATTATTATATAATAGTGGCGTCATTTTTTCCAGCAACATTTACAACAATTTTCTTATTCTTTGTAGATACTGTAACCTTATCTCCACGTGAAATTTTACCGGAAATAATTTCCTCAGCAAGAAGGTCTTCTATCTCATCCTGCATTTTTCTTCTAAGCGGTCTTGCTCCGTATTTCTTATCATAAGCCGCATCAACTATAAACATCTTTGCACTATCCCTTATAGCCAGATCTATTCCAAGCTGTGCATGACATCTTGCCTGAAGCTCCTTGCTCATCAATGTTACAATATGCTTCATGTCATCTTTGTTCAGTGCCCTGAATACAATAGTTTCATCTATTCTGTTTAGAAATTCAGGCTTGAAAATCCTACGCACTTCTTCCATAACATTTGATTTCATTCTGTCATGGTCTTCCTTCTCGTTCTCCCGCGTACCAAATCCTAACTTCTTAGGTTCTATTATAGACTGTGCCCCTGCATTTGATGTCATAATTATGATAGTATTTTTAAAATCCACAACTCTTCCCTGTGAATCTGTTATCCGCCCATCATCAAGCACCTGCAGCAATATGTTAAATACATCCGGATGAGCCTTCTCTATCTCATCAAATAATATAACAGAAAAAGGATTCCTTCTCACTTTTTCGCTGAGCTGACCTCCATCCTCATGTCCTACATATCCTGGTGGTGAACCAATAAGCTTTGATACACTGTGCTTTTCCATATATTCAGACATATCAACTCTTATCATCGCATCTTCTTTACCAAATAAAGCTTCTGCAAGAGCCTTAGAAACTTCTGTCTTTCCGACACCGGTTGGTCCTAAAAATAGAAATGAACCAATTGGTCTTTTAGGATCTTTCAGTCCCACTCTTCCTCTTCTTACAGCCTTTGCGACAACTGAAACAGCTTCCTCCTGTCCAATTACCCTGTTGTGAATTACACTTTCTAACTTTTTAAGTCTTGCAGCTTCATTCTCGGTCAGTTTACTTACCGGAATCTTAGTCCAACCAGCAACCACATCTGCAATTTCTTTTTCACCTACGATAGGATTTTTTCTACCTGTAGTCTTTTTATTCTTCTTAAGCAGTTTCTGATATTCTTTCTCCAGCTGTTCTTTATTTTCCTTGTATTCACGTGCCAGATCAATATCCGATTGCTTAAGCGCATCTTCTAACTTAAGCTCGACATCAATAATATCCTGTCTGAGTTCCGTAGTCGCATCACTATAACCAATCACTTTAAGTCTGGTCTTAGCAGCCGCTTCATCCATCAAATCAATAGCCTTATCAGGCAAAAATCTGTCATTAATATATCTTGCTGAAAGCTTAACTGCTGCTTCTACACCTTCATCTGATATCTCAACACCATGATGCCTCTCGTATAGTTTTCTAAGACCTGTCAATATCTGTATAGACTCTTCTTCAGACGGTTCTTCAACCGTGATTGGCTGAAAACGTCTCTCAAGAGCTGCATCTTTCTCAATATATTTACGATATTCCTCTATCGTTGTTGCTCCTATAACCTGCACCTCGCCCCTTGCTAATGCCGGCTTTAAAATATTGGATGCATCTAATGCACCTTCTGCTCCTCCGGCTCCAATTATTGTATGGAGCTCATCAATAAACAAAAGTACATTTCCTGCTGATGTTACTTCTGAAATTACTTTCTTGATTCTTTCTTCAAACTCGCCTCTGTATTTCGACTTCGCAACAAGTCCTGACATATCAAGTGAAACCAGTCTCTTTCCTGAGAGAATTTCTGGAACATTTTCCTCTACTATACTCTGAGCTAATCCCTCTACTATAGCAGTCTTTCCTACACCAGGCTCTCCAATCAAACAAGGATTATTCTTTCCTCGCCTACATAATATCTGTATAAGTCGCTCCGTCTCACTTCTTCTGCCAATAACCGGATCTAATCTTCCTTCCCTTGCCATCTGAGTAAGGTCTCTCGAATACTGATCCAGTGTTGGCGTAAATGTACTTTCACTATTTATCTGTCTACGCTTTTGTATCTCATCCTTATATTTCGCTGGATCCTCGCCCATAGCGGCGAGCAAATCCACATAGATTTTCTGTACATTAATCCCCATTGTATTAAGTAAACGGGATGCAGCACAATCGCCTTCTGTAATCAACGCAATAAGCAAATGTTCAGTTCCAATCTTATCACTTCCAAATCTCTCTGCTATCTCCGATGATTTTTCCAGCAAACGTGTTGTTCGTGGCGACTCACCATCACGATCCATAACAGCTACTTCTTCATCAGGCGATATTAATTCTTCTATCATCTGTAACAGTTTATCAAGCTCAACGTTATTTGAAACAAGAACCTCATATGCGACACCTGTGCCTTCTTTCATCAGTCCAGCCAAAATATGCTCAGTGCCAATAAAATTATAATTCATGCTTCTGGACAATCTCTTTGCTATATCCAAAGCTTTTTTTGCTTTAAGTGTATATTCTTTCACCTTAGACCTCCAATTTACTAGTCAATATCAAGAAATTCTACATCCGACTCTTCTTCATCATCCTCTACGTGTGTCGAAGCCATAGCCTCTTTGAGAAGCTTCTCAGCATCAGCCAACATTGCTCTCACCTCTGCTTCCTCTTCATTCTTCAAATTTGTTGAATCACCTTTTTTAATTTGTTCTTCACTTGAATAGAATTCTGAAATATCTATTTTTTCCAAATAGACATCATCCTCTGATTTATTGTAATTTTCTTCATTACTATTATCTTCGTTATCTACCTCATTTGATTCAGCAGAATATTCATTATCAATATTATCTGTATCAGCGTCACTTGATTCATCTACATAATCATTATCAGTATCATCTGTATAATCGTCATTTGCATAATCGTCACCTGATTCATCTACATATTCACTATCAGTATCATCCATATCGGCGTCACTTAATTCATCAACATATTCACTATCAGCGACATTTACATGATTTGATTCTGGTCTATTATTGGATTTCATCAACAAATACATCGCCAAACAAATAAGCAATAATATTAATATAATTATTCCACTAAATATATATGTTCGATTAAGCTTCTGTTGTAACTTCTCTATTTGATCATCATCATTTGTTGTATTACCGATTGTCTCTACTGCTTCTTCTGTAGATGGAACGACATTTTCTATATGTCCAACATATCTTTGATATGTATATTCTTCTTCATCAAACTGATACCATCTTGTATTTCCACTATTATTCATAGCATATACAAGATAGAACTCATTATCTGGAGATTTATATGCAGTCACAACCCCTTTGCCTTCTATAGACAAAGCAGACTCCTCATAGCCTTCCGGCAAGCCTGACACGTCTGGAAGAAGCAAAATAATATAACTATTTTCAGAAGAAAGTTTTACAAACGAATACACTGCCCCCTCTTTTGCATCGTATACATACATGGAAGCATTTGTTCCGTCTTCTGCACCTAAATATAATAATTTGATATCTCCATTCAGGAAATTCAAGCTCGCACAGTTATTATTATCGATTGTAATCTGAGATTTCTCAAAATCTTCCGGGACAACATCATCTGGAATATCATTGATACAGTACAATGTATTTCCATTGACCGTAAATGACACTGGCACCACTTCTGGTTCATCATCTTTTTCTTCTTCTCTTGTTACAGTAATAGTATATGTGGAAGTCACTCCATTTTCAGCTTTTACTATTATTGTAACAGTATTTGCCCCCACCTTAAGACCTTCATTTCCCGATACTGAAACTACAGATGCTTTGCTGTTACTAGGTACGGCAGTAATGGCTATACTTGTAACACTATAATCTACTGTTGCAGTATAGCTGGTTGTAGAAGGCGAAAACTTCGGTGATAATGCCCCCACCGACAAAACGAGCGACTTAAGTGAATTATCAGCTGATTTCGTAGAATTCGAATCTTCTTTATTATCATCACTATTATTGTTATCATTATTGTTATCGTTATTATTATTGTTATTACTATCTTCTTTTTTATCAGATGCACTATCTGCTTTATTTTGCACTGTAACTGATTTAGACGCACCTGATAAATCTACTGATTCACCTTCTTCATCACCTGCAGTAGTCGCTGATGCTGATATATTACTTGTGCCCGCCGAAGAAGCTTTAAATGTAATAGTTGCAGAATTAGAATATCCCATTGCATCTCCGATATTAAGAACAACAGTACCGCCATTAGCACTCGCTGTCACCGAACATGAAGAGTATGTCAAAACCGAACTATCAAATGAAACTGCTACTGTCGCCCCATAACCTGAAGGTATAGAAACAGTTGCGGTAACCGTCTGTCCCACACTTACCTTTGATGCACTAACACTCACCGAAAGTCCTGCTGCACTGACTCTGTTATCCGGCAAAAAAACAATTGTAAATAAAACTATAGCCGATATTATAATTCCAGATATTCTTTTTAATATATTCATATTATGCCTCTCATGATTGTTTTATGGTTGATAAACCTATTGTATGCCTATTTAGGATAATCATATCCAATGCATTTATTCCATCATTTTTCCTGTTTACATCTGCTGCTTCCAAATACACTCCAGACAACTTACTTATACCAAGTATATGTCTGTTCAATTTAATCATATCCAGTGCATTTACAGCTCCATCGCCATTCATATCTCCATATATAACAACATTATATGTAGACATGATATTTCCGCTTTCATCACAAACTACAACTTTATTTCCCGTTGATACTACACCAGTATTATTTTTGCCTGATGATTTAAGAACTTTGACAGTTCCTTTAGAAGCAGATATATTTTTCAGGAATGTTGACACTTTTGTTCCTGGCGCAATTCCGGTAATTGCTGTTCCAAACTTATATTTAGAAGAAGAAATCGTATAATCCGATGCATTCTCCCCATTTGCAAGTCTTGAAATATTGATAGTGTATTTACGTGTATCTCCACTTTGAGACTTACAACTAATTTCTACAACATTATTGCCAACATTTAAATTAATATTCCCTGTACCGGCAACAGTAGATGTTGATGCAACCGGTACTGCTGAAATATTGACAACAGAGATTGCGTTATCTACTACAACAGAATATGTAGTTATATCTCCCGCAAAAGTAGGTGTCAGATTAAATCCAGACACTAATAAATCTTTTAGATAATTATTAGGGTTTCCCTTGTCAGTAAAAGAAACAGCCTCCGCCGGCATATTATTGTATATCGGAATTCTAAACACAAATGCCTGATTCTTATCTGCATACCCCGAAGCAACTGTCTTCGACTCTGTAATAGCCGCTGACACATTCGCCATATATTGATGAGAATATAACGACTGTGTGTATACTACATTAAACTTCTGGAAATACAAAGTATCCTGACCTTTACTTATATAATTGGTACCTAATACACCTGCACCACCTAATAAAGATTTGTATCTGGTATCCCAACCTTTATTCTTCGCATATGTAAGTCCACTTTGAATAACTGCGGCCGAGGTTGAACCATATGCATTTATATTAAAATAATTATAATACCCTTCATATCCCGGGTAAGTTCCTGAAATCAAACTACTTGTACCTAATGCTCCCTGTTCCTGCTTAACTCTTGCTGCAAGATGATATGGGCTGACTCCAGTAGTTCTCCCTATGTCAACAAATGCCTGATCATAACTTAATGTAGTACCATCTGCATCCTGCACCGGGCTTGCCATGAATGTATTATTTAAAATAGCCTGTACTCCGGTTATATTCTGAGAATCTTTATAACTTAGGCTTTCAAACTGGAATATATTTGTCTCATTCAAGAAATTTCTTGGGTCCATACAGTATGCAATGTATTCCGGACTTGCTGAAACCCATGATGAACCATCATATATGGTCCATTTATTTGTCTTCCAATTATATGCGCCTTCTGCTGTCGATTTCTTCGAATCATTTGCACTGGTTTGAACCAGATTCTTGCCGTTCGCACTTTCTTTTTCTATTACATTGCTCCATTCAAGACCAGTATTTACAGCTTCAAATGTCCAGCTTGGATGTAATGCATGTAACGCACAAAGTGGTGCTATATAACTTTCCGGGAAACCTGCGTTTCTCAAGCTCTGGGCATATTCCGGATCATCTGCGCTCGCCTGCTGAATCGTAACATATGTACCATAAACCCATCCTGTATAATTAGTGTTATTCTTCGTACAATTGACGTTGTACCAGGTAACTCCGCTCACAACAGTTTGTCCTACTATTGACACCGTATCTCCTATATAAAGAGATGTAAGCTTGTTTGTCCCATTCGTACCTGCATTGTCTCTCAAATAGACATTGTTGGCATTGATTGTTCCAGTCGAAATCACAGCTCTCACTGTCTCTGTCGAAGCTGCCTCACTTGTAACCACCAGGTCACTTCGAACATAACTTATCTTCTCTTCGCCAGTAGCATTGAGATTGTATTTAATCTTACACCAGACATTGTCATCTGTGCCACTTACCTGATCAAGTATCACTATCGGCTTATTCGTAGCAAGCTTATGCATTATCTCATAATTCGTTCCTGGTCCTGACCGGGCTGCAACCCAGCCATCGGAAGTCTCTGCAATTGTGGCTGCTATATTTGTCTCTGCATACACAGGCTGCGAACCTGCTACAAAAAGCATTAACACTGCAATCCATGCAAAAAAATAAATTCTATACTGTCTTACTAAATCTGCTATCTTCATGAATTCTCTCTATCCTATATTTCTATTATTAAAAGATACTATTGATTTTAAATAGTTACCCTTAATTATAGATTAATTTCACTTCGATAGTCAATCAAAATATAGTAGTTTTTTCCCGAAAGAATCAATATTTAGCGCATTTATATTATTTAGCAAATTGTCGAAGGATTAGCACACCAAAAATTATTCCTGCAAATCCAAATATGATTCCCCACACATACAAGAAACCGATTTCCAAAATACACATTCCTGTAATAACTGCTATAAATGCAACTATTCCTATTGCCGCAATAAGTGACATCGCTGCTAAAATAATGACCATCTCCATATCTAATTCTCTCATGTGAAATCTCCTTTCAAACTTTGATTGTCCTCTTTGTTGAAAGAAGTATCTCATTTTTACTGTACAATAAAACGGACTTTTGTTCTGTTTTATCGAAGCAAAAAAGAGTTTCAAAATTCTCTAATCGAATTTCGAAACTCTTTTACTCATCGTACCACGTCACTATTCATTTCTAATTGCAGCAAGCGGACTAAGCTTCATAGCTCGTCGTGCTGGGAAGAATCCTGCGACAACACCCATCAAGGTCGAAAAACCAATAGCTACAAGCATAAGCCATAGCGGAACAATCGAGATATTTCCTGAACCCATTCCAGATGATTCCATGACTCCTGAAAGGGCTGTATTGGCTACAAACGATAATCCCTTTGTAATAAGGACACCAACTGTGCCTCCGAGAAATCCAATAAATCCTGCTTCTGCCAGAAACAGTCCCATGATATCACGCATATCGCAACCAAGAACCTTCATGATACCAATCTCCTTGGTTCTTTCATATGTGGACATCATCATGGTATTGGCAATTCCGATTGCAGCTACTAAGAAAGCAATCATACCAATACTACCGAGTACAAGCTCAATAATCTTGAAGGTCTGTTGTGTAGACTCGATAAGCTCTTTATTACTGTTGGCTGAAAAGCCCATATCTATAATGGCCTGTTTTACATCATCCACATTCTCCGTCTCATCAACCTCTACGATAAACTGTGTATATATCCATTCATTGTATGGACGACCATTAGCATCAAGCGGCTGTCCCGGTATCTGGCCCTTTTTGAAATTCTTGGCCAGGTATGTCTTCAAACTATCTATATCTGTTACAAAAGCATTGGAATACTGATTGATATATGAATCAACACCACCTGCCATTATTCCTGTAACCTTTGCCCTAATATCAATCATTGAATTATCAGTAGTTGCTACATCTTCTGTCGGAACAGTCTCCTCTGTAGATGTCTCATTAGTTGTCTCCTGACTTCCAGCAAATTCATTGTACATCGAGAACTTAAGAGAACTTGAGAACAAATCTACATCCGGAAGTTCTCCCGTTGAGTAATATGTATAATCCCAGTCATCAGAGCTGGTATCATAAAACGAGGTCGGCACCATATTACCGCAAAGGAGTTCAAGCATATTGCCGCTTGTTTTGCCAGGAAGCTTTCCTTCTCCCACTTCTAAACTCTCAATCTCATCCAGCTCCACACCATAGATTGGACCCCAACCCTGATATTTCTTCTGAGAGACCTGAGTGTCCAAATTGAGCATTGGCTTTACTTTGTCTACGTGCTCGATTCCACTTATCTTTTCAAGTGTCGTATCCGAGAGCAGAAAATCCACATTTGAACTTCCGCCCTCACTATACTCCTGCATCACGGTAATCTGTGTTGCACTTCCAAATGTACTGTACTCATCGATAATCATCTGCTTCATTCCTAATGCAATCGACAACATGGCAACAATAGAAGTCGTACCAATCAACACACCAAGCACAGTAAGAAAAGTTCTAAGCTTTCTTCGCCATAGATTTCCAACACTCATGGATATCATATCCTTAAATGTCATCGTCTATCAACTCCTCCTCAGCCTGTTTACGTTTCTTCTTGTTTCTTCTTATTACCAATACAATAATTATTATTACAACAATTCCACCAACGATATATGGCCAGATAACTGTTTTCTTTTCCGGCTCTACCATCTCTTCATCAGTGATTTCCGAATCCATAGCAGCCATATCCATTACATATATATTGGTAGGCTCTGTGACAGTTGTAGCATTGCCTTTGTTATCCTCATATGTAACTGTTATTGT
>OBLI01003867.1_pt1 | contig 11117 bp, 5 predicted proteins | sample 1519701 | NCBI WGS metagenome assembly OBLI01 (sample SAMEA3663005, study PRJEB22513) | pig gut metagenome | biome: pig gut; feature: pig-associated habitat; material: faeces | place: France | collected 2012 | reverse complement strand
TGTCAGTATGTACTGCCGCTGCAAGAATGAGTGATAAAAAGGGTAACATGGCAAAGAAAGGAATATGAAAAGGAAGTAAAATGTGTGAAAGTTTTATAGAATCATGTCCGGAAGCACGACATGCCTAAGCATCTCATTGTCTTCTTTTATTTGGGTGGCAGAACATCATGGCAGTACCAAACACTGCGTTTATTTACGCTGGGCTGCCAAAGCATCAAAGTCTTTTTTACGAAGTTTGAAAGAATTGGTCAGATAGCGGTCACGGACGACCTGATTTTCTGCGAGTTCTTCAGGTGTACCATGAAATAGGATGCGTCCTTCAAAAAGGAGGTATGCACGGTCGGTAATGCAAAGCGTTTCCTCCACATTGTGGTCGGTTATAAGTATTCCTATGCCCATGGACTTCAATTTCCAAACAATGAACTGAATATCCTCCACAGCAATGGGGTCGACACCGGCAAAGGGTTCGTCGAGCATGATGAATTTGGGATCAATAGCCAGACAGCGTGCTATTTCCGTACGACGACGTTCACCTCCAGAAAGCTGGTCTCCCATATTTTTCCGTACTTTCTGAAGCCGGAATTCATTGATGAGCCTTTCAAGCATCTCATGCTGCTCATCCCTTGATTTTCCGGTCATTTCAAGCACGGAAAGGATATTGTCTTCCACACTCATTTTGCGGAACACGCTCGCCTCCTGTGCCAAATAGCCGATACCGGCTTTTGCACGTTTGTAAACAGGATACTTCGTGATTTCCTGTCCACCGAGAAATATCTTGCCCTCATTAGGCACGACAAGTCCTGTGGTCATATAGAACGATGTGGTTTTACCAGCACCGTTCGGCCCCAATAATCCGACGATTTCGCCTTGCCTGACAGAAAAAGATACATTATTAACCACTGTGCGCTTTCCATAGCGTTTTACGAGGCCTTCAGAACGTAAAATCAGTGGAGTGATGTCGAGAGAGTCCATACAATAAAAATGTTGCAAATTAAAAGAGGGAGTTTTACGCAAAAAAAGGAACGACCCATCTTGCGAGGAGCCGTTCCTTTGCGAGGTACCTGGCGGATTCGAACCGCCGTTGACGGTTTTGCAGACCGTTGACTAAGCCACTCATCCAAGGTACCATATGCGCTTTGCGCTGAATTGCAATGCAAAGTTACGGCGACAACCTATATTCTGCAAGTTTTTCTGATGTTTTTTGCCGAAAAAAAGATTTGATTTACAAAAGTTGCAAACTACACTTACCGAACATAGGTTTTTCTTTAAAATTCGCTCGTAAAATGGAATTTTAGATGTTCGAAGTCCTGTTGTGCCATTGATAGTACGTAGCCGGAGTCTGCAAGAAAAACATCGCGTCCTTCGCGATCTTTGGCCATATACTGGTATTTGCGTTTCTTAAAGTTCTCGAGTTCCTGCTCATATCCCGGCACGCATCCAACATGCCTTGTAGAGCGAAACCGGTTCCCAGCGACAACGTGCGTTGTACTCGTTTTCCAAACGATATTGAATGACTTCGAACTGAAGTTGTCCGACCGTACCGATAATTTTCCGTCCGTTAAACTGATTGACAAAGAGTTGTGCCACACCCTCATCCATTAGTTGGTCAATTCCCTTTTGCAGCTGTTTGGTTTTCATAGGGTCGGCGTTCTCAATGTACTTAAACATTTCGGGAGAAAACGAAGGGAGTCCTCTGAAATGAATCACTTCGCCTTCAGTCAGCGTATCACCAATTTTAAAGGTTCCTCCACTGTCAGGCAGTCCGACGATGTCGCCTGCCCATGCTTCATCGATGGTTTCCTTACGCTGTGCCATAAATTGTGTGGGCGAGGAGAAGCGGAGTGTCTTTCCGCTACGCACCTGAAGGTATGGTGCCCCACGGCGGAATTTTCCGGAGCACACCTTGCAAAAGGCAATGCATGAGCGGTGATTTGGGTCGATGTTGGCAGTAATCTTAAAGATGAAGCCTGTAAACTTTTCCTCTTCAGGGTCTACACTACGTTCTTCTGCAGTCGTTGTACGGGGTGAAGGTGCTATCTTGACAAAACAGTCAAGAAGTTCCCTGACACCGAAATTGTTAAGCGCAGAGCCGAAAAATACCGGCGCTGTCGTTGCGTTGAGATAATCTTCTTCACTGAATTCAGGGTACACTCCGTCCACGAGTTCAAGGTCATCACGAAGATGAGTGGCAAAGTCTTCACCGACACTGGATTCGAGTTCACCGTCTGCATGGATATTCACACTGACTTTTTCTGTCACCTTTTGCTTGTCAGGGGTAAAAAGGTTCAGCTGCTGCTCATATATATTATATACTCCTTTGAACCGTGCTCCCTGTCCAATGGGCCACGAAAGAGGGCGCACGCTAATCTGCAATTCCTCTTCCAACTCGTCGAGGAGGTCAAAGGGGTCTTTTCCCTCACGGTCCATTTTGTTGACAAAAACAATTACGGGAGTCTTACGCATACGGCATACCGTCATCAGTTTCCGTGTCTGGGCCTCCACGCCCTTTGCACCGTCAACGACAATGATTACGCTGTCCACTGCTGTGAGCGTACGGAATGTATCTTCGGCGAAATCCTGGTGTCCGGGAGTATCCAGTATGTTAACCTTGTAGGGAAGCGTTCCGTCTGCCACATTTTCAGGCAAATAGTCGAATTCCATCACCGAAGTGGTTACGGAGATTCCGCGCTGTTTCTCTATTTCCATCCAATCGGAGGTGGCGGTTTTCCTTATCTTGTTGCTCTTTACTGCCCCAGCAACCTGGATTTGCCCACCGAAAAGCAGAAGTTTTTCCGTAAGGGTGGTCTTTCCGGCATCAGGGTGTGAAATGATGGCAAAGGTGCGTCGACGAGCTATTTCTGCATGCATATAGAGTTATATTTCTTGTTAGGGGAATTATTTTTCAGAATTGGTTTTTCTTTTTCTTCTAAACAAATCTGCAATGCGTATAAAATCACGTTTCAGTTGGAGTCCCACACCTTGTGTGGTAAGCGATGACTTAGTGAAATACCTGTCGTTGGTTTCAGAATAAGCCTTGATGCTTACGGTTCCCTGAGGTGTGATAAGATACTGCATGTCAAAATCGCCCACAAAGTTTGTGGTGGCAGCCTGACGGTTGGAGTAGCCGAAATTTCCGTTTATGAGAAGACGGTTGTCAAGCAGACGACTGCTCACGAGTCCTTCCACTTCCGTGTCGTTCCATCCCATCTGTCCGGTAGAAATGTTTGTTCCGAAGGTCCAGTTGCTCGACCCCACAGCATTTGCAATGATACTGTTGAGCTGCGATGAAAGGGTGGAGGAAAGAAGCGAGTTCATCATAAGTGTAGACTGGTTCTGTCCGGTATTGTTCGTGTTGAAGTTATAGGCATAAAAACGTCCGAGTCCAAGGAGGTAAAGCACTTGTGGGGTACGCTCTTCGTCAGAAGCGATAAGACTGTGTACCATCTGCTTTTCATCGTCCGAGACATTCGGCAGGTCAAAGTCAAGTTCGAACTGCATATTTGCCACTTCACCATAGATGTTTACCAGACAGTCCACCCTCGTGGTATTGTTGGCAAAGCCTGTTCCAATGTTCAAATCTGCCAGGGAAGCGGAGTTTACCACATAACGTGCTTTGACGTTTACATCAGCTGTCATGGGGTCGCCATAGAACCGGACCTGTCCTCCTGGAAGTATGTCGAATTTCTTGCGTTGCGCCAGCATGGGGATATTCAGACTGTAGGTTCCGCGGTGAATATTGTAGGTGCCGAACATCTTGAAACCGCTCTTGTTGTGGTAATTAGCCTGTATGGGACCTTCGCCAAACACGGTGATAGCATCTCCGCTCTTGTCGTCAGTGACAAGATGGAGACAGGATTGAGCATCTACATTGACCTCAAAATAAAGGTTGATGTCCGTCTTTCCGCTGCCATCTTCATTGGTGTCAACGCCAATCTGCGTTTGCCTGTTTGTCCGTACGGTATCTCTATTTCCATCCCCCGATTGCGGGCGGATGCTGAGAAGTTGTGAGACATCGGCATCAGGAGAATCGAGAATGTATGTCAACTCACTGCCGGGTTGCGTCTGTAGTTGCATTTCAGCATTCATTTTTCCGGGGCTTCCATGCAGTCTGACATTTCCCGAACCATAGGCGGTAGCAAAGAATGGCATGTCAAGCTCGCGCGGTTTGTCATAGAGGCAAAGGTTTTCACCACTGATACTGAAGTCATAACGCATGTTCTTGATGTGATCGTGTGCAAGTATTCCGCGAACTTCACCAGCGCCTTTACCAAGGTCTTTGATTTCCGCATGGTTGAAGACAAAGGCTTCCGGTCTGATTTCGATGTCAGCGTTTTCCACTTTATAGGTCACACCTGTGACGGGGATGCAGGCCTCGGCATGGCCTCTTTCACGGCCTTCAAAGTTGATGGTTCGAAATCCTCCGTATATACGGCAGTGACCTGTAGCCCGACCTTTGATATTTTCAAAGATTCCTTCAGTATATTTGTTGATAAAGCCCAATTGTGTATTGAGGCTTTCAGTCTGGAGGTCGAGATTCCTATGCACTGGGTCCACATATCCTTTGACAATGGTAAAGCCCATTCCCGGCTCACGGATATCCCCGTCGATGAGGATATCACGTCTGGGATGGTCCCATGTAATGGTCACGTTTCCGTTGCCTAAAGGTGCACGGTTGAAGGTGAGGTCGGGAACATTGACGATGGCACTGGCCCATGGGCTGCCATCGTGGAGTTGCCGCACCATGACACGGCCTGTGGCATGTCCGCCGAACTCCACCACATTGAGACGAGCCAATGCAAGTATGTATTCCAAGTCAAGATGCTGCAGGTCTATTACGATGGGGTCTGTAGCCCCCTGCTCATAATTTCCATTCACGAGCATATATTGCTTGCCGCTTCGAAACCCGAAGTTGCGTATACCTATGCATCCTTCTGCGTAGTTGATGTTAGCATGTTCGAAGTTCCATATGCTGTCGTTCAGAGACATCGTCGTAGGGAGGATTTCCGTTTCGACCGTAAAATTCTCATCGGTATTTCCATTGGATTTCCGCGTCGGAAGCATGAGACGTGTGACCGTGCTAACCTTACCGTAAAAGGCGTCGTGCTGAGTCTCTCTCCAGTCAATGTCGGTAGCGATGCGTCCATCCTCGGCCTTTTTCATCGTCAGTTCCGCCTGCAAGCGGCCGTTGCGCATGTCCTTTACGGCTTTTGCGAGGAGGCTAAAATGGTTATCATGGTGAAAAGCAAACAATGAAAGTTGCGCGATATTGAAATTTCCGAACGAAAGCTCCGGTGCAATAACCGAAAGCGACAGCGTCTCACCACAGTGGCCAATGTGTCCGTTGGCATTGAGTGTCCCTTGCTGCCTGATGTCGAGCCTTGCGATACGCCGCAAGACTTCAGCATCCTTGAATGAAAGGACAAAGGATGCCGCATGCGGTCCTGCATCGCGATTGCGGGCAACTAATGCCTCTGCAGGCTGCTTTTCGCCATCGAGGATGTCTGTCAAGGTGCTAATGCAGAGGCTTTCCAGTTCTTTTTTCTGTACCGGCCCTTCGTATTCAAAATCTGCAAAATCTGATCTTAATGTCACATGCTGGCCTTTAGCGCAGGGATTGGTCTTTAATGAAAGGCTTCTAAAACAATAAGGTCCGAGACCGGCAGAGTCGCCTTCAAGTTTGAAATCCGTTACCGTGATGTCCGCTTCAAGTTTTTGCAAAGATGCAGGATACAATATCCCGGCCTTCGCCTTCATGGAAAAGGTGCCTTCGTGGTAGCGGTCGGTGATATTAAGTTGCTTGGGATTGAAGTCCATGATGTCAGCGTCTACAGTCAGACATTCAGGCACGTCCTTGAAAACACGTTCAAGCCTGGGACACGCAAGTCGCATGTTTGCACTGACGCGTGCACCGGAGTTATCGCTTTGCAGATGTGCGGAAAGCAAACGCTCATGTGGGCTGAAGACCACTTGTGCGGTTATATCATTGTATTCGCGAGCGTTAATGACGGTTCGGAACACCTGAAGTTCTGCTCCAAAGTGCTCAAAATGCGAAAGCTCGTCCACAGTTGCTTGCAACTTCATTTCCAGGCTTGCCGACTGCGGCATGAAGCGATTGTTTCCCCAGCCAGATGTCAGGAAGTCTGCGGTGGCAAGATTTGCCATCATTTTCCCTTGATTATAGGTAGCGCAGAGGCTGACGTTTCCAGCACCGGACGCAAGCACGCCATTTAAAGCACCTCGGCTCTTATGGAGTCCTGCATTCTTTGGGATAAGGAAATTCACGTTCCCTTTGAAGGCCAGATCCCCTAAGGGGATAATGGCTGTCGGCACCGGTCGTTTCAGAATGTCTTCGTATACCTTTTCCACCATTTCAGAAGCCACGTTGAACGTCCGGATGTCCGCCCGCACGTCGATGTCTCCATGTCTGTCGGATTCCATAGTGATATTTCCAAGATATTGCAGCCTATCTTCTTCAATGTCACTAACGTGAAGTCTGTGGAGCATTACACTCTTTCCCGACAATTTAATGTCGGCCGCAAGATGCATGGCAATGCCGCAAGATTTTATTGCCGGCACAAAGGGTGCCAAGTCATCGAGACCTATCGTCATCTCCTGCAGACTCCCTTTTATTGCCAGTGTCTGCAGGAAAGTACCACGATTGCGTGAGTCGTATTGTGCAATGAGAGTGTCCTGCGTGATTCTGGAATACGGGGTACGTATGCTGAGATCACGAAGCACGGCTTTTCTCCGCCCTGCAGTAAGATGGAATTTCAGTTCGTTGAGTACTATCCCAGACTGTTCTCTAAACGAAAGATTCCGTACACGAACATTGAGGCTGTCATCTGAAAATTCCTTGAGCGAAACGTTGGCATCGATTGCATCGAGCATGATATCCCGAGGATTGAAACGTTGCTTGTCACGTTGTCCGAAACCATGTACTTCATACGCCACTCGGCATCGGCGGAAGATAAGGGAGTTTACGGTAAGGGCCGTTCGTCTCTTCCCAGCATCCTTGCTCTTGAAGGAATCAATGACGAACTGGAAGTTGGCATTCTCGTTCTCACTTCGGCGATACAGGCTAATGTCGGCATCCAGCACCACAATGTTTCTAAGGAAGACCCTGCCTTTCAGGAGTGGCAGAAACTTCAACTTGGCATAGACAAGTCCGCTCCTGAACATGGGATGTCCCAGTCGATCGTTCAACGTCACATCATGAAGTGCCACGGCATTGAAGAGCCCCAGCTCCACATATCCAATCTGCACTTCCGTCTGTAGCATTTCCTCCACTTGGCGTTCTGCCGCCTCTGCAAGCCAACCCTGTACGCGGGGATGGCCTACGGCAAACACCAACAAGGCGTAGGCCGCAAGGACCACGCATACAAATGTCTGCAGTATGAGGCGAATGTGTTTCAACTGCCTTTCTTCGATATATAGGTATTGAACTTAAAGAAAATGGGATATCCCGGTCAGGGGAAAGACAAAGGGAATCAATGCTTGCGTTTGCGGAAAAGGTCTGTCATATAGGTCATCTTGGCCATAATGGTACGCTGTCCGCTTTGTGCAAAAGGATCTGTTTTTGCATTTCCGAAAAGGTTCGAAAGTCCCATATAGTAGCGGCATTCGAGCATGATATGGCCTATTTTTGACGAGTACTCACATCCCAGCCCTGCAGTGATGCCGTATTCAAAACTGTTGGCGACTTTCATACCGTACTGTGCTATCACACCGTTCATGCGGTCGGGGATTCCTCCATAGGTCACAGTCCATGTTTCAGAGCGCCGTTCCTTGTCGGACAAGAGGTAACTCACCTGCGGCCCTGCTACAAGGTATCCTTTGACCCCCCTGTCCTTACGCCCGAAACCGAGGTTGGCAAGAATGGGAACGGATATGTAGGACAAATCGCGCTGATACGTATCGTCGAGCTTTTCGTTAAACTGCGAATAGATGTCTTCTACCCATCCCACCTTACTGAAATTGATTTCTGCCTGAAAGGCGCAGAGCATACCGTAATACCGCTCGCTCGTATAGCGCATGACCAGTCCGAAAAAGGGGCCGACATGGTATTTCTGATTCACTTTGGGCGTAAAGGATATCTGGCTGACATTTACACCGCCACCAACGCCGATACAGAAATCGTGATAGGCATCGCCCACCTGTGCCATGGCAGCAGGGAATGCCAGCAGGGTGAGGAGAAGGGTGAAAAACTGTTTTGACATCGTTCTTGTCTTTGGGGTATTGGTTTTGCCTTCGTTCCTTACATTTTCGATTAACGGAACGCTGGTTGATATGTCCCATTGTGTAGGGGATAGTGCCGCCACCCAGCAAAAGAGGCTGGGTGGGAGATAGGAGAGCATTCCGAAACGAGCACCTCGGACAGGAAGCCTTCTCCTCTTTTCTTACATGACAATCCTTGCAACAGGATTATGAGGTATTCTATAGCATAACTTAGGTTGAGGCAAGTTTAACTCTATCGCGCTGTACGTCTCTTTTCTGCAAATATGCACATAGCACCATGCAAGTACTTGAAGTAGAGGCTAAAAACAAGCCAGAGAACAAAATCGCCCTAACATAACTTTCGGTTCACAAAAAAAAGGAAACTATTTTTCAGAACACCGGTTATATATACGGGCTAAAAAGAGACGACGTCCATTGTACCATCCACCTTTTTATGCAGCAACCGTAGGGCATGGTTCGACCAGCATGATGTGTTATTCTCTCTCTTCATGTTGAAGTCCATATACTTCCCTTTGTACTTTGGTCTTTTTTCTATAAAGCCTCTTCCATGATTCGATAGCCCAGTAAAGATGTACAGCCCCATGTCGTACCCCATAAAAAAATCCGCTGGAGGCTCACCGTAAGGGGCGGTATGGAACCAATGGTGGTAACTATCCGTCAGCATCCCCAAATCCCGAGCGTACAGCATAGAAAATCCTATGGTAGGAATTAGCGTTTCCACAACGCTCCAAACATCGTCACTTTCCGGTATGTTGGCGGCCCATTCCGGATGTGCCACAACGGCTAAACGTGCCGGTAGATGCATCTCCGTCACGACAGTCAATTTACTTGCAAGATTCCGCACCACATCGTGGTCCGTTGCTGCCGCAATAACAAGATTTGCGGTTCTTTTCCTGCTCAGGGCTTCAGCTATCTGAGCTGGGGTGGCATCAATTGGGAGCATTTTCAGACGTGCGCCCTTACGCTTCAAACGGTCTGCCAGCATTTGCGTACGGCGGGAAAGGGGGGTAGCATCGCTCTGCATCACCAGCACCTGCATCCGTCCGAACACGGCGGTCAGCAATATCGCGGTCTCCTCCGCCCATGCAGTATCGTCAGGGAACGGCAATGCCACAAAGGCGTTCCCCGCTATCTGCTGAGTACTGCGGGGGCAAAATGGAAAGAAAACGGGTATCTCATGACCAAGGGCAAAAGTCGCAAGCTCCACATCGTGCCCCGCATAGTAAGGACCCACCAACAGGTCGGTCTGCGAGACTGCGGCCTGGAGCACTGGGGTGAGCGGCGAGTTTGCTGCGCCTTCGTCGTAGGCTGCAATGCGAGCCGACACCCCCGTATTGCGCAGATGGTCCGCAGCCAAAAGCAAGCCACGGTAAAAGTCGAGACTCCTACGCCCTGGCTCACCGCCCGATTTGAACGGAAGAATTATGCTTACCCGCACACTATGTTCCTCGGTGGATCTCTGAGAATTACCCTGTACAGTGATTCCAACGAAAAAGAACATAGAGATGCATAACAGTTTTATCGAAAGATTCATCATGATGAACGCTTTTATAAGGCTTTTGCAGCGAAATTACACTTTTTCCCGCATATATACCTCATGATGTGCGGCGAAAATGGGATTCTTGGCTCCACACACCCCCAAATCGTCAAAGCTGCATTGATTTTACAGGGGTTTTGCAATATCAAAAAATAGCACAATCTATTTACACTTTATAAATGTTATAAATGCGGAAAAGACATTGTCGTCGTTGTCCATTTGCCTAACAACAAAATGTAAAGTAGTATTAATCGCCCCTCATATTGTATTTTTCTGCCAGTTATATTCCATCATGAATAATTGCGGAAGCAGATATCATCTGAAAACGTTGTTCATGTCGTCTATGATTTGCCCCTTGCCTTTCCAAAGATTGGAGTTCTTCAAGGTTCTCCCCTAAAAAAAGAGTCGTATTCATTGTTAGAATTTCTCAGCAAGTATACTATCCTTTCAAAAGGTCGAGCTAAAAGCTCACAAGTCTCTGAATGACAAGATTGTATACCTTTCTTGTCTCTCAATTCAAATGTTTTGCAAAGGTGCATAAGATTGAAGGGGTCTTCTACAGGATACAATATATATAAAACCAGGAAATAATGAAATCTGTATTTAGGACAACCCTTATTGAGGGTTGACGTTTTTGAAAAAGGAGGAAGGGGTTCCGCTATGTTATATTCCTATGTTTCCAGGGCACAATGCCGTTCCCTGCATCCTTTTCTTCGTAATTACTCATAGTAAAGTGCCGTGAAAACTGTTGTGTTCTTCCGAACAAACTATAGTATTCCTCCGCGAAAACTTGGAGGAACAGCCAATGTTTTCGGCAAGTCGCACCATGAAAATCTCTAAAGCAAGGCGTCAAACCCCATTCCTTGCTTTACCTCCACCGACATCGGAATTTCGAGAATGACAGACTGTTCTTTCTGGGATAGACATCTATTCTCCTTTCTGAGAAAAGGCGTTGCGGCCTAACTCTTCAATATGCCTTTGTATGAACCACACTCTTCAATAAAGGCTTCATAAATGTTTCTGTGCACGCACGAGGTAGCCCGGCGTACAGGCAAACTAAAAGGCTCGGGGTGGACTTCTGTAAAACGTCTTTGACATGAACATTCAGTGTTAAGGAACTATGCTTAAAGGATGGGAGAAGATGGTAATGATTACAACAAATAAAAGAAGAATTTCGCAATAAAGCGTGGCCTGTGCAAGAAAACCGTACGGAAAGTATAGGCGCACGCACAGCAGAATACGGACGCTCCAAAGTCACAGAACGGGACAGAAATGAGGTGGGGGTGTTGGAAATCGTGCAGTTTTTGACCGGATGTTTGGCATTTTTCGGAAAAGATTTGCTATT
>OBLI01003866.1_pt1 | contig 11118 bp, 5 predicted proteins | sample 1519701 | NCBI WGS metagenome assembly OBLI01 (sample SAMEA3663005, study PRJEB22513) | pig gut metagenome | biome: pig gut; feature: pig-associated habitat; material: faeces | place: France | collected 2012 | reverse complement strand
TTAATACTTTTTCGACCCTTTATCGTGAAAAATATTTTTTCTGGTTTGTAATTCCACCCTTCCACCTTAGTGCTGTTATTATTTTGATAATCAGAGATTTACCTAAGGTGGAATTATGGTGGAATTATGGGTGGAATTACATGAAGTTCCACCCGTAATTCCACCATGCCTAACATATTGATTCTTAAATATATAACACCTATGGGGTGGAAGAGTGGAACTTCTTTTGCATAATTTTTTTTTCGGAGAATTATAGCCGAAAAGTTGTGAATAGATGTTAAATAAGTCACTTTCCATGTCTCTCCCTAATATATTTTCTCCTCAAAAACCTCCACACTTTCATAAAAGAGCCATCAATGTAAAGCGTTTCAGTAACACTTTTCCTGCAGTGTAAAAGCTATTCAGTAAAAGAATAAAATCAGAGTGAAGTAATGTAGTAAAACAACGAGAAAAGTGTAAAGTAAAATCAGTTAAAGTCAGAAAAATGGAACAAAAAGTCGATGAGATAGCTATCATTTTGCGATAGCTAAGTTTTTACAGTCTAAAAGCATAGATATTACCTTGCAATAACTATGCTTTTAGGCTGTAATATCTATGCTTTTACACTGCAATAACTATGCTTTTGCAAGCTATTGGCTTTCAGTAAATTACAAGAGCACTTTCTTGCTGTACTGCCAATACAGGAAAATCGAACAATTATTTTCTGAATAGCAGTCTGTTGGATGCTTGTAAATGTTCTTTATTTAAAAGCAGCTCACTATATATTTGCAAGAAAGAACATCCTAATTTGTAAGGAGGAAAATCCTGATTACAGAGGAAAACTGCGCCAGATATCTGTCTCTGGCAATGGAGCGTCATAGGAAATAGGCTCCTTGGAGACAGGATGCACAAACTCTACGTGGCGTGAAAGCAGACTGATACTGCCGTCGGGATTGCTACGTGGCGCACCATATTTCAGGTCGCCCTTGATAGGACAACCTATCTTAGCAAGCTGACAGCGTATCTGATGGTGGCGTCCGGTGAAGAGTTGCACCTCTATCAGATGATAATTGGTGGAAGAAGAGATGAGACGATAATGGAGAACAGCCTTCTTCGAGTTCTTCACCTCCTTGTCATAAGCGTAAGATTTGTTTTGTTTCTCATTGCGCACAATCCAGTGGGTCAGAGTATCCTCCTCCACAGCGGGGCGATTTTTCACGATAGCCCAATAGGTCTTGTGTACATCTCCCACGCGAAACATCTCGTTGAGGCGGGCGAGCGCCTTGCTCGTCTTAGCGAAAACGACGAGTCCGCTCACGGGACGGTCGAGGCGATGCACCACTCCGAGAAACACGTTTCCCGGCTTCTGATACTTCTCCTTGATGTATTGCTTGACGGTGTCAGAGAGCGGAATGTCGCCCGTCTTGTCGCCCTGCACTATCTCGCCAGTGGCTTTGCTGACGATGATGATATGATTGTCTTCGTATATTACTTGCATATTAGGAGACAAAATTAACTTATTTACCTGGATTTTCAAAGAAAATTAGCACTATTTTCTTTGCAGTGTGTATTTTTTAGCGTATCTTTGTTGCCTAAATCCGTCGTTCCGCGCTTCTACGTCTCTGTCACAGACCAGCAAGTAATATCAACGTCGCATTGGGAAATCAGAATCTATATCAAGCCGAAACGACTATAATTTTACTATATGAGCAAAACGCAAAAGTGGGCGACAGGTATCTTTCTCGCCCCAATCATTATCATATTGCTACTCGCCGTAGCCATTTACTTGCCGCCTATACAAAACTGGGCGGTGCAGAAAGTCACGGCTTATGCTTCCGAAAAGATGGGTATGGAGATTTCGGTGGACCACGTATGCCTCGTCTTTCCGCTCGACCTTGGCGTGGATGGTGTGAAAATCATCCAGCCCAACGACTCCATTCCGCAGAAGAAAGACACCATAGCCGACCTCAAGCGTGCTGTGGTGGATGTGCGCCTGTTTCCGCTTTTTGCCAAGAGAGTGGAGATAGACCGCCTCGACATCTATGATCTGAAGATGAATACTGCCAATCTGGTGCATGAAGCAAGGGTGAAAGGCACTCTCGCCCTTCTGTCATTGGAGAGCCACGGCATCGACCTGGGTAAGGAGACGCTGCGACTCGACATGGCGATGATTGACGGAGCACGCCTCGATGTGGCGCTGTCAGACACCGTTCCGCCTGACACCACGGAGAGCAAGAACTTCTGGAAGATAAATCTCGACAAGCTCGACGTGAGAAATTCCGACGTCACGGTCCACATGCCAGGCGACACTCTCCAGGTCAAGGCGGTGCTGGCTGACGTGAAAGCGAAGCAAGGATTCTTCGACCTCTACAAAGGACAGTATGACCTTGCGTCAATCGACTGGAAGAAAGGCGAGATAAAATACGACAATAATTTCCAACCAAGGCTTAAAGGGCTTGATGCCAATCATATAGCCTTGTCGGATATACACCTCGGTATAGACTCTTTGCATTTCTGCTCTCCAGATTTCAGCGTCGTGATACGCCAGTGTAAGATGAAGGAAAAGAGCGGTATTGTCCTTGCTTCGCTTACGGGAAAGGCGGTGATGGACTCCACCCGACTGCACCTTCACCACATTGCGATGAAGACGCCTACGTCAGACCTGCAGGCGGAAGTGGCTCTCGACCTCAACGTGATGGACGAGAAGAATCCAGGACAGATGAACGCTGACCTCTCGGCTTCGCTGTCCAAGGAGGACCTACTGCTCGCTATGGGCGATATGCCTGTCGCTTTCCGTAGGCAATGGCCTGCCCATCCGCTCTCTGTAAAGGCAAAGATGAAGGGCAATATGCGCCATGTCGATGTCAGCGAAGCAATGATGGAACTACCTGGCGCCATGAAGATCACGGCGAAGGGAAAGGCTGATTATCCTGCGGATATGGAGAAGATAAAGGCTGATTTCCATCTCGATGCCACGACTTACAATCTCGCTTTCGTCAGCACCCTGCTCAGCAGCGACCTGCAGAGGATGATAGCCATTCCTTCGACTCATGCCGTTGCCGACCTCAAGATGGATGGCAAGGCAGTGAATGTCTCTTTCGATGTGGCAGAAAGCCGTGGCAAAATGGTGGGAAAAGCATATTATAACGCTGATACTGAGGCTTATTCTGCTAATATCGACGCTAAAAGTTTCCAGATTCAGCATTATGTGAAAGGCATGAACCTCGGCGGTTTCACTGGTAAAGCGGAGCTGAAGGGCAAGGGAACCGACTTCTTCTCCCCTTATTCCACCCTCACCGCCAAGGCAGAGGTAAGTGATTTCAAATATGATAAATGGAATCTCAACAATATGTCTCTCGTGGCTCTGCTCGAAAACGGCAGGGCAAGGGTCAACCTTACTTCACGCAATGATATGATTGACGGCACCGTGATTCTCGATGCGCTGATGAGTCGCAATCCTATTCGTGCCACATTGATTTCCGAACTCAATGATGCCGACCTCCACAGACTGCAGATTGCCGAAGCGCCTCTCACCATTGGCGGATGCGCTCACATAGACATTGCCACCGACCTGAAGGATTACTATATGCTTCAAGGCACCGTGGGCGACGTCACTGTCAGGAGTGCAGAGCAGACTTATCGTCCTGACGATATGGTCATCGACTTGCTGACGCGCCGCGACACCACTCATGCCGTCGCTGACTGTGGCGATTTCCATCTCAGGGCTGATGTGAGCGGTGGCTACAAATATATCCTCGGACTCTCCGACCGCATGGCAAAGGAGATGGCAAGGCAATGGAATGACCGCATAATCGACGGAGATGCTTTACGCAAGACATTGCCAAAGTCGAAGGTATTCTTCACTATGGGTCAGGAAAACCCTGTGGCGAGAGGTCTCAAACGCTATGACTTTGCCGTGGCGAATATGTATGCCAACTTCATTACGTCTCCTGAATCGGGCATCAACGGTGAGCTCCACATTGATACTCTCAAGACAGAAGGAATGAAATTAGACCGCTTCGTGGCTAAAGTCACTTCCGATGAGACCGACATCAGATACCGCTTGGACATAGAAAATGACACGAATAAGCCGAAATATGGTTTCCGCGCTACAGCTCTTGGAATGTTTATGCCTAATGCTGTCAGTTCCGATGTAGTAATGACCGACCTTAAAGGCAGAAAGATAATCAGTCTTGGTTCGGTGGCTGAAATGGAAAAGGAAGGCATTCGTCTATCTTTCGCCAAGCAGAAGCAAATCATCGGCTATAAGGACTTCACCGTCAATGACGATAACTACGTCTTCCTCTCCAAGGATATGCGCGTATCGGCAGACATGGTGCTGCGTGCTGACGATGGCACTGGTATGCAGATCTACACCGATGACAATAATCTTGAAGCCCTGCAGGACGTCACCTTCTCGCTCCACCGCATAGATTTGGGCGCTATACTCCCAGCTATCCCGTATATGCCTAAGGTCTCGGGCATCATGGACGGTGACTTCCACGTCATCCAGACAGCCAATGACCTGTCTGTCTCCAGCAGTGTGGAGTTCCAGAAGCTTATCTATGAAGACTGCCCTGTGGGCAATATATCGTCCGAATTTGTCTATATCCCAATGGAGAACGGCACGCATCACATCGACGGAATCCTGATAAAGGACGGTCTGGAGGTGGCTAATATCAGCGGTGGCTATAATCCTGAAAACGAAGGCACTATTGATCTCGTCATGAATCTGCAGAAACTGCCGCTCGATCTCGCCAATGGTTTCATCCCCGACCAGCTTATTGGTCTGGAAGGAACGGGCGAAGGCACCATTACGGTGAAGGGTTCGGTGGCTCATCCTGACGTCAATGGCGAGGTGTTCCTGCAGGATGCCTCTCTGATTTCTGTGCCTTACGGCGTAAAGATGAGGTTTGACGACGACCCAGTGCGCATTGTCGGCTCCAAACTGTTGCTCGAAAATTTCCAGATGTATGCCAACAACAATCAGCCACTTCTCCTAATGGGCGACATAGACTTTGGCAATACCGACCATATAGCCGTCAATCTGCGCATGAGAGGAAATAATATGCTCGTCATTGACGCCAAGGAGACGCGCCGCTCTGAGGCTTATGGCAAGGCTTATGTCAATTTCTATGGTATGCTGACCGGCGAAGTGGCACAGTTGAAGATGCGTGGCAAACTGGAAGTATTGCCTACCACAGACCTCTATTACATACTGCGCGACTCGCCTATCACCACAGACAATCGATTGAAGGAACTGGTGACATTCACCGATCTCGATGTGGAGGAGCATCATGCAGATGTTCCACCATCCATTGACGGACTCAATATGGACCTCTCTGTCGATGTGAATGACGGAGCGCACATCACCTGTTGGCTCAACACCAACCACACCAACTACCTCGACATCCTCGGCGGTGGAGAATTGCGTATGCGCTATATCTCCGATGAAATACGTCTCACGGGCAGATACACCATATACTCAGGAGAGATGAAGTATTCTCTCCCGGTCATTCCGCTCAAGTCATTCTCCATATCCGAAGGCAGTTATCTGGAGTTTACAGGCGATATGATGAATCCAAGGCTCAACATCACCGCACTGGAAGAGACCCGCGCCACGGTGGATATCAATGGTGTCAATCAGGTGGTGCTGTTCAAATGCGGTGTCGCCATCACCAAGACGCTGCAGGATATGGGATTGGAATTCCTCATAGACGCACCTGAAAATCAGACTATCAGCGATGAACTGCAGGCGAAGTCTATCGAAGAGCGAGGCAAACTCGCTGTCACCATGCTCACCACGGGAATGTATCTCTCAGAGAATAATACGTCTGCTTTCACCATGAACTCCGCCCTCAGCGCCTTCCTACAGTCGGAAATCAATAGTATTGCCGGCTCTGCACTCCGCACTCTCGACCTTTCTGTAGGTCTGGAGAACAGCACTGACGAGACCGGACACATGCACACCGACTATGCCTTCAAGTTTGCGAAGCGATTCTGGAACAATCGTCTCTCCATCTCTGTAGGCGGAAAGATAAGTACCGGACCGGATGTCAGCGGGCAGAACAATTCCTTCTTTGACAATGTGGAATTGCAATACCGCACATCCGACACCTCTAACCAGTATCTGCGACTCTTCTATAAGCGTGCCGTATATGACTTCCTCGAAGGCTATGTAGGACAATATGGAGGCGGATATATGTGGAAACGCAAACTGCAACATTTCAAGGACATCTTCAGCACCAAGGTGCCGGACACTATGCCTATGCGTTCGGCTGGCTCAGTGCCTGCGGTCAGAGATTCTGCCAATGCCGTTAAGGCTCCTTATGGTGCCGCTCAGACTCCTGCCGTTAGCGTTCTGACTCCTGATGGTGGCGTTCTGATTCCTGTAATAAATGATTCCATACCTCAAAAGCGATGATTCTTACACCTTATTATATATATAAAGGAGAGACCCGACGCAAGTCATACATCTCCATCCTCGCGCTCATGGCGGCACTATTAGCTGTCATGATGCTCGGCTCATGCTCCACTACCTCTTCTCTTGAGCCTGGCGAACAGCTCTTCACCGGACTGAAACCGATAGAATACACCAACTATGAGAGCGGTTCCCACTTCAATGCGACGCAGGAAGAGATTGAGGCTTCGCTCGCCACAGCACCTAATGGCGCACTCTTCGGTTCGTCATATTATCGCACTCCATTCCCTTATGCCCTCTGGATTTACAATGCCTGCAACGGCAAAGAGAATGCCTTGGCTCGCTGGCTCAACGGCACCTTCGGCAAAGCGCCCGTACTGATGAGTAATGTCAATCCCGAATTGCGCACCAGCGTGGCTCAGACAGTGCTGCAAAATCATGGCTATTTCCGTGGAAACATCGACTATAGCGTCATAGAAGGCAAGCCTAAGACCACCAAGAACGATACTATTGCACGTCCAAGGACAGCAAAGATTGCATATAAAGTGGACCTCGGACCTGTTTTCCGCATTGACACCGTCACGTTCCTGCATTTCCCAAAGAAGGAATATGAGGCTGTTTCCGCCACAAAGTCGCTGATAAAGCCGGGTAATCCCTTTGATATCAGCGTCCTTGATGCCGAGCGCACGCGCATCTACAAGTATTTCCGTAATAATGGTTACTACTTCTACAAGCAGTCGTACACCACCTTCCGTGCCGACACTCTCAAGGTGCCGGAGCATGTACGTCTGCAAATCCACCTCGCCGACTCGCTGCCTGAGGAGGCGATGCGCAAGTGGATGGTGGGAAAAATCGACGTGAAAATCCAGCGAACAGCCACCGAAGAGCTTACCGACACCATCAAGCGGCGCATCCTTACCGTGCATTTCGGAGGCAAGAAGCCGCCTATCCGCCCGAAGGTAATCCTCTCGGATGTTCGTCTCTTCCCAGGTCAGCTCTTCTCCGAGGAATCATATCAGGAGTCTATCAATAATTTTCTGGCTAAGGGAATCTACGCTTCGTCAGCTATGGAGTTTACTCCACGCACCGATACGGCTGGGCATTACGTCAGCATTCCCGACTCATTAGTCGTCACACGCGACGGCAAGGAGTGTGCCGGAGCAGGCATTCTCGACATGAACATCAACTGCGTGCTGGACAAACCCTATGATTTCTCCATCCAGGCAAACTATACCGGCAAGACATCCGGCAGGCAGGGACCGGGCGTGGAGATGGGATTTGCCAAGCGCAATGCCTTCCGTGGCGGCGAACTGTTGAGCCTCAATCTCGGTGCCAGTTATGAGTTTGAGCCAGACCATCTATTCAGTAAGGACAATGCCAACTATGAAATATCGGGCGATCTATCTCTGACCATCCCGAAACTGTTTCTCCCCAAATTCCTCATGCCTAAGAGAAGACTCTGGCAGACCACGCCTTCCACCGTCATCACCCTCTCGCGTGAGACGATAAACAGGAGCAACTATTTCCGTAGGCATATCCTTTCCTCCGAACTGACCTATATCTTCCAGCCCACAAAGCAGTCAGTCCACAAGATTTCCCCTATCATAGTGGAGTACGACCGCCTTGCCCACATGACGGATAAGTATCTGGACAAAGTACTGGAATCACCAATATTGACCGCGAGCGCAAAGGATTATTTCATCACGAAGATGAGATACAACTATCGTTTCACGTCTCCGATGTCCTATCGTCATCCGATATATTTCTCCACCACCCTGACCGAAGCCTCCAATATCCTTGCTCTCGGTTATCTTGCAGCAGGCAAATCGTGGAATGAGAAGGATAAAGTCACCTTCAAGGCACCGTTCTCCCAGTTTGTCAAAGCAGAGGTGGATTGGCGCAAGACGTGGAGCATCGGCGACCATTCTTCCCTCGTAGCCCATGCCCAGGCAGGCGTACTGAAGGTCTATGGCAATTCCGACAGCGCACCTTACTCCGAGTATTTCTATGTAGGCGGAGCCAATAATGTGCGCGCCTTCTCGGCAAGAAGCATCGGACCGGGTCGTTCCCACGTCACCGACAGCGACCTCGCCTACCTCACCAACGTGGGCGATATGAAGTTTGTCATGAATCTGGAATATCGTCCTCACCTCTTTGGCTCGCTCTATGGAGCCCTGTTTGTAGATGCCGGCAATGTGTGGACATTCAATAGTGACGTAGATCTCAAGCCGACAGGCGACCAGCAAGCCGACGATCTCCTGAAGAGCATGAACGGAGGCGACTTCAAAGCAAGCAAATTCCTGAACGACCTTGCCGTGGGAATAGGCGTCGGCATACGTTATGACCTCGACTTCTTCGTCTTGCGACTCGACTGGGGCTACGCTCTCCACGCGCCTTACGAGACATCAAAGGGTGGTTACTTCAATATTCCAAGCTTCAGCAAGGCGCATTGCCTTAATTTTGCCATCGGCTATCCATTCTAATAAATACCGCTTTTCCCCTAAAAAAGCACTAAATATCTACGAAAATGTACCAAAAACCGCAAAATGTTACATCTGCGAAAGTTTTTTGGTACATTTCCTGACTTCGACAATTAGTCATTGATAAAAAAACATTAGCATTGATTTTGAGCGAGTTAGCCAAAAAACATGTTGAAAATGGGTGACGCAAACGGATTTTTTAGTACCTTTGCACCATGTTTGTGCATAAGAAGAAGCACCGTAGCGGTCGCACCAGTGTGGTCGTGGTGGATAAGAGTCACGGCAAGTTCCGTGAGAAAAAAACTTCGGAGTGGCAAGTAGCGATTCCGAGATAGCGGATTTATGCCGTCAAGCCAGCGAGTGGCTTCGCCGTTATGGTGGCCAGCTTGAAATGGATTTCATTGACGAGAGCGAAAAGTGGCAAGAGGAAGAAGAGACTGACCGCGTTCTGTCGAATATTGACTCTTTGTTGATCAATTCATAATATGGAAAGACTATTAGAAATCCTTAGAAACCCAAGTAGCAAGGTGTGGGTTCTCAACAGCAGATATTGTCCTCAAATGTCTGATGGTAATGCAGTTGTCCACTTTACAGAAAAGAAGGTGGAAGGAGCTTTGCAATATGCCACAAAAGCAATATGTAACATCAAAAAGTATAATAAAGCTACATTCAAGGAAGCTTATGACATTGAGCGCAATGAAAAGTTTAACATTCACTCAAAAGACAACAGCAGACTTAATGCCATTTGGAAATTCAATAAGGCAGTCAAGACAGGTGATGTAATGCTGTATGTTTCTGGAAGTCAGGTGTTGGGTTACTATATTGTCACAGGAACAGAGTCTGAAATAACCCCAGGAGAAGGATATTGTTTCAATAGCTGGAAAGCAGAAACCGTCGAGTTCAAGGGGTTCATACTAATTAATGGCGTATTCGGTAATCCTTTCTTCAAGGAGGTTGGGGAAAACAGAATCAAAGTCATAGAGGCATTGACAAAAGCTATCGGCAAGAAGAACGTCTCTAAAACCCCGAAGAATAACAGTATGACATTTGAAAAGAGCCAGCAGATAAGACAGATTAAATTTCGAGAAAGTCTGACAAAGAAGGGTTTCACATACATTCTTGATGACAGCGAAAGGGAAAAGAACCTGTACAACTGGCAAGATTACGATAGTGTCCAGAGGGTAAAGGATTACTTCACGGAAAATCAAATCAAATGGTGGACTTGTTATTTCGATGCACCTGAAGGACAAAGAGCTGATGGGAAAAGCATTACACGCCATCTGGTTTCATCACAGATAGCCTGTATCAATCATCTGTTCTTTATCAGAAATGACAAGAATGCTGTACTTTCCATAATCAACGGAATCCAAGGTATGCCAGTCAAGTTCGTTGACGTTCTGAATATACCTTGTGACAAAGGAGAAAACAACTACATTTCCTTTGAGGTGATAGCCAGTAAGGACTATCTGCATGAGATATACCGGAAGAGAGGTGAACTCTGCACTTCTGTAGATGCCCTTGTTTATGCAGTAGATGAGAATGGCGAGCGTTGGCTTATCCCAATAGAATGGAAATACACGGAAACCTATAAGGTCGAGGACAAATCCATTGAAGATAATCCGAGAAAGGAACCTGGCAACGAGGCTAAGGGTAAAACCAGACTGTCACGCTACTGCAACATAGAAGGAGATAACCTTATCGGTAACAGTAAACAGTTAAGGAGCCTTCCGGAGTACAAGCACAGTATCTACTTCCAAGAACCCTTCTATCAGCTCATGCGTCAAACACTATGGGCAGAATGCATCTGCAACAGCAGGGATGAGGAAGTTCTTCCAGCGGAGCATTTCGTTCACGTTCATGTATGTCCGAATGACAACATAGAGTTATTGAACATGCACTATGCGACTGTAACGGATAAGCCGACTATGGAACAAGCATGGAGAGATATGCTCAACAATCAGTCACTCTATCATCTGATAGACCCAAGTGACCTGATGAAGCCAATATCTGAGACCTATCCTGAGTTGTATAGCTATCTTAAAGAAAGATATTGGTAAGAACAATATAAAACCATAGACATAAAAGAAGAATATGAAATACTCAAAGTTCAAGGAATTCTGTAACTTTGTAATCGGTAGTCATATCAAATATATTTGTAACTTGTTGTAAATCACCTATAAAGGTACAAAATATTTGTGAGACTACCAACTTTTTTATGAACTATTTCTTATCCCGAAC
>OBLI01003863.1_pt1 | contig 11123 bp, 20 predicted proteins | sample 1519701 | NCBI WGS metagenome assembly OBLI01 (sample SAMEA3663005, study PRJEB22513) | pig gut metagenome | biome: pig gut; feature: pig-associated habitat; material: faeces | place: France | collected 2012 | reverse complement strand
ATAGCATAATTGGTGCCACAATAATTATCGTTATATATTTCGCTAATTTCTGCTTTCGTTCCATCAAGGTTTTGAATTTCCAATACTTCTGCTTCGCTGCATCTACACTTTCTTCCTGTTGCATTGCTTCTTTTCGCATTATCCGGGATTTTGAGCTTAATGATATACGCGCCAACTTTTTTCCATCCTACAAAACTCCCACACTCTGGTACAATGCTCGTATACGGCAATAATGGAACGTTCTTTGCGCCATAAAGGTCTGCGCGATAAAGGTCTGCGCCCCGAAGGTTTGCGTCCTGAAGGTTTGCGCCCCGAAGGTCTGCTCCCTGAAGGTTTGCGCGATAAAGGTTTGCGCTCCGAAGGTCTGCGCCTTGAAGGTCTGCTCTATGAAGGTCTGCTCCCTGAAGGTCTGCGCGATAAAGGTTTGCGCTCCGAAGGTCTGCTCGTTTCCCATCAGCGGCACCATTTAGCCACTTCTTGTGCAATTCAAGAATTTCTTTCAATTTATTACGTTCCATTGTGTTCCTTCCTTTCATTTCTTAACTGCAAATATATTATAATAAAAGAAAGTGAATTTGTCAATAGAATTATTATTTGTTAAACAAATAACCCCCGAGAAAAGGGTGGGAGGTTGTTTCCAACCTCCCATGTTTGTTAGCCCTTGTAAATGTAATAGCTCTTGCCCTCGTGGCTGACCTTATCAACGGTGCCGCCCTCAACCATAGGCTTCAGGTCGCTGCCAACGGTCATCACGGTCATATCGCCGTAAACCTCGGGCATGGATTCCTTGATTTCGGTGCAAGTATGCTCACCGGGGTTCAGAACCATCCACGCAACCAGAGCTTCCTGGCGGCGAGCCTTTTCCTCCTGCTTCACAGGGTCGGGGCCAGACTTGCGGCCAGACTTGGGAGCGGCGGCCTTGGCGGCGCGCTCGGTTTCCCAAGCATCGTATTCTTCCTTGGCGGCCTCATAGTCGAAAGGAGCGATCTTGTCAGTGCCCTTCATGTTCAGCTTGCCTACCTTCACGGAGTAGAAGCCACCCTCACCATCGGGGATAGCAAGGAAATTGGACTTGGAGCGACGAACCATAGTGGCATCGGGATAGTTAGCGGTCAGGAGTTCAAAAATCTTTTCCATAGTGTGTGATACCTCTTTCTATTTTTTTTCTGTCCCTCTTGGGAACGATTATATTGTAGCACAATTTTTGAGAAAAGTCAAATTTTATTTTCGGGAAATTTTATTCGTTGAACAAATAACTCCCGAGGACGGGTCAGCCTTCGCTGGCCCGCTTCGCCGCTTCCTCGGCGGCCTTCTTCTTGCGCAATTCGGCCTGTTTTGCGGCCCTTCGTGCGGCGTCCTCTTTGCGTTGCTTTTCTGCGGCAGCACGCTTTTCTTCATTCTCTTTACAATGGAGTTTATAGTCCTCCGCCTCGGAAAAGGCATTGTATTCGTCACCCTCAAGCCGCGAACCACGGGGGACGGATACTACCAGCTTGATGAAGCGTTCTTCCCCACCTTCCAGCACAATGGGAAATGAAATTGCGTTCTTGCCTACGCGGAGGATTTCTTCACCGTTCTCGGCAAGGAAATCAGAAATCATGGAAATGTATTTTTCCCTTGCCATATCAGTAAGCTGTCCCTTTGTCAACTTCGCCATGCTTTTTGCTCCTTCCTTGTCCTTTGGACAGTACCATTATAACGCAATTTTAGAAGGCTGTCAAGAGGGTGCGGGATTTTTTTTTCGCGCCACGCAATGATTCTTATTTGTTGAACAAATAAGCCTCATTTTTCTTGACTGTATATATATTATACCATACAATCAAGAAAAAATCAATTTGCCGAATGAACAAAGATAAGGAATTATTTTTGAATAATTTGAACAAAATTTACTTCCTTACAAGCGCAGTACCTTTAGGAAGAAAAGCAATGACGTTTTTCCCTTGCGTCGCGGCTTGGTCTACTTCTTCGTATTGACTTACAATTTCAAACGGGAAAAGCTCTCCCAAATTTTTCCGCTTGAGATATTTTGTCAGCTCACATAGTGCTTGATATGAGAAATATTCTCCCAAAATATTTTTCATATCTTTTGGCGTCATGTGGATTCTCATAGCGTTCGCTCCTTTCAGCTCAAAACAGCAATGAGGGCGGCAAGGACGGCAAAGCACATACCAAAGAAGGAAATTAGACCAACGAGGATGAAGGAAGCGCGGTTCATTGTTTTTCCTCCTTTACTTTACGAGAATATTATACCACAAATTTTAGAAATTGTCAAATTTTATTTTATTTGTTAAACAAATAATTCTAAACGGGGTGGGGTACTTACGTATCCCACTCTCCACGCTCATTATATTTACTAATAAGCCAAACCTGGAATGAAACGCTCCTTGTGCGGCCGTATCTAACACGCTTAGTGGGTTCTTTGAAAATGAATTCCGTTCCCCATATTGATGGCATCATGTCGGTATTTTCATAACTTTCTCCAGTTTTTGTGTTGTACCCACAATTACCCTTATTCTTTGAGAATGAGTCCGCCCATTTCCAAAACGCATGGGTGACTTTGTTTTTTATAGCCGAGTTGCTATTCGAGAAAAAGAGAGAAGCAAGAGTGCGTTCATCAAGCTGAGAAATAATATAATCCATATTTGTCATATTTATTCCTTCCTTTCAATGCTATTATAGCAAAGACAAAAGAGAATGTCAAGAAGTATTTTATTTGTTAAACAAATAAATGAAAAACGAAGGGCTTTCGCCCTCCTTTTAGAACTCAAGCGCGGCAATCATTTCCATGAGTTCCTTTTTCGTGCCGCCAAGTTCCATGGATACGATAATATCCTTGATAGCCCGGTTGCGCTTGCTGTCCAGCTGTGCCTTGTATTCATCATACGCTTTGACCTCGGGCAGGTAGCGACTTTCAGTATTCTTGAAATAGCCAACATGCGGGCTTACGGGATTGCCATAATAATCAGTGCCAGCCAGCCCGTAAGCCGCGCCCAGCTCCGCCAGCTTGGCGTCAAATTCCTTCTGTACCGCTTCCAGCGCACCATTCCAGCGGTTACAAGCCGCGTCCGCCGCTTCACGCAATTCGGCCAGTCTGGTATTGCTTGCGCCCTCGGCGCGCTCGGTAACCTGTTCCTCGATGAATTCCCGGATAGCCTTGGTCATCTTCATGTTAGTGTCCCTCTTTCTTTTATTTTTGTTTGTCCCCTTGGAACGATTATAGTATAGCATAAAGAATAGAATCCGTCAAGATGACCTTTTATTTGTTGAACAAATAACCCAGCTCGCGGCCGCGTTTAGTCGGCCGCAAGGTAGTTATCTTCAAAGTATTTTTGGTAAATTTCTTCATCGTAGATAATTACCTTTCCAGCTTCGTCTTCTTCAATTTGTTTCGCGGCTTCCTCTTTATCTTCTGCGCAAACAATGCGGTAAGCGTCATAATCACCTTTGCGAACGATATAGAAGTTTTTCATATTCTCCCCTACCTTTCGATAACATTATAGCACAAATAGGGAATAGTGTCAAGAGATTAGTTATTTGTTAAACAAATAAATCCATGAAAGAGAATTAGATTTCTCTAATTCTCCCAGTAGCAACGGCGTTGAAGAAGTCATGGTCTTTCATTTTTTCACAAAGATAGAAATAAGTTTTTTCATCGACAATATACCATTCAGTACTTTTTGCGATGTTTTGAATGCTGATTCTTTTTAAGAATTTATGGCAGGTTTCTTCATCAGCATGAGGGTAAAGACTGAATGGAAGAACATGTTCTTTTTCATGATAGATGAAAGGATTTGCTGTGCCATATTGAGAAATGCGCTTCCCAATATTTTCATATGATACCCCGATTTTTACTGCATAGAAATGTTTCATTGTTGTAGGAACAAAATATGTTGCACCGATAAAGTAAAGGCCGCTAAAATTTTGATTTGAAGTATCATAGCAAATAGGAAGTTCGGAAGTTTGTTTTTGCTTTTTAGGATAGATTTTATCTTCCCAATAATAAGCATCTTCATTTATTATGTACTTAGAAGAAAGAAGCTCGTCCTCTGTGATAAGAGCAATAAGCGCGGCAAAGTGTTCGTACTTTGAAACATAAGAAGCTGATAGTAGTTCATTATACTCTTTTTCTACTATTTCTTCTTTTTCATCCTCTGATAGATGTTGAAAGGAAAATTTCTTGATTTTTACATGTTCTCGATAGTTATACGCCGTTATTCTATCCATTGTCTAACTTCCTTTCTTTTATTGGATTCATTTATATTATAGCGCAATAAAAGAAATTGTCAATGGTATAATTATTTGTTGAACAAATAAGATACCAAGGGTCGATTACTCGGCCCCGAAAACTTTGCTATACGTTTCGCCGCGAGTCCCGGTGTTGGGGTTCGTATACTCGGTCTGCTTCTCAAACCCCTCTTCCATAACATGCTCCCGCAGACGTTCGAAATCTGCCAGCTCTGACAACTGAACCAGCTCGCTATGAAGAACTTTGTCACCGACCATCACGGTGGTAGCGTAGGAGCAAAACCAGGGTTCGCCGGAAGCCTGATAGAAGAAATCGTAGGAAATGACGGTGAGAGTTTTCATTGTGTTACCTTCTTTCTTTTTTATGTGGTATCCCTTGGAACGATTATAGTATAACATAGGCGGCGCGACTTGTCAAGCATATTCTTATTTGTTCAACAAATAAACTATTTAGGGCGATTATTCGCCCTCGCGCATTTTACGATTGCGCTCATTCCAATCATGGAGTATAATTTCCAATGCTTCAAGTGGATGAAGGCAACCTGTCACATCGCCATTATCCATGGAAAACTGATATGACTCCATCAGGCCACTACAACCACCATAGGTGCCAGAATGGCAAGCCACATCACCTTCACACCACGGGAAGCGCACGGCGAAGCCATCATAGAGTTCTTCCGGCTCATTATAAGGGATGCCAAGGCGGTCGAGATAGCGAGTTAATTCAAGAATGGCAATTTCATAGATACTTGCGATGCGTTCGCCTTCAGTTTCCACACAAGACGCGCACCAGTAATGGCAATGGCGTCCCATTGAGTCAACATAAGCGTTACTGACGGGTAGCTCTTCGCCGCAACCACAACAGATGCAAGTAGTGGCGGGATCAATCTTGATACCACGAACGGAAGCAAAGTCAAGAGTAGAACCGAGCATAGCGGATACCTTCTTTCTTTTATTGATTACCTTGGAACCTTTTATATTATAGCATAGAGGTGAGAACTTGTCAAGAAGATTCTTATTTGTTCAACAAATAATTAGAGAAAGGGCATAAAGCCCTTTAGTCGTTTGGAAGCTCCATAATTAGAACCGTATCAGTAATACCATAGTAAATCATACGGCGCAGACCGCCCTCCCCTTCAAACAGAATATAATTATCGTCATGGTCGGTTTCAATGTCGCACTTGCCCTTATAATGGAAGATTTCGCGGCCATCCTCGGCAACGACAGTAATCTCACGATTCAAACCATTGCTAAGATTACTATGTTGGTCTTTCATGGCGCGAGCGCCCGCGGCGGTGTTATTACACCACCAAAAGCCACAACAACCGAGGAGAATGGTAAGCATAACTGTCGCAAGAGCAATACATAGGCCGGGCTTCCATCCTTCTTCGTAAAAAAACCAGCCCGCAAAAGCCAAACCGCTGATAAGAACGACACCGAGAGTAATTCCCCAACCGATAGTCATATGTATGACCTCCTTTTCTTGATGGTTTATTCTAACATAGATTTTTGAAAATGTCAAGTATCTATTTTATTCGTTCAACAAATAAACCTTCGGGGTGGGGTTCAACTCCACACCCGATGGACCTCCTCCACCTGTTCGAGACCATCATAATCTGTAATTGTCCATTCTACATCATCGGGCACCTCGACAACATAGAGATAAGAACCGAACCCATGACTCGCCACCTCTGTGCCGAGCTTCTCCACGCATTCAACCAGCTTGGGGTTGGCACGGTCGTTGTCATAGGCGTAGCGACTGCCACCAGTAATACCGAGATAGGCCAGAGCCTCGTCGGAGAGGGAATACCCACCATAGCAACCATTGATGACAACCTTCATTATTTGTTCCTCCTATCGTTCTTGGGATGGTTATATTATAGCATGGGAAGGATGCTTTGTCAAGAAGATTCTTATTTGTTCAACAAATAAACTCTCCACAAGGGCTTCCGCCCTTGTTAGCAATACGCCAGGTTGCCGCGCCGCCAGCCGTAGACGCTGATTTGGTTATACTTGCGACCCAGCTCCAGCGCTTCATGCTTTGTGTCAACACGGAAGCTATGGTCGATGTAGTAAACACCGTTTTCAAACCAGACGCCGCAGTTGCCTCCCAGCTTGCGCACATGGTTGATTGCCTCCTGCGCGGAAGTGGTTTCGATGCCCTCGTCCGCAACCTGCCAGCCACTTTTGTAGCGAATAGGCTTGCCCGCCTTGAGTGTGAGTCCGTCACCATTGGAAAGTTTCTTGATACTCCGAATGTTAATCATATGCTCGCCGCCTTTCGTTTGTTTCCCTTGGAACGATTATATTATAGCATAGGGCCGCGAGTTTGTCAACATCATTCTTATTTGTTCAACAAATAAAATATATGAAGGAAGCTCATGCTTCCTTTTTAAGATACCATCCCTTACCAGAAATCGGCCTATCTGTAATAGGAACGCACATGATGCCGACTTCTTCAAGGGCTCGAATATATTTTTCGATGATTTCATTTTGAACGCTTTCTGGAAGGTTAAAAAAACGTTTGGTAAAAAATGCAAGAGTGGGGACAGCATGCCGAGAAAGATTATTTTCGTCAAATTCTCTCAATTTACATTTTACAATATACGGGATTTTGTTCAGGTAATATTCTCTGATGCAAGTTGCCATCTCGTCCATTGTGATCCTTCTTTCTTTGTTATTTTCTTGGGACGATTATATAATATCATAAATCTTACTAAGGGTCAACCTTGTTCTTATTTGTTCAACAAATAACCTGGGAAGAAAAGGGATGAGTTTTACTCATCCCAGTCATAACATCCAAGATAAGGATTGAAACCGCATTCGTCATAATCGTAATCTTCATCATCTCCAAACGCGGCGTCATATTCCGCTTCACTGAGAAGGTAGTAGTTTTCGCGCTCCTCGTCACTGAGTTGCTCGTATGCGACTTCCTTATTGGGAGCCTCAATCTCACGTTCGATGTACTGACCGCCGAGATAAACCATGTAGAAGGTAATCATTTGAAAACCACCTTTCGCTTTGATGAGTATAGTATACCATGATTAAGAGTATTTGTCAAGAGCGTTCTTATTTGTTCAACAAATAACCTTTCTCCGTAGTCTTTCAACTACGGTAGATTTTATATAATCTTACTTTTTCGTGTGCATCTCGGTACTTTGCAACTTTTCTTGCATGCTCTGTACCATAGTATGAAGGAGATACATATCCTTCACAATGTGAATAATAAGCAATCATTTCATATTGCCAATTCAAAACAACGGATTGCATTTTACTTTTATTCATTGCGCGAACAACGTTATGAATATCTTCCCTATCCCAAACAACAACCGTAATCATTTTTACACCTCTTTCTGTCCTTTTGGACGAGTATATTATAACATAAAGGAAAGATGATGTCAAGTGAATTCTTATTTGTTCAACAAATAAATCTCTCCACAGGAAAGATTAGCTATTTCTTTCCTGTGATTCAATAACCAGCTCGCGGTCATCACTTCACGGCTGGGAAGAAGGCCCTTCGTTTAGTATCGCCGCCCAGCAAGGCTCTTTTGCTGGCTGGCTTGCTCTAACCCATTGGAACCATCGCCTTTCTTTTTGATGGTATAAGTATATCACACTTTGCTGCGCTTGTCAATGGCAATCTTATTTGTTGAACAAATAACTCACCAAGGTGCTTTCGCACCTTAGGGAATTCTAATTCTTTTGCGGGCCTTGATATTCCTCTTTGCCAACTCTTTTTCAATAATTTGGATGTTATCCACCGCATCATCAACAGAGCAACCAACTCTGATACAACGGCTTGCCGCCTCCTTGATAAGCGCCTTGTAAGTTTCAGACGGAATGAACGTAATGGGGGTAGGCTTCATGGTTTCATCCTCCTATCTATTTTGTAAGATAATTATAGCATGGAAAATGAAATTAGTCAAGAGTGACTTTTATTTGTTTAACAAATAAGTTCTTTGCGCTTGTCATTTGACAAGCGCGATTGTTATTTTTCAATCAATACTTTTCCATTTGGAAGATCTGCAATAATGTATTCGTCATCCTCGTCAACGTTATCCGCATCAATTTCACAAAAACGGATGACAATATCACCAAGGGTAGGGGCTTTATAGAACCTGCCACAATCTTCTTCCTCTTCCTCGAGGATGCGTTCAATTTCTTCGCAGGCTTCGTAGGAAAAGGAATCGCTAAGCAGAGAAGCCAAGGTCATGGAGGTGATAGAGATTTTCATTGTATAACCGCCTTTCGATTATGTTTTGTTTGTTCCTTTGGAACGGTTATATTATACCATGAGATTTTGATCTTGTCAACAGAAAAATTATTTGTTGAACGAATAAATATATGATTGACAAAAGCATTTCATTGTGCTATACTATACTCATCAAATGGAAGGGGTTGAATGGTATGCGGAATTGGGAAAAGTATATCGGCGTTGTAATGGCTATGTTGGCGTTTGTTATGTTGCTTTGTGCAGTTATTTTTCGCCCATTGATTTGGGTTGCGTTTGGTCTTATGATTTTGATTTTGGTTTTCTTATTCATTGAACAATATGAAGAATATTGACGCACAAAGTGCGTCAAGAGTTTTTATTTGTTGAACAAATAAGTTTTGTGAAGGTTGAGTTTTACTCAACCTCCCAATGGTGGAAATCTTCGACAAATGCGGCAAGAATGCCACGGACTCGATAGAGTTCATTGACGTCAATACACTCACCCGTATCAAGAGAAACGACCCGCTTGTTGTTTTTCAACTCATCCTGCATTTGCTTAAGAAAAGAATCAACTACTTGAATGGCTTCGGCTTCGCAACAATCGGGGGTAAAGGTAAGGACAGTATGCTTTTCCATAGTCATGGCGGGAAACCTCCTTCTTTTTGATGACATAAGTATAACATAGATTGAAACGCTTGTCAAGAAGATTTTTATTTGTTGAACGAATAAGTTTTCTTTTTCTTTTCTACATCTATATTATACATCAAAATTTTAGAATTGTCAAATTTTGAAATGGGCGGTTATTTTCCATCCGCCCATTTGTTATTTTCTTGAATTGCTTCAAGAATGTCAAGGGTTGTGAAGATATCATCCATCGAAATCGAACGGCAAGTCGTGACGGAAACGAGGCTTTTTTCTTCGCCAGCCAGCTTGCGCACGATGTTGTATACGGTTGCGATAGCCTGGTGCTGGTCGTGAGTAAGGGCGAGGTCGTGCTTGGTGGTCATGAGATACATGGTGGTCAACTCCTTTTCTTTTGTTGATACTATTATATCATAGGTGAAATGCGTTGTCAATAGTTATCTTATTTGTTGAACGAATAAGATTTGCCGAAAAAAAGAAGGAAGGAAGTCCTTCCTTTTGCGGTCGCCCTGTCGTCCCCTGCCCATTCGCTTTTCAACCGCCAGCAGGTGTTGGTCCACACTTGTATCCCGCGCAACAAGGCTCCGCGCGGCGCAGGAGTTTGGCGTGGCAAGGGCTTATCCGACTCTCGTGGGTCTTGGCGACGGTCACCGCCTTGTCGCCTTCTGCCTTGCCCTCCTGATGGGTATATTATAGCATAAGGTGTGCTCGTTGTCAACAGTTACTTTTATTTGTTGAACAAATAAGGTCCCAGCTGCCAGCTCGCAGTTGCCAGCTCGCGACCAGCTTCCAGCCGCCAGCTCGTACCCACCAGCTCGCAGGCGCTGTTGCGGCCCAGGAAGGGCGCGCAAGCAAGCCGTGCGCGCAGGTGCGCCGATCGCCCACTTGGCTGATCTGGCTCCTTTGGTTACCTATATTGTACCATAAAGGGCCTTTTCTGTCAAGCGCAGTCTTATTTGTTGAACAAATAAGAGCATTTTAGGACGATCTGGGAAGAAGATAGACCAGAATAGACAAGACGCTTTTACGCTTCAATGCGTAAAAGTGTCGTGCTTTAGCGCGGTGAAGTGGTGACGTGGTGACGCTTTACCGTGGTGAAGTGGCAAAGCGCTTTAGTGTGATGAAGTGATGAAGTGATAGCGCTTTATCATGATGAAGCAATGAAGCGATGGAAAAAGCTGGAAGATGGAAAAAGATGGAAAAGGCAGAAAATGGAAATGGTAGAAAATGGAAATGGTAGAAAATGGAAATGGTAGAAAATGGAAAATAAAAAAGTGTTGACATTATGCCGTGATAGTGATAGAATATCCATGGTAGGAAAAACCTGCCCGGCGATGAATGCCGAAAAAGAATGGAGGATGAAACCATGGAAAGTACAAAGAGCTACATTGAAACCCTGCGCGAGTGGGAAGCACAAGCAAGAGAACGTGCAACCGTTGGAATCAGTGAGAAGCTTATCGCCGCTGGACTCATCAAAGCAGGACAAAAAGAAATCGCGCCCGAGAAAATCCGTGACGCCTTCACTGCGGCCTGCATGCCCGAATTGCTTAGGCAGGAGGAAAAAGCAAGCACTGGCGGCGGCGGTAAATTCGCCGATATTGCTAACAGATGTTTGATGAGAGAAGCAAGAGAGTTAGCCATGCCTATATACGACTTGCGTTGTCGCGGTGTGAGTCAACCCGATATAACCGTTTTTGTTGATAGCAATGATGAAAAAACGGTTGAATTTTTCGGCCGTACTCGTTCAACGGCCGAACTGAAAACGGGCGCTGGCTGTTTGGCTGGCGCTGGCGAACTGGCGGCGAGTTGGTATGCGCTGATTCGTGCTATTGAGACCAATAAGTTGATTATATGGTACCCATATGGTATCAATGGCTGGCAAGAAGGGAACATTGATTGCATTGATGAAATGCCGTATTTCTTTGGTACATATCGCAAATTGTTTAACCTGTTATCAGAATATAATGGCGGTATTGGAACATGGTTAAAAGCATGCGGCGAAAATGTCAATTTTCAGAATATC
>OBLI01003861.1_pt1 | contig 11128 bp, 10 predicted proteins | sample 1519701 | NCBI WGS metagenome assembly OBLI01 (sample SAMEA3663005, study PRJEB22513) | pig gut metagenome | biome: pig gut; feature: pig-associated habitat; material: faeces | place: France | collected 2012 | reverse complement strand
CACTTCATCATATCGCGCATCTGGCGCGGACGGGAGGTCATCGTGCCGCTGGCGTGGGCGCTGCTGCCGGGACTGGTGCTGGGGGGCGCGGCGGCGGCCCTGCTGCCGCCGAGAAGTCAGATTCCCCACCGCCGGGGGGAGACGGGCGTGGTACAGGTACGGCTGGAAGTGGGCGCGGAAATGCTGCTGACTACCCGGCAGCTGCTGACGGAAGTGGAACCGCCGCCCGTGGATGCTCAGGCCCTTCTTGACCGGGCGGTGGAGCGGGCCTGCGGCAGCTGCTCAGCCCGGAACAAGTGCACCCAGCGGCTGACCCTGACCACCGACCACATTCTCCACCCGCTGGAGGCGGACTGCCGCAAGCAGGGCCGTCTCATCCCGGAGCTTCATTTCGCCCAGGAGCGGCTGAAGGCCCTGAACGCGGACCGCCAGCGGCGGCTGGAATACCGGGCGGCGCTGGCCCAGCAGTATTGCTTTCTTGGAGAGTACCTGCGCTCCCTTGCCGATCAGCTGCCCCGGAAGGCACAGCGGGCGGTACCGGAATTCGAAGCCCAGGTTGCCGCCCGGTCCCGTGGGAAGGAGTGGGCCAACGGGGACCGGTGTCTGGCCTTTGCCGGGCCGGAGTGCCGGTATTACGTTTTACTGTGTGACGGCATGGGCACAGGGCTGGGAGCGGCCCAGGATGGGGTCACCGCCGCCGAACTGCTCCGGCAGATGCTGACAGCCGGATTTCCGGCAGACCATGCGCTGGAATCCCTGAACAGCCTGCTGGCCCTGCGGGGTACGGCGGGAGCGGTGACGGTGGATCTGGCGGAGGTGCGGCTGGATACGGGGATAGCTTGTGTTTTCAAGTGGGGCGCGGCCCCCAGCTGGCTGCTCAGCCGGGGCGGAGCGCAAAAAATCGGGACAGCCACGCCGCCGCCGGGCCTCAATGCAGGAGAGAACCGGATGGTGACGGAGAAGCTGTCCCTTCGTCGGGGAGAAGTGCTGATATTACTCAGCGACGGTGTGGATGGAGAGGGTATCCAGCACCTTCTTGATCTGTCTCCGGACGCGCCGCCTGGGGAGCTGGCGGCAGAAATTCTGGAGAAGGGCTGTGGGAGCGCAGAAGACGACGCAACGGCAGCGGTTATCCGTCTGCGCCCCGCCAGCTTGCCCACAGCATAACACATTGTGGGCAAAAAAACTGTCGAATGACTGTAGGAGTGTGGAAAAATCTGGGAAAAACAGCAAAAGGAGCACCTTTTCGGCGCTCCTTTTGCTGCGCGCGGGATTTTCACGCCGGGATTTCCCTGCGTAAAATATGGCAACACCGCACAATGTGAGCTGCAGGCTTCGGCAGCTCTTTTGACCCAGCCGAATCTCCTTGTCCCATTATGCGGTGTTGCTATATATTTTTCCGGCGTTCCCGGGTTAGTTTTGGGGAAAGTGGTTGTTTTTCCTGTCTTCCTGTGGTATAATCCAAGAAAATCAGAGGATTATCCCCTTGCAAGGAGGAACTGTTATGTCTACGCCTCAGAGCTTCCGTTCCGCGCTCAACGGCTTCAACCGGGAGGATGTGGTGCATTATCTGGAATATCTCAATACCAAGCACAGCAATCAGGTTAATCAGCTCACCGCTGAGAACGAAACCCTTCGCCAGCAGGTGGAGGCCCTGCCGGATGCGGAAAGCCAGCGGCTTCTGGTGGCCTCGCTGGAGGAAAAGTGCGCCGAGCTGACCCGGCAGCTGGAGCAGTCCCAGTCCCGCTGCGCCGAGCTGGAGCAGCAGCTGGAGCAGTTCCACTGCGCTGTTCCGGAGCAGCCGGCGCCCGTTCAGGAGCCGGCCCTGTCCCCCAGCGCCAGCGAGGAACTGGAGGCCTATCGCCGGGCGGAGCGCATTGAGCGGGAGGCGAAGGAACGGGCGGAGCTGGTGTACTTCCAGGCCAACAACGTGCTGACGGAGGCCTCCGCCAGAGTGGACGGCATTTCCTCCGACATTACGGAAATGGCGGACAAGGTCATGACCCAGCTGACCCAGCTTCAGGTGGCCGTCAGTTCCAGCAAGCAGGCCCTGCAGGACGCCTCGTCCATTATGGGCGCCATCCGGCCCAACAAATAACCTGCCGAGCGCATACGGACTGTATGCGCTCCCTTTTTTGGAGGAAACCCCATGCGGATTACAAAGCCTGACTATTATGACCGGTTTCACTGCCTTGCGAGCGGCTGTCCCGACAGCTGCTGCAAGGAATGGGAGGTGCAGGTAGACGCGGATGCTGCCGCACTCTACCGGAAGCTCCCCGGCGCTCTGGGGGATGACCTGCGCCGGGTTCTTCGGCAGGAGGACGGAGAATTCTATATGACCATTGCCGACGGACGGTGCCCTATGTGGCGCCCGGACGGGCTGTGCAGGATTCAGGCGGAACTGGGAGAGACTGCCCTGTGCAAAACCTGCCGGGAGTTTCCCCGGCTGACCCACGACTACGGGGATTTCGTGGAGCTGGGGCTGGAACTGAGCTGCCCGGAGGCTGCCCGGCTGATTCTGAACGAGCCTGCCGCTTTTGTCACGGGAGAGGTTCCCGGGGACGGCAAGGCGGAATACGACACAGACGCTATGGATTCTCTGAAAGCCAGCCGGAAACAGGCATTGGAATTGCTGGAATCCGGTCGGCCCATGGGGCAGACGCTGGCGCTGCTGCTGCTCTACGGATGTCAGGCTCAGGGGGAACTGGACGGCGGAGAAGCCGTCCCCTTTGACCCGGCTGCGGCGCTGGATACCGCCGCAGAGCTAGCCCAGCCGGGGAATGCCGCCGAAATTCTCCCCTTTTTTCGGTCCCTTGAAATTCTCACGGACAGGTGGGAAACCCGCCTGCGCGCCCCAGAACCATCGGACTGGGACAGCCGCACACCGGCGCTGGCCCGGTATTTTGTGGGCCGTTACTGGCTGCAGGCCGTGTCGGACTACGACCTGTACAGCCGTGTGAAATTCATGGTCATCGCCTGTCTGCTGCTGCGGGAACTGGGCGGGGATTTTCTGGAAACTGCCCAGCTGTTCTCCAAGGAGATTGAAAATGACGCGGACAATATGGACACCCTGCTGGACGCGGCATACAACTACCCTGCCTTTACCGACGCGAAACTGCTGGGGATGCTGCTGTGATAAAAATTTGAGCCGCCCAAATGGGCGGCTCCCAGCGTGTCAAAAAAGTGCATGTCATTCCGAGGGAGCAAAGCGACCGTGGGAATCCGTTTCCTTAAAAGTTCTGGTTTATCGGAGAAATCAGAAAAATCGAAACATTTTGGAGAACGGATTGCCACGCCAGCGTGTGCGCTGGCACGCGATTTGTCAAGGATATTTTTCACAAGGCTCTTTTTTAGTAGTCTGAGGAAACAATGACCAGATGGTATCCGATTTCTTTTGATCATCGTACGCCCAAGCTTCGCTGAAAAACATAGGTTGTGCTGATATAGTGCAGAAGATACTCATTGGGCTGTCGCTGCATTTCTGCGTTTATCTACTCTATGTTCGCATCATATATTTCTCTCAATATCATCTTCAAAATCTGGTATTCCAGTAATTTCCTTATGTATTTCTTCAATAACGTCGTCAATTGGATTCATTACGAAACTTGGAAGCTCGTGCAGCATCTGTAGCAATCTCCCAAAGGCTTCGTCTGTATGAATGGCTTTAAAATACACCCCCATTCAATCATCCGCTTATAAATTGTAACAATTAGCCTTGACACATATATTATCATATCCAGATCACTTGGTATCCCTGAATCTCCAATTGCATTCTGCAATGCGGAATTGAGTAAGGTCGAAAGAATATTTGTTAACCCTATCATTTCTTGCAATTTCTGTGAGATATCGTCGAGCAATTCTGAGGGTTCCATTGTTCGGCTTGATAATAACTACGCCAATCTTCAAGGAGACTATTGGTGTATTCCAACGGCTATTGCAAACATTATGTGGTTTTGGAATACGCATGGTTTCCCTGGACTAGCGGATGGAAGCTTCTCTGGTGCGTAAGAAGAAAGTACAGGAATAATGGGCAGTAGCGTTACTTCCAATAGTGGAACTGCAAGTGCGGTTGCGGTATAGCAAAATGCGTACAGGAAGTGCCAGATGAAGAATCCTATCGGAACTTATACTAAAATGCAATAAAAAGTAGATATATCTGCATATCTGTGATATAGTGAATGTGGTGATGCAAAATGAAAAAATACACATTCACAGCAGAACAAGCTGCTGAGATTGAAGTAGCCCGTCGTGGGAATAAGGATAAGAAAATCGAGGCACGGCTTAAAGTGTTGGCGCTTCGGGCGGACGGAAAGTCTTTGAGTGATATAACGGAGATAACAGGGTATCATCGATCCCACGTCAGCGGACTAATCAGACAGTATTTCGAGGAAGGAATTACCTCAATCACACAGAAGCATTACGGTGGAAATCATCGAAACATGAGCGAGGCTGAGGAAGCGGCGTTTTTGGAAGCATATATCCAGCAGGCAGAGCAGGGACACTTGCTTGATGTACGGGAAATCGCTGCAGCTTACGAGGAAAAGGTGGGGCACCAAATTGGGAACTCACAGATATACCGTGTATTGCATCGGCATAACTGGCGAAAAGTCATGCCGCGGAGCAAGCATCCGAATAAGGCCAGCGAAGAGGTCATTGAAACCTCAAAAAAATTAATACCCGAGTCAAAGAGCTAAAGATTATCCACAGCTCCAGAGCAATTCGGCTAATGTTCCAGGACGAGGCCGGTTTTGGCCGCATCAACAAGCCGAAATACTGCTGGTGTGAAAAAGGGATCCGTCCAAGTGTGCCATGCCATCATATTCGAGAGTATCGCTATACCTATGGAGCGGTCGAACCAGTGACAGGTGATTCATTTTTTCTGATCATGCCCTATAACAACACGGCTTGTATGAACAAATTTCTGGAAGAACTCAGCAAAAAGTATGCTGAGGATATCATTCTGATGGTTTGCGATGGGGCAGCATGGCATAAATCGAGCACTTTGATCATCCCGGAGAATGTAGAGCTGTTTTACCTGCCGCCTGCCACTCCAGAAATGAATCCCATCAAACAGATATGGAAGGAAATCCGTAAGCGTGGTTTCAGAAACGAGATATTTTCCACACTCGAAAAAGTAGTAGACCGCCTTTGTGACACCATCTGTTCCCTTACCAAGACTGATGTTACAAGCATTACCGGACGGGAATGGATATTGTCTTGTTTTTAATGCATATTAGTATTATTTTACTACTTTTTCTTTTTGATTTTCACCAGAGGAATGGTCGCCGAGCCATCTTGTGATTGCGTTAAGCATGTTCCCTCTGGACGGGAATCGAAAACCGGTGTATACTAAGGGAAAACACACTTGGAGAGAAATCTATGAAACATTTGTCCATTATGCTGAAACCGGCTTCCTCCCTGTGCAATCTCCGGTGCCGGTATTGCTTTTACGCGGATATCTCCAGTCTGCGGAATGTCCGATCCTACGGGGTGATGTCAATTGATGCTGTCCACACCATGCTTCGCAATCTGGAAACCCAACTTGTAAAAGGGGACAGTGTTCATTTTGCCTTTCAGGGTGGAGAACCCACCCTTGCGGGTCCGACTTGGTTCCGGGAATTCATACAGGCCGTTTCCCTCTGGAATCCTGGGATCCAGGTCAGCTATGCTCTGCAGACCAACGCCACACTTTTGGACGAGGAGTGGTGCCGCTTCCTGGCGGAGCACCACTTCCTGGTAGGGGTCTCCCTGGACCTGCTGCCCCAGTGCCACGACGATACCCGGGTAGATACGGATGGGAAGGGGACTTATCAACGATGCTTGCAGGCGCTGACCCTTTTGAACCAGTTTGGCATTGAATACAATGTTTTGTGCACGCTGACCCGGCAGGTAGCGCGGCATCCCCAGACGGTATGGCGTGTCCTTAAGGAACTGGACATCCGCTATGTACAGTTTACCCCATGCCTTGACGCATTGGATTCCCCAGGTTCGAATCCGCATGCCCTGACGCCTCAGCGGTTTGCCCAGTTCTATATCCAGCTGTTTTTCTTGTGGCTGGAGGACTTCCGTAAAGGACAATACCGGAGCGTCAAGCTGTTTGACGATGTGGTAAATTTGATGGCTTATGGAATTCCAACCGCATGCGGCATTCAAGGACACTGTCAGCCTCAGCTGGTAGTAGAAGCCGATGGCGGCGTATATCCCTGCGACTTTTACTGTTTGGATGTGTACCGGATCGGAAATATTCTGGAGGATTCCCTGGAAACGCTTCTGCATGCTGCAAAGAACTCCCCCTCCCAGGAACGTTCTGCCCTTCCGGCGCTTTGCTTCAGCTGTCCCTACCAAAGCTTCTGCGGCGGCGGATGCAAGCGGATGCAAGCAGCGGTCATGTGCAGTGGTAATGACACCTTCTGCGGATACCAGGCCTTTTTAAACAGTACTGGCAAAGACCTGCAGCAAATTGCCCGGCAGCAATGTCTGTCCCGTTGATCGCGAGCTGGTATCAGACAAACCGGAGTGAAGCCAATAATGGACTCACTCCGGTTTGTCTGTTCCGGTTCAAAGGAACGATAGGTTCTATAAAATTTCCAAAACCATTTCCCCAATTGCCTTTCCAAGGGCTGCATGGCTGTCCGGCTCCATGTGAATTCCATCCGCGCCAGAAGCACATGCCACCCGGGCGGCATCCATCCAAGACAGTCCATACTCCTTTGCCACGCGCTCTGTATAAGCCGCAAATTGCGTTGATTCTGCGTACTTTTGCCCTAATTCCAGTTCCGGCCTCAGTGCAGCAATCTTGGGGTGCAGTGTAATTGGCGATACCAGCAAAACCCGGGGTTCCTGAACAAACACAGGAGAACTATCCAAGAATTGCATTGGGGCGTCAAGTATCTTTCGCACAACACGGGACAAACCCCGATAGTATCCAAATGCGTTGGTATGATACAGGTCATTGGTGCCCAGCATTAATACCACCAAGTCAATTGGCTTTGCCCGCAGCAGGCCATAGCCGATTCCCTCCAAGCCATTTCTGCAAGGGGTAAAGGGGTCCTCCCAAACAGTCGTACGTCCGCTGATGCCATCCTCACAAACGGCATAGTCCGCTCCCAGAGCAGATTGCATCACGCCCGTCCATCGAACGTCTGGTGCATACCGTTTTCCCGTAACTGGAGTAAAACCCCAGGTGTTGGAATCGCCGTAGCACAAAATCCGTTTCATCCTATACTAACCTCAAAATGGAATAAGTCACCCAGCCATTGTTTGCAAAGCGGAACCCAGGAAGCTATATGGCGATTTACAAAATTGCTTTCACACATTCCCAAGGTCAATCCGTGCCTTCCATGGGTATAGATGTGCAGTTCGTAGGGCACATGATACTGCTGAAGTTTACAGGCATACAACAATGTGTTCTCACAGGGAACCAACTCGTCCTCTCCTGTTGTCCAGAGGAAAGTAGGCGGCACATGACATCCCACCCGATCCGCCAAGTTGAAAAAGTCCGGATTTCTTTCTGAGAGGTTTTGAACTGAGGGTTTGTGCGCATACTGTCCCGATAGAATGACAGGGTAACACAGCACCGCAGCATCAGGGCGGTTTCTTCCGCCATGGATATCCAATTCCTGCTTTAGCTCTGTGCAGTTCCACATGCATGAACAGGAGGCTGCCAGGTGCCCGCCAGCGGAAAATCCAAGCACCGCGATCTGGTTTTCCCGGGTGTTCCATTGTGCAGCATGGTCCCGGATGGCCATAATCGCTGCCGATGCCTGGACCAGCGGCTTTAAGCCCAGAGGTCCGGAATCCTGAGCCGGGTCCCGAACCGAGTATTCCAGGATGAAGGTGTTAAAGCCAGCCGAAAAAAACTCAAACGCGACGCTGTCGCCCTCCCGGTCCACGATTTTCTCATAGCCCCCGCCAGGTATTACCAGAATAGCCGGGCGGCTGCCCCGGTGTACATAGGTGCTGTCAAAATCATGCAGATAAGCTGTCAGCTTGCCTCCCGCGGAGCCAATCGGGGATAATACAACCTTGTTCATACCTTATCCCTTCATTCCGGACATGGACAGGGATGCCATAAATTTTTCCTGACACAGATAAAACACTACCAGAATTGGCATCGTCGAAAAGGCTGCGGCGGCCATAACCAGTTCCCACTTCATGCCATCCTCGTTGGAAAGCAGGCTCAGTCCCAGAGGAAGTGTAAATTTGTCGGAATCCGAGAGGAGAACCAGCGGCAGCAGATAGTCGTTCCAGCTCTGGAGGAAGGAGAAGATAACCAGAGTCGCAATTGTCGATGTGGCCATCGGCAGAATGATTTGCAGGAAGATACGGGGTTGGCTGGCACCGTCAATCCGCCCTGCCTGAATCAGCTCATCGGGAACAGTTAAAAAATACTGACGCATCAGAAATGTACCAAAGGCTCCGCAATAGCCAAACATGGGGCATAGAATCAGGCCGATATGGCTATCTGCCAGCTTCATTCCGGAAAGCGCTGTGTAGATCGGAATAATGGTAACCTCGATCGGCATCATCATTCCGCAAAGGATTACCATGAACAGCAAATTGCTCCCTCTGAACTTGATCTTGGCAAAGGCGTATCCTGCCAGGGAGCTGAATACCACAACGCCAAGTGTCATCAGTGCAGCAATATAAACGCTGTTCCACAGATATTTCAAAAACGGGCGCTTAAAAAACAGTTCCCGATAGTTATCCAGCGTCCAAGGATTCGGCCACCACTGGGGGGGATACTTCGCCACATTCATCGGCGTCTTAAAGGAAGTGGTAAACAGCCAGTACATGGGAAACAGCATAATCACGGAAACCGCAATGCACAGAATATACTTTCCGACCTTACGCGCACATTTCACCCGTCTTGCATGTGTATTATCCAGTCTTTCAGTCTTCATGATATACCCACTTCTTTCTGCCTATCCACTGAAGAATCGTCAGTGTCACAATCATCAGGAAAAGGACAACAGAGGCAGCAGACGCATAGCCAAATTTATAGTTTTTGAACGCCATTTCATAAATGTAGAACACCATCACATAGGATGCGGTGCCCGGGCCGCCATTGGACAGCGCCTTAATTTGCCCAAAGACTTTCAGCGAGCCGATAGTCGTCATGATCAGCACCAGGAAAATCGTCGGCGCAATATTGGGCAGCGTGATGGAGAAGAATTGCCGCCATTTGGAAGCGCCATCCAGAGAAGCCGCTTCGTAATAATCCTGAGGCACATCCAGCATGGCTCCGATAAACATGACCATATTCATGCCAAGTCCCTTTACAAGCGTAATAAATACGGAAATTGGGATGGCAAGGTTCGTATTCATCAACCACTGAGGACCTGAAATGCCCATCATCTTCAGAACTGCGTTAATCAGGCCATTGTCCGCTTGGAACAAATATCTCCACAAAACGCCCCAGACGACCACTGAAGTTACCACAGGCGTAAACACAGCAGTCCTGAAAAAACCGCAGCCGCGGAACTTGCCCTTCAGAAGCACCGCCAGTGCAAGCGTCAGCACCAAATTACTGGGAATCAGCAGAACTGTAAATTCCAATGTCTGCAGCATTGTTGAGCGGAATGTTTTGTCGCGAAAGAGCTTTCCATAATTTGCCAAACCAACAAAATCCGTGGTTCGATTCATCATGTTTTTATTTGTCAAACTGTATACAAATGTCGCTATAACCGGTGCGACCGTGATAATCAAAAAGCCGATCAGCATAGGCGCAATAAAGGCATAGCCCCATACACCTTCCCGGTACTCCAAGGATCCGCGCCGTTTGCTCGGTGCCGCGAGGTGTTTTGTTTTTTTGTCCATTTCTTTTTTTCCTCAGCCACGGTAGTACTTTGAAGAGCAAGGGGAGACACGCTCCCCCTGCTCCTTTCCCTCAGTCATCAAAAAATCCGGTACAATCAGTTCAGGTAAGGTGCAACGGCATCCTTCATTGCGGCAATGCCAGCCTCAACGGAGTACTGACCCGCCCAGATCATCTCATAGGTCTGCTGAACGGTGTTCTGCAGCAGCGTGAACTCTGGAGTACCGCGGACAGAATACAGGCCCTGTTCATTGACGGGATCCACAAATGCAGCCCTGACTCTCTCCGGAGCAGGATACCCCTCGCCGAGGTTCAGAATCTTATCTGAGGTCATGACGGAACTGCGGGGGCACATAAAGGTAGAGCACCATTCCATCTGATTCTCGGGGTTGGTAACAAACTTAATCAGTTCCTTGGACAGTTCCACGTTTTTGCCCGTTGCGTCCGCGCACCAATAGGCATAGCCGGTATACAGCGGTGCATCCTTACCCTTGGAGCCATAGGGCATAGGTACGACATCCCACTCAAAGTCCACATCCGCATTTGCCATGGTCTTCATATAGGAGTAGCACTCACGAGCCATAGCAACATTGCCAGACACAAATGCAGTCGTGTCATCCGGCTTTGCGTGGCCGCCGTTGGTGTAAATTGCGTCATATATCATCTTGGTAACCGCAATGCCCTCAGGAGTATCCAAGGTGAATTCAGATGAGTCGGCATTCAGCAGGCTGGCACCGTAAGCAGGGAGAATGTCGGCAAATGCCTGAACAGCATTTCTCTCCTGACCAACGCACCACAGTTTTACGCCAACCTTTGTGGAATCGTATTGGCTGACGGCCTGAGCCATCTCAAACATTTTTTCATAGGTCCAAGTGCCATTGGCGATGCATTCATCCGGGGTCTCAACGCCGGCCTCTTCCAGCAGTGTCTTGTTAAAGAAGATGACCCGAGCGCCGAAGGAGAAAGGAACGCCGTAAATGCTGCCGTCATTATCGTAATCTGTGGAATAGATGGCACTCTCATAGAAGTCATCCAGCTGATAATCCGGGTCCGCGCTGAGGGTATCCTTCAGGTTGGCACACCAGCCGCCGTTGATAAAGGTTGCTTCCTTTGCATCAGCCAGCCAGAAAACGTCCGGCGCAGTTCCGGCGCCCAGCTGAGCAGCCAGCTTGTCAAAATAATCTCCAATGGGAACCAGCTCGATCTTGACTGTGCAGTTGTTTGCTTCGCAGAAGGGAGCCGGGGTATCCTGATACGGTGCTGTTGACAAACTCCAAAATCTCGATTTTTTATCGGAAATATGGTACAATA
>OBLI01003858.1_pt1 | contig 11148 bp, 12 predicted proteins | sample 1519701 | NCBI WGS metagenome assembly OBLI01 (sample SAMEA3663005, study PRJEB22513) | pig gut metagenome | biome: pig gut; feature: pig-associated habitat; material: faeces | place: France | collected 2012 | reverse complement strand
TAACTATGTGGGAATGCCGAAACTGTGGGCATGTAGTTGTAGGACTTGAGGCACCAGAGGTTTGTCCGGTATGTAATCATCCACAGGCTTATTTTGAAGTAAGAAAAGAGAATTATTAATTAGTCTTTTGAGAGCAGTGTATTCATAAATTATTGCACTGCTCTTTTTTATTGACATAATGGTTTATTCAGAGTAAACTTAAAATATAAGTTTACTCTGAATAAACCAAGGAGACAATACAAATATGAATATTGAATTGGGAGAAGTTCAAGCTGCATTTGCTGACATTATTTGGACAAACGAACCTGTTGGATCAGGAGAATTAGTAAAAATATGTGAGAGAGAATTGAAATGGAAAAAGCCAACTACATACACCGTTTTACGTAAATTATGTGAAAAAGGTTTATTTAAAAATGAAGATGGAGTTGTAACGTCGGTAATTTCCCGTGAGGAATTTAATGCCTCAAAAAGTGAGAAGTTTATTGAAGAAACTTTTGATGGTTCATTACCTGCTTTTATTGCAGCATTTATTTCGCAAAAAAATTAAGTAAAAAAGAAGCTGATGAAATACAAAACTGTCGGATTATCTGGCAATCAAACAGAAATATTTTGACCAGTATCAGGCTTCTTTAGCAGGAGAAAATGTATGAGCAAAATGTTAGAAAAAGCAAGAAATTATGAGGCAGGGAAGCTTGCCGGAACTGATCCGGCTACGAGGCCTTTGTTTCACATAGCCGCACCGGCAGGATGGATCAATGATCCAAACGGATTTTCTGTATACGATGGAAGGATTCATTTGTTTTATCAGTATAATCCGTATGCCAGAGAGTGGGGACCGATGCATTGGGGACACAGTGTGTCAACGGATATGATCCATTGGGAGCAGCTTCCGGCAGCACTTGCACCGGATCAGGAGTATGATAAGATCGGCTGCTTTTCCGGCAGCGCGATCGAGGCGGACGGAAAGCATGTACTTGTTTATACCGGTGTGACGAAAGTCAAGCTGGAAGACCAAAGTGAGCAGGAGCGACAGAATCAGTGCATTGCTTTTGGCGATGGAAAAGATTATGTCAAGTATGAGAAGAATCCGGTCGTGACCGGTGACATGCTTCCGGAGAACTGCAGCCGCATTGATTTCCGTGATCCGAAGATCTGGAAAGAAAATGATACCTATTATCTGATTGTTGGAAGTAAGGATAATCAGCAGATCGGGCAGGTGGTACTCTGTTCCAGCAAGGATTTAAAGGAATGGAAATTCGAGACGATTCTTGCCTCAAATGAAACCGGTAAGATCGGTACCATGTGGGAATGTCCGGACTTCTTCCCGCTTGGAGATAAACGAGTGTTGATCTGTTCCCCACAGAATATGAAAGCAGAAAAGTATGAATTTCATAATGGACATAATTCGGTTTACTTCGCCGGTGATTATGATTCGGAGACACACCGCTTTGTCAAAGAAGAGCCACATCCATTGGATTACGGAATGGATTTCTATGCGCCGCAGACAACAGAACTTCCGGATGGCAGACGCATTATGATCGCATGGATGAAATCGTGGGATGCATGTGTGATCCCTGACTCACAGGATTGGCAGGGAATGATGACGCTTCCACGCGAACTGGAATTGAAGGACGGACGGATCTGGCAGAAACCGGTGCGCGAGATTGAAACATATCATAAGAATTTTTGTAAATACGAGAAAGCAGAAATTGATGGAGAGACAACACTTGCCGGTGTTGAGGGGCGCACAATCGATTTGACCGTTACTTTGGAAAACGGGGATTTTACCACTTTTTCCATGAAACTGGCAGCAAATGATGAATACGAAACAAACTTTACTTACCATAAGGAATGTGGAATGCTGGAGATTGACCGCACTTATTGCGGAGTGACCAAAGACATTGTCTGTGTGCGTAAGATTAAGATCAGTGATCCGGATGGCCTTAAGACAATGCGTTTTATTCTGGATCGTCAGTCCATTGAACTTTTTATCAATGATGGACAGCAGGTTGCAACAACCGCGATCTGCACGCCGCAGGAAGCAAAAGGTATTTCCTTCTTTAGTGACAGAAAAATGTGGATCAATGTTGAAAAATAGGATATTGTGAAGCCGGCATAAATTGTTTACAGGTGATATATTACAAGGTAAGGGTAAAAGAAGAGCAGGAGGAAAAGAGAATGGATGTTGTGGCATTGGGAGAACTTCTCATTGACTTTACGGAGAATGGAGTCAGCAGTCAAGGCAACCCGTTATTTGAAGCAAATCCGGGAGGGGCACCATGTAATGTACTTGCGATGCTGTCCAGACTCGGACATAAGACCGCTTTCATCGGAAAAGTCGGAAACGATTTCTTCGGAAAGATATTAGTAATTAAATTAAGCTGTGCTTTAACGATTTTTTATTAAAGCACAGCTTTTGTTCTACATCAGATCGTGGTCATACACGGCGCGCTCGCCGCCGATAAATTTCAGTCTTGTGCGGGCACATACCACATGTGCATTTCCAATCTGTTTTGTCTCGATACGGGTCGGTACGGCAACATCGCGCAGATGCATACCGATCAGCGTATCGCCGATATCCATTCCGGCACCGGCCTTAATATGTTCGACGGCAGCCGGTTTCTTGAACGTCTTGTAGGCTGCGGTGGCGAAAGAACCGCCGGCTTTCGGCTGCGGTACGACATTGACTTTCGGATAGCCGAATTTCTCGGCAGCTTCCGCCTCAAGGATCAGTGCACGGTTTAAGTGTTCGCAGCACTGTGCTGCCAGATACACGCCGTACTCCAGTGTTGCCTGATAGATTCCGGCAAATACCATATCCGCAAGTTCCGGTTTCGAATGGGTTCCGATCGTTTCGCCGCATACTTCACTGGTGGAGCAGCCGACGACAAAGAGATCGCCTTTTTCCAATTTTGCTTTTTCCAATATTTCTTTTGCGGCAGTATATGCCTCATCTTTTATTTTTGTCATGTTTTCCATTGTATTGTAACCTCCAATCGATTCTGCAATTGAGTCAAGTTTTCAATTCATTTTGTTCAAACAATAGTATAGCCCAATAGGGATAAAAAGCAAGGTGCTTATTGCCTTGTTTTTATACGGAATAATATGTTTTCAAATGGTAAAAATAAGAATGACATATATATTGACAATATAAATATAAAAATGGTACTATCAAATGGAGGTGAGAGAGGATGACAAAACAATATCTGATCGAAAATTACGGATATAATGAACCGATTTTTCTGAATGAGCTTAAGATAGAAGGAATGTCGGATAATGCTGTTCGACAGTCTGTAAAGCGACTTGCAATGAGTGGTTTTTTGGAAAGATACGATAATGGAATATACTATATACCCAAGCAAGGGGGATTGCTCGGCAAAAGTTATCTTGATCCTTATAAGGTTATTATGCGTAGATATGTGCAGAGTAAATCTGAAAAATATGGCTATGTAACGGGAGTCTCTTTTGCAAATCAATTAGGATTGACAACGCAGTTGCCGGCAGTAATAGAGATTGTTACTAATCATGAGGCAACCAATGGGCGTTTGGTTATGATTGGAACACAAAGGGTTCGGATAAAAAAATCGACGATACCGGTAAATAGCACAAATGCAGAACTTTTACAGTTGTTGGATAGTATCAGTCAAGCGGAAAAATATACGGAACTTACAAAAAAAGAGACGATTGAGGTGCTGATTTCATATGTGAAGCAGAAGAAATTTTCAAAAGAACTTTTAACAGAAGTGTTACCTGCGCTAACTGGTGCAACAGCGAAAAAGTTGATTGAATGGGGGATAATCTATGAATTTGCATCATGATAGAGAAGCGTTTGAAGAACTGATTATTGGTGCTGCAAATGAACTGATGATTCCGACAAATATCGTAGAGAAAGATTATTATGTGACGATGGTACTCAAATCATTAGCGGGTAAGGTGGAAGATATGGTGTTTAAAGGCGGGACATCTCTTACAAAGTGCTATCAGTTGTTGGAACGATTTTCGGAAGATATTGATATATCGTATACTGCCGAATCCGGGACACCGGGAGAGGCGAGAAAAAAGCAATTAAAAAAGGCTGTTGTTGCGACAATGGAAGAATTTCAATTTCCTATTACAAATCTTGAAAAAACAAGAGCCTTTTCAAATTACAACACAAACGATTGAAAGAACGCTGATTGATAAAGTATTTGCGATATGTGATTATTATATGCGAGGAGAATTGGAACGTCATTCAAGGCACTTATATGATATTTATAAGATTGTTAATTTAATAGGCATTACAGAAGAAATGAGAGGTCTGATTCCTAAAGTTCGAAAAGTACGTTCTGAATTAGAAATTTGTCCATCTGCAAAAGACAATGTAGATGTAACCGGAATTTTGAATGAGATTATAGAAAAACAGGTTTATAAAAAAGATTATGAGGAAATCACTTTTGGATTATTATTTGTGCCTGAAACATATGATACGGTAATTACGGGTGTTAAACAATTAGCTGATAGTAAGATATGGAACTAAAGGAACGATGATAGGATATATATTCCTTTTTACAATCGTGGTATAATAATCATTATTAAGACAAGAGGGGACAAAACTATGATGAATCGTTTTATCGCATACAATATGCCAAAGATTGAGCTTCACTGTCACTTGGACGGCTCGATGAGCGTGGAACTGACGAAGAAGCTGCTTTCCGATATGGGCGAAGAATATACAAAAGAAGAATTGCAGGAGGCGCTGACGGCGCCGATGGATTGTCCGTCTCTTGCGGATTATCTGAAGCGGTTTGATCTGCCGCTTCGCTGCCTGCAGACAAAAGAAGGGCTTTTCGCTGCGGCGGAGGAACTTGCGCTGCGTGCGGCCAAGGAGCAGGTAAAGTATCTGGAAGTACGGTTTGCACCGTCCTTTTCGACGCAGCAGGGACTGAAAATCACAGAGATCATCGAGAGTGTGAATGAAGGCCTGAAATCTGCCGAGACCAAACGCGATATCCATACGGGAATCCTGGTGTGCGCGATGCGAAATCTTGACCGGGAGACCAATCTTTCGATGCTCAAAGATGCAAGAGAACTGTTAGGAGCCGGTGTTGTGGGATGTGATCTGGCGGGAGATGAGAAAGCGTATCCGACCTCCGAATTCCATGAACTGTTTGAGTGGGCGAGAAAGAATGAGATGCCTTTTACTATCCATTCGGGAGAATGCGGCAGCGCACTCAATATTCAGACAGCAATCGAGTACGGAGCAAGAAGAATCGGTCACGGGATTGCGATGAAGGACGATCCGGAGCTGATGAAGCTTTGTGCGGACAAGAAGATCGGTGTGGAGCTCTGCCCGACGAGCAATTTACAGACGAAAGCAATCGCTTCCATTGCGGAGTATCCGTTTACAAAGTTCTACGAAGCGGGAATTCCGATGTCGATCAATACGGACAACCGCACGGTGAGCGATACGACGTGTACGGATGAATATATGCGCCTGACGGAAGCCGGAATGTTTAAGGAGGCGATGTGTCAGAAAATCTATATGGCATCGCTCGCCACGAGTTTTGCGGATGATTCCGTAAAACAGGAAGTGTTCAGCAGATGGCCGCTGATGTAATAATTTTAGTTTACATAATTCTCAATTTTCCGTATAATAAAGGATTGTGAAGAACGAAAATAATAACCGCCATATGGCAGGAGGAACGATATGTCAATCGATCAGAGCAAAATTCGTAATTTTTGCATTATTGCCCATATCGATCATGGCAAGTCAACACTTGCAGATCGTATTATTGAAAAGACTGGTACACTGACCAGCCGCGAGATGCAGGCGCAGGTACTTGATAACATGGACTTGGAGAGAGAGCGTGGAATCACGATCAAATCCCAGGCCGTTCGTATTATTTACAGTGCGAAGGATGGAAATGAATATATTTTTAACCTTATTGATACACCGGGACATGTGGATTTCAATTATGAAGTGTCGCGAAGTCTTGCGGCGTGTGACGGCGCGATTCTTGTTGTGGATGCGGCACAGGGCGTGGAGGCACAGACACTTGCCAATGTTTATCTGGCACTCGATCACGATCTGGATGTGATGCCGGTCATCAACAAGATCGATCTGCCGAGTGCAAGACCGGACGAGGTCATTCAGGAGATCGAAGATGTGATCGGAATTGAGGCGCAGGATGCACCGCGCATTTCTGCCAAGACCGGACTGAATATCGAGGATGTGCTGGAACAGATTGTGACGAAGATTCCGGCTCCGACGGGCGATCCGAAGGCTCCGCTGAAAGCACTGATCTTCGATGCAATCTATGATTCCTACAAAGGAGTGATCATTTTCTGCCGTATCAAGGAAGGCACGGTAAAAGTCGGAACGAAGATTAAGATGATGGCGACCGGAGCGGAGGATCTGGTAACAGAGGTTGGCTACTTTGGTGCGGGACAGTTTATTCCCTGTGATGAACTTTCTGCGGGAATGGTGGGCTATATTGCTGCCAGCATCAAGAATGTGCGGGATACCCGTGTCGGTGATACGGTGACGGACAGTGAGCGACCTTGTGACGAGGCACTTCCGGGATACAAGAAAGTCAATCCGATGGTCTACTGTGGATTGTATCCGGCGGACTCGGCGAAGTATCCGGATCTTCGTGATGCTCTTGAAAAGTTACAGGTCAATGACGCATCGTTGCAGTTTGAGCCGGAGACATCACTGGCACTTGGATTTGGCTTCCGATGCGGATTCTTAGGCCTTTTGCATCTGGAGATCATTCAGGAGAGACTGGAGAGAGAGTTTAACCTTGATCTTGTCACCACAGCACCGAGCGTTATCTACAAGGTGCATAAGACGGATGGCGAGGTGATTGATCTGACGAACCCATCCAATCTGCCGGATCCGTCGGAAATCGAATATATGGAGGAACCGTATGTCTCTGCTGAGATTATGGTGACGAGCGAGTATGTTGGCGCGATCATGAAGCTTTGTCAGGAAAGACGTGGTATCTATCTGAGTATGGATTACATTGAGGCAACGCGTGCGGTTATCAAGTATGATCTGCCGCTCAACGAGATCATCTACGATTTCTTTGATGCGCTCAAGTCGCGTTCAAGGGGTTACGCTTCGTTTGATTATGAGATGAAAGGTTATCAGCGTTCCGAGCTTGTGAAGCTGGATATCCTGATCAACCGGGAGATGGTCGATGCGTTATCCTTTATCGTGTTCAAGGAGAGTGCTTACGACAGAGGCCGCAGAATGTGCGAGCGTCTGAAGGAGGAAATTCCGAGACACCTGTTTGAGATTCCGATTCAGGCTGCTGTGGGCGGTAAGATTATCGCAAGAGAGACGGTGAAGGCGATGCGTAAGGATGTGCTTGCCAAGTGTTACGGCGGCGATATTTCGCGTAAGAAGAAACTTCTTGAGAAGCAGAAGGAAGGCAAGAAGCGTATGCGCCAGATCGGTACGGTAGAGGTGCCGCAGGAAGCGTTCATGAGTGTCTTAAAGCTGGATGAGGATTAAATGAGCAATAATAATTTGGAATTATATATACACACGCCTTTTTGTGTGAAAAAATGTGCATACTGTGATTTCCTATCGTTCCCGGCGGATACAAACACGCAGATTCAATATGTACATGCCCTGTTAAATGAGATCCGTTTCTATGGGCAGCGGATGGGCGATTATCAGGTTTCAACTATCTATATCGGTGGTGGTACACCGAGCTGGCTGGAGCCGGAACTTCTTGTTGCAATCATGGATCTGGTATATAAAAGCTTTCGTGTGCGGGAAGATGCGGAAGTCAGTATCGAATGCAATCCCGGAACGGTTACCACCGCGAAGCTGGAAGCATATCGTCGCGCGGGTATCAACCGTTTGTCGATCGGCCTGCAGTCTGCAAACAATGAAGAACTGAAAATGCTTGGACGGATCCACACGTACGAACAGTTCTTAAAGACCTATGAGCTTGCGCGCAATGCGGGATATACAAACATCAACGTGGATCTGATGAGCGGATTGCCGCATCAGAGTGCGGAGTCGTTTGCCGATACGCTTCAGAAGGTGATCCGCCTGAAGCCGGAGCATATTTCCGCTTACTCGCTGATCATTGAAAAAGGCACGCCTTTTTATGAAAAATACAAGTTTGATATGGTGCGTCAGGAAGCCGGAATGCAGACGGAACTGCTTCCGACGGAAGAGGATACCTACAAGATGCTAAAACTCACGCAGGTGGTACTTGCCAAAGCCGGGTATGGCCGCTATGAGATCTCAAACTATGCTAAGCCTGGATATGAGTGCCGGCACAATATCGGTTACTGGACGAGAGAAAACTATCTGGGACTCGGACTCGGGGCCGCATCGCTTGTGGATAATGTTCGATACAGCAATACGAGAGAATTGGGTGAATATACGGCAATCTGTCATGATCTTACGATCCTGCCACCGGAAGCGTTTGCACCGGAAGATGGCATGGCAGCGCCGGAACGCAATTGGTTCGGAAGTAATCTTCACACGGAAGCCTCTGTTGTCAGCCGCAAGAGTCAGATGGAAGAGTTTATGTTCCTTGGACTGCGTATGACGGACGGAATCGCAAGAGATGAATTTGAGCATAATTTCGGTATGCCGATCGAGGCGGCGTATGTGCAGGTGCTTCCGGAGTTACAGGCACAGGGACTGATCGAGAAGCGGGAAGGAAGGATTTACCTGACGGATCGCGGCATGGATGTTGCTAATTATGTGATGGCACAGTTTTTATTATAGGGGAAATACATGGTTAAAATTATTGCGGACAGCACTTGTGATCTGTCAAAAGAATGGATTGAAAAATACGATATTACGATTCTTCCTCTCCATATATTATTGGGGGAGCAGGAATACCGGGATGGTGTGGACATTACACCGGAAGAAATTTTTGCGTGGTCGGATAAAAACAAGACAACACCGAAAACATCGGCACCGTCTCTGGTAGAGGCAATGGAATGTCTGAAGCCATATGCAGATGCAGGAAGAGAAGTTGTCTGCTTCTCTATTTCAGACAGTATGTCGACGTCAGGGAATGTGATGCGTCTTGCCGCAGAGGAGTTAGAGGCGGGAAAACTTGTGACGGTGATCGATTCCGCAAATCTGTCGGCGGGAATCGGACACCTTGTTGTTGAGGCTGCGATCATGGCCGGACAGGGAAAGGATGCGAAAACGATTGCAAAGGAAATCGAGGAACTGAAGCCCCGGGTACGTGCAAGTTTTGTTGTGGACACATTAACTTATTTATATAGAGGCGGAAGATGTAATGCGGTGGCAGCTCTGGTCGGAGGGGCGTTGAAATTGCATCCTAAGATTGTTGTGGAAAACGGTGCGATGGATGCCACGAAAAAGTATCGGGGCAGATTGGATCATGTGATTTTATCCTATATCAAAGACATGGAAAAGGAACTTAAGACCGCCAAGCGGGAGCGTGTGTTTATCACTCACTCCGGATGTGACAAGGAGACCGTGGATAAGGTACGTGAGTATCTGGAGAGCTTGCAGCATTTTGATGAGGTTATTGAGACCCGTGCCGGCGGCGTGATATCCAGCCACTGCGGTCCGGGAACACTTGGCGTGCTTTTTATCGCACAAAATTAAAAATGTATTGACATTCTGACTTTTCATCATTATGATAGAGGAAGCTTAGGGAATGAAGTTCTCCCTTGGGTAACCTAAACTGCTTGATAAGCTGATGACTTCTACGATTATGACAGATCGCAGAATCATCAGCTTTTTTGATGCATTCATGCGATTGAAATCATGTTTTACATAGGAGGAAGAAAACATGTTAACATCATTATCACTCATTTTCCTTGCTGGACTGGCGATGGGCGCTATCTGCCGGAAACTGAAACTTCCGCGTATCATCGGAATGCTTGTTACAGGAATCGTTTTAGGTCCGTATGTGCTGGACTGGCTTGATCCGTCCATTCTGTCGATTTCTGCGGATTTAAGAAAGATGGCGTTGATCATTATTCTGTTGAAGGCAGGATTGTCCCTGGATTTGCAGGATTTAAAGAAAGCGGGACGATCGGCAGTACTATTGTCGTTTGTTCCGGCATCGTGCGAATTGCTCGGGTATGTGCTTTTGGCACCGGCAATCTTAGGGATTACACGCGTTGAGGCTGCGGTCATGGGAGCAGTGCTGGCAGCGGTTTCGCCGGCGGTGGTTGTGCCGCGTATGGTCAGCCTGATGGAGAAAAAATACGGCACAGACAAAGCTATCCCGCAGATGATTCTTGCGGGTGCATCGTGCGATGATATTTTTGTCATTGTTTTATTCACCACATTTCTCGGTATGGCGCAGGGAGGCAGTGCGGATATGATGGATTTTGTCAATATTCCGGTATCCATTGTGCTTGGAATTCTTCTCGGTGCAGTGGTTGGATACGGACTTTATCTGTTCTTTGAGACGGCTTATGCGAGAAAACATTGTGTGCGAAACAGCATGAAGGTTATTATCGTGCTTGGCTTTTCGTTTCTTCTGATCGCAATCGAGGGATGGCTGGAAGGAAAGATTGCGGTATCGGGACTTCTTGCGGTCGTCAGTATGGCATGCGTGATCAAGCTGAAAAGTACTGCGTTCGTATCGAAACGTCTGTCGGAGAAGTTTGGAAAGCTCTGGCTTGCAGCGGAAGTTATGCTTTTTGTTTTAGTTGGAGCTGCGGTCGACATCCGCTATACGCTGAAAGCCGGCGTTGCAGCGATCATTATGATCCTGGCGGCTCTTGTGTTCCGGTCGATCGGTGTGCTGCTTTGCGTCGCAGGAACGAAATTAACATGGAAGGAACGCCTTTTCTGCGTGATCGCTTATCTGCCGAAAGCGACGGTGCAGGCGGCAATCGGATCGGTTCCGCTTGCGGCAGGACTCTCTTGCGGCAATATTGTCCTGTCGGTTGCAGTTATGGCAATTGTGATCACAGCGCCTCTCGGTGCATTGGGGATCGACAGTTCGTATAAAAAGTTGTTGAAGCATGAATTATAGTACGTGTATAATAAATGACAGAAGACATAATGAAGCAGTTGGTGACATGTTATAATAATAAGCGATTGCGAAACTCCTATGGCGGTGTGCTCCGGCTGGGCGACCCGGTGGCGGGCTTCTACGCTGACACTAGTTATCCCAAATCAAGAATTTGCTGAAAATG
>OBLI01003857.1_pt1 | contig 11151 bp, 6 predicted proteins | sample 1519701 | NCBI WGS metagenome assembly OBLI01 (sample SAMEA3663005, study PRJEB22513) | pig gut metagenome | biome: pig gut; feature: pig-associated habitat; material: faeces | place: France | collected 2012 | reverse complement strand
GGCCTGTGTGACATGCCCTCCATGGTCGAGATCGGCCTGATCGCCCTGTGCGGCGGCGTGCTGGGCATCATGATGATGATCCCCCTGCGCTCTGCCCTGATCGTCAAGGAGCACGGCACCCTGGGCTATCCCGAGGGCAAGGCCTGCGCCGAGGTCCTGATGGCCGGCGAGGAGGGCGGCGCCAAGGCCTCCACCGTGTTCTGGGGCCTGGGCATTGCCGCCATCTACAAGTTCGTGGCCGACGGATTACCATCGACGCCTATAAGGGCTCCGGCTTCGGCGTGGACGTCCTGCCTGCCCTGGCCGGCGTGGGCTATATCTGCGGCCCCCGTGTTTCCTCCTATATGTTCGCGGGCAGCACCATCGCTTGGTTTGTGCTGATGCCCATGATCGCCCTGTTCGGCAGTGACCTGGTCATCTATCCCGCCACCATGAGCGTGGCTGAGCTGTGGGCCGATGGCGGCACCTGGAGCCTGTGGAGCAAGTTTATCCGCTACATCGGCGCCGGCGCGCTGGCTGCCGGCGGCATCATCAGTCTGATCAAGTCCCTGCCCATGATCGTCCGCACCTTTGCCGCCGCTTTCAAGGATTACGGCAAGGGCAGCACCGGCGTGCTGCGGACGGAGCAGGATATTTCCATGAAGGTGGTTCTGGTGGTCTGCCTGCTGGTGGTTGTGTTCATGTGGCTGTTCCCCAGCATTCCCGTCAGCTTCATCGGTTCCCTGATCATCCTGATCTTCGGCTTCTTCTTCGCCACTGTTTCCTCCCGCATGGTGGGCCTGATCGGTTCTTCCAATAACCCTGTTTCCGGCATGGCCATCGCCACGCTGCTGATCGCCACCATCATTCTGAAGGCTTCCGGTTCTACCGGAACTTCCGGCATGGTGGGCGCTATTGCCATCGGCTCCGTCATCTGCATCATCGCCGCCATCGCCGGCGATACCTCTCAGGACCTGAAGACCGGCTTCCTGCTGGGTGCCACTCCCAAGAAGCAGCAGTATGGTGAGCTGATCGGTGTCTGTGTCTCCGCTGTGGCCATCGGCGCTATTCTGTACCTGCTGAATGCCGCTTGGGGCTTTGGTTCCGAGGAGCTGGGTGCGCCTCAGGCCATGATGATGAAAATGGTCATCGAGGGCGTCATGGGCGGTGAGATGCCTTGGGCCCTGGTGTTCACCGGCGTGTTCATTGCCGTTGTCATTGAGATTCTGGGCCTGCCCGTCCTGCCCGTGGCCATCGGCATTTACCTGCCCATCCACCTGAACGCCGGCATCATGCTGGGCGGTCTGGTGCGGCTGTTTGTGGAGAAGCGTAAGTACGCCTCCGAGAAGGAGAAGAACGACAGCATTCAGTCCGGCATCCTGTACACCTCCGGCATGATCGCCGGCGAGGGTGTCGTGGGCATCCTGCTGGCTGTCTTTGCCGTGCTGAACATCAACACGGATATCTCCGGCATCATCAACCTGGGCAACATCGGCGGTCTGGTGTTCTTTGCCCTGCTGCTGCTGACGATCATCTTCTTCTGCAACAAGGGCAAGAAAGCCACCAAAAATTAATGGGATATTCATTGTAAAATAGCAAACTGGGCTATATACTATGGTATATAGCCCAGTTTTTGCAGGAGGACGCTATGGCAAAAAAGCAGGAAAACTATTTGGATTATATCCCCGTTATCTCCGAAAAGAATGCCTGGGATGTGAAAGAAAACGGCCTGGTGACCGTCCATATGGTCCACCGGGGCTTTTATGCATGGATCGCTCAGACCTTCTTCCACCGCCCCCGGGTCAGCCACATTGACCTGGACGCCATGGGCAGCTTTATCTTTCAGCGGATCGACGGAAAGCGCACCGTGGGTGAGATCGCGGAGTTGGTAAAGGCGGAGTTCGGCAAAGATGCCGAACCCCTGTACGACCGTCTGGTGAAGTACATGCAGATCCTGCGGAACAACGGGTTCATCCGCTACGCCGGAAAGGACAGAGCATGAGTACGGGACAGATCATCCTAGGTATCGCCCTGTTCGCCGTTGCCGCCGCCATCCTCTACGCCTGGGGCCTGAAAAAGTCCCTGGACCAGCAGGAGGATCTGGAACGGAGCCTGATGAGCGCCTGCGGCAGCCGGGTAGTGAAATACCTGAAAAAGCACGGCACCGTCACAAAAGCGGAGGTCGCGGAGCTGATCGGCGGCACGACGGTGGGGCCTTTCTGGTCCCGCCAAAAGGTCCGGGTGCAGGACGGCAAAAAGGCGGCTGGAAAGGTCCTGGACTTTTTGCTGGATCAGCAGTATATTGAGCCTGCCGGAGGCGGAAGCTACCGTTTGAAAAAGTAATCCAATCAACCTGAAAAGGAGCATCATACTATGGCAATTCTGGAACATCTGGAGCCGAGGGGCGTATTCCGCTTTTTTGAGGAGCTGTGCGCCATTCCTCACGGCTCCTCCAACACCAAGGCTGTCAGCGACTGGCTGATGGACTTTGCCCGGGAGCGGGGCCTGGAGGCCTATCAGGACGGGCTGAACAACGTCATCATCATCAAGGAGGCCACCTCCGGCTATGAGTCCGCCGAGCCGGTCATCCTCCAGGGCCATATGGACATGGTCTGCGAGAAGGCCCCCGGCTGTGCGAAGGACATGGAAAAGGAAGGCCTGGATCTGGCGGTGGACGGCGACGCCGTCTATGCCGAAGGCACCACCCTGGGCGGTGACGATGGCATTGCCGTGGCCATGGCTCTGGCCATTCTGGACGCGGACGATATTCCCCATCCCCGCCTGGAGGCGGTGTTCACCGTGGACGAGGAGATCGGTATGCTGGGTGCTACCGCTCTGGATGTCAGTATGCTCCGGGGTCGCCGGATGCTGAACCTGGACTCCGAGGAGGAGGGCGTGTTCACCGTCGGCTGCGCCGGCGGCAATCTGACCCAGTGCACGCTGCCCCTGACCCGGGCGCCCTATGCGGGCAAGGCTCTGACAGTCACGGTAGGCGGCCTGCGGGGCGGCCATTCCGGCGCGGAGATCGACAAGGGCCTGGGCAATGCCAACATGCTCATGGGGCGCTTGCTGTATGCCGCCTCCCAGAAAGCGGAGCTGCGTCTGGTGGAAGTCAATGGTGGCCTGAAGGATAACGCCATCCCCCGGGAGACCGTTGCCACGCTGGTCACCACTGATCCTGAAGCGGTGCTTGCCGTCTGCCGGGAGCTGGATGCCCAGCTGAAAAACGAGTACCGGACCACTGACCCCGATGTTTTTGTCACCGCCACCGAGAGCACCGCGTCCCTGCCTATGGACGATGACACCACCCGCCGGGTGCTCTGCTTCCTCACCTGTGCCCCCAACGGCATCCAGGCCATGAGCGCCGATATGCCGGGCCTGGTGCAGACTTCTCTGAATCTGGGCATCCTGAAAACGGAGAAGGACGCCGTGATCGCGTCCTTCTGCGTCCGCAGCAGCATCGACGGTCAGAAGCAGATGCTGGTGGAGCGCCTGACCTGCATGACGGAAGCCTTGGGCGGCACCGTGGAGGTCTTCGGCGACTACTCCGGCTGGGAATACCGCCCCGACTCCCCCCTGCGGGAGCTGCTGGTGGAGGTTTTCACCCAGCAGTACGGCCACGCTCCCAGAATCGAAGCCATCCACGCCGGCGTGGAGTGCGGCATTTTCTCCGGCAAGCTGCCCGGCCTGGACTGCGTATCCATGGGCCCTGATCTGACGGAGATCCACACCTGCCGGGAGAAATTGTATATCTCCTCCGTCCAGCGTTTGTGGACCATGGTCCTGGAGACGCTGAAGCGCATGAAATGACGATGATTGCAAAGGAAAAGACACGGCCAGGCCGTGTCTTTTCTTTTCATTCCAGCAGGTCCCGCATTCGGAGCAGCATTTTTAGGTCGTCCTCCAGGCACGCGGATGCCGCCATACTGGCGTCGTAGTGCAGTGCCGCGCCCTTGTCCGGCGCCAGCGGCAGGATGACCGCTTCATTGAGCCGGGAGAGGGTCAGGTTCCGGGCATAGCGCTCCCGGTAGGCGTTTTCCAGCGCCGTCAGGATATCCCGGCTGTTCTCAATGCAGGTCCGGGAGAACCGGAACACCGCCTCCCGGCCGCACTCTTTGTAAAAACGGGGGAAGGCGTAGGGCAGGATGAGATTCACCGCCGGGGTCAGTCCCGGCAGGTCGGCCACCGCACCGCCCACGGTATCGCCGCCGATGAAGGGATACATGGTGGACTCCACGAACCAGGCCTGCAGGTTGGGCACGAAGTACACGCTGTCCACCTTCCGGCCTTTGGCGGCCATCAGGTCCCGGCCCCGGCCGGACAGCAGTCCCACCAGCACCCGGTCGATGTCCAGCCCCTCCTGCCGGAACAGGGGGTCCAGTACGTTGATGCGGTTGCCGGAGTGGAGCAGGTCATCCACCAGCACCACCGGCCGTCGGAAGGACCGTACGGTGCGGATCTGGCTCTCCAGCGGCGCGTAGCCGGGATAGGCCGCGATGGTGAAGGACCGCAGGTCCGGGGCGAACACCTTGTCGGTGTGGATGGTTTTTGTCACGGTGTTGGGCACGGCGTTGCCCCGCAGGATCTTGCCGAAGGGCACGCACATCTTTGGCCCCAGCACCCGGGGGCTCGTCGGCTCAGCGGGAACGCCGTTGAGAGCCGTCAGCTTCCGCACCAGCCGGTGGTAGATGACCTCAGCGTTGAGGGACAGCACCAGCGTTCCCGGATACAGGGCGCAGATGGCCCGCTGGAGCCGGAAATGGGCCTCCCGGACGGCGGAGAGCACCTGCCGGTCGGAGGAGAAGGGCTCCTTCAGTGTCGTGGCGATGTTTTGCAGCAGCACGGCGGGAGAGCGCATATCCACCAGCAGCAGGGGATAAGGAGCGGAATCGTCCACGGATACAAAGCCCTGCCGTTCCAGCAGGTCCAGTGTCTCCGGGGAAATGACGCCGCCCCACCAGACCGCGTAGCCGCAATCCTCCGCCATGGCCCGGGACAGGGCCTCCGTTAAAAGGAGCTGTCCCACATCGTAGTTGCCGCCGGGGGAGCGGACGGTATACAGCCCCGTCAAAAGCCGGATGCGCCCCGCTGTGCGGACGCGGATGGCGTTTGCCAGCTCCTCACTGCCAAGGGCTCCGTACAGCCCGCCGGAGTTGATGGTACGCAGGGTCAGAAAGCCCAGCACCCGGGCAGGGGAGCCGGTGTGGCGCAGGATACACACCTCGTCCTGGGGGTCCGGCTGCGGGGGACAGACATCCCCCACCGCTTCCCGCAGTGTCTCCCACAGGGCCTGGCCCGGCTGCTCCACGGTCTCAAAGTCCAGCATACTGGCCCGGACCAGGTGCTTGTACTGGGGCTCCCGCAGATACAGACTGTTGCGGAAGATGAAGTCCTGCACCGTGGGATCGATGAGGTTGGAGATGTCCCGCCCCAGGTCGATGTTTTCCCGGATGCGGGTGGAGCTGATGTCCTCCAGATGGGTGGGGAGCTGCAATTCAATGACCTTTCCCTGAATGGCGCCCAGGTCCGCGTCGATCTCCCGTCCCTCGGCGTCGCTGGAGCGGCGGAAGACGATGTGGTTCAGGGAATGGACGGAACCGGGGGAAGGCGGCGCCTTGTAGGACGAGGCGTTGGCCACCACGTCGGAGCCCACCGCCAGATACAGCTCCCGCCCCGCGAACACCTCCCGCAGGCGATCCAGGTCGGCGGGCGTGGCCAGATTCACGGGAATGTCGTGGGGGAACAGGTATACGTCGAACTCGTCGGCCACGGACATGCTGACGATCTGCCGCCGTATCAGGGAAGGCTGCGCCTTCTTGGACCAGGAGAATTCGTCCACCGCCAGATAGACCTCAAAGCCCAGGTCCCGGATGGCCAGCACAATACCCTTGTGGCTGAGGGAGAAGGGGTCGAAGGTGCCGGGGAAGAACGCCGCCTTTTGAGGTACCCGGAACTGGAAGGGGCCGCTCTCGATGCGGTGACGGACGATAAAGCGGTAGATGTGGCTGAGGGCGGCGGCAGTGTAGAAGAAGGTCAGCTCCTCCTCAGGCTGTTCGTCCACCAGGAACAAAATCTTCTTGGCCATCAGGGTGAACAGGTCCGTTTTCTCCTCATAGCTCAGGACGTGGGAGCCGAACAGCCTTTCGCCCAGAACGTGGAGTGCCTCCTGCCGCACGCTTTCATGGCAGGATGCCAGCCCCTTCAACAGGAGACCCGCCATCCGGTTCCGCCGGGCCATCATAGCCTCCGGCGGCTCCCGGAACCGCCCGGCATATTCCGCGTAGTGTTCCAGCATAGCGCCCACGGTGGACAGGGCCGCGGCCACCACGCCGGTATTGGCGGAGGAGAGGAGTGTCAGCATCTGGTCCAGCACCTCGTCCAGCTCCCGGGGAGACAGCCATAGAGAGAATCGGCCCAGATATTCCGGTATGTACTGGGAAATTTCCGCCTGCCCGGTCTCCAGCGCCTTGGACAGTTCCACGGCAATCTCGTTCCGTCTATCCGGCGTCAGCTGGGGGGCGATGGACAGCAGGGCCGCGCCCGCCATCCGCCGCACGACGACGTTCTCACTGACCTTGATGAGGTTGGAGAAGTGGGTGGCGATGTGCAGGATATTTCCTACTTGCTCTGCCTGGTTCAGCAGGTATTCCACGCCCACGGCTTTCAGCACCCAGGGCGTGGCGGTTTTCAGATTGTCCAGGAACACGTTGCTGACGGCCTCGGCCTGATCCAGCTGTGCCCAAAGGCCAGACATATCCAGGCCCAGCTTTTGACCCAGCTGGGCCTGAAGGAACAGCAACGGCGTGGAACTGCCGCATTCGGCATGTTCCACGGCCTCCCGGACTGCCGCCGCCTCCTCACTGCACAAAGCGGGCAGCAGGTGGCGCAGCAGCCGCAGGGCGGCGGCTTTCTGGGGCTCCCCGCCGCGGCACAGCCACCAGACCGCGAACCTTACCAGCACATGCCGGTCCTGGTCCGTCATCCGTTGGGTAGAGATGTTCAGCACCGTGTCCAGCAGGGCAAAGGCGGCATCGCCATCCACGGCTTCCGGCTCCTGATAGTGGCGGAACAGCAGCCCCGCGAACCGGGCCGCGTCGTGGTCGGAGCAGTTTTCCAGCAGCGCGTCCGCCACGGTCTTGGCCTGATAGCGGATCATACTGGTCTGCCGGGCGGTGAGCCGGTGGTCCGGATGGATGAGCCGGTCCAGATACTCTGCCCACAGCTCGAAGGGCCGCTCCTCCTGGGGACTGGGGGCGGTGCCCGCGGGCAATTCCTTCTTGTAGCCGGAGGTAAAGCCCGCCAGAATACGTCCGATGAGCACAGCCGCCTGCCGGCGGATGTCGCCGTCGGGCAGGAGCAGCAGTTCGTACAGAAATTCCAGGGCCTGTTCCTTCTGCCCCGCGCTCCAGTAAGTGAAATACTCCTCAAAAATGGACACATAGGCTCGGATGCGGGCCGGTTCCTTTTCGCCCCGGGCGGCCTCCAGGATGCCCACAAACAGCCGCTCGTGGCCCAGGCGGTGCATCAGGCGGATGTTGTGGTCCACGGCGGTGTACCGCAGGCCGTACACCACCTCGTCTGGCCCGGTGAGAGCCGGGGAGGGACGCCGCACCGGTGCTTTCCGGGGGGCTTTCAACGTGGTGTCCACCCCGAAATACGTCAGATATTCCTCGAAATCCCGCAGCTTGGAGTAGACGTACTGATACCGCCGCCGCTTGGCCTCGTCCACGTTGTCCAGCTTGTTCAGAATGACATCGAAGGCCTCTGCCAGGGAGTAGATGCGTGCGATCTCCCGCCCGTCCTCGCCACGGGACTGCTTCACCCGGAAGTCGGCATACACCAGCACCAACGACTCCGACGACAGGTTCTCAATCTCCAGGTCCCAGACGGAGTGGTTGGCGGCGATACGGCCGATGGCCGTCAGGCCCCGCCAGGAGAACCACTGGTCCGTGTAGAAATAGTGGAGGTAGGGCACCCGCTCGCCCGGCTTGCAGCCGAATTTGCCGATGTCGTGTCCTGCGGCGGCGCCGGACATCAGCCCCAGGTCGATAAGGCCGCCGCCGGCCTTAAAGGCCCGGGCCACGGACATGGAGACATGGTGGACGCCTGCGATGTGCTCCAGGGTGCGGAAGGGTGTTACTTCCCGGCCCAGCCGCAGCAGCTCGTAGACGTATTCCTCCCGGAACCGCCGCAGGAACTGGCGGTATTCCTCGGCCACGCCGCTGTCCACCAGCTCTTCCTCCGTGCAGAAGGCAAAATCCAGCCAGGGGTCAAAGGGGAGTGATTCCCGTTCCAGGTCGAACAGCTCCCGCAGGAACTGGAGGAAGCACAGGGCACCATCCCACTGGGCGGCGGTATGTGTCCGGTCGTCCTGGGGATACAGCAGGGAGGAGGCCGCCTGATAGGCGTAGCTTAACCAGCCCTCGTCCGGCTCCGGGGCCAGAGTGTCCAGCAGCGGGCGGAAGACCGTCAGCGCCTGGGTGCAGGAGAGACGCTCCTCCACCGGCAGCAGGGGAGAGAGTAGCCGGACCCAGTCCGCTGTTTCAAACAGGCGGGCCGCGTCGCTCCGGGTCATCCGCAGCTTGCACAGAAAGGTATCCTCCTCGAATGCACGGCTGAATCGGGGATACAGCGTGTTTTCCATGGTGCACGCCTCCGTTCTTTGTGTGTTCTATCTGATATTATACAGCGTATGATAAAAATATGGAAGCACTTTGCACAAAAAAGAGCGGCCGCCCATAGGCGGCCGCATGAAAAGCGATTACTCTGTGAAATGCTCGTGGTTGAAGATGTGATCCTGGCAGAAGCAGTGGTATCCGGCGCAGCGGGAGCAGTACCGGAATTCCAGGTCGGGATAGTCCGTGTCGGTGCGGCCGCACACTTCGCACTTATGGCGGTAGCCCCGTTCCGCCTCTTTCTTTTTCTGTTGGCGGACGGCGGACTTGAACTGGATGGTCTGATGGCTGGCCTGGTGCCGGGCCCGGCCCCGACGGTAGCTGATCTCGTCGGTGATGTCGGTCCAGAAGAACACAAAGAAGTTCAGCAGGGCCACCACGGGAAGCAGGGCATTCAGAATGTCCAGCTGCAGGAGGCTGCCCAGCACGCCCAAGGCAAAGAATACGCCGTCCGCGATGGCAAGCCACTTTACCTTTACCGGGATGATGAACATGATGAGGAACCGGGTCTCGGGGTACAGCACGGCGAATGCAAAGAACAAGGAGAGGTTGACGTAATCCGCTCCGGTCATCCAGGCGTTTCCGTTGACAAGGCCGAAAATCACGCCGGTGAGGATGGTCAGCACCACACCGGAGAGGTAATAGAGGTTGAACTTGGCCGTGCCCCATTCCCGTTCCAGAGCGCTGCCGATCATGTAGTAGAAATACAAAAACAGCACCAGCCACAGCACGCTGTCCTTGGTCATGTAACCCGGCATGAAGATGAACGTCACCAGCCGCCACAGCTCGCCGCTTTTGATGGCGGCCCAGTCGAAGGCCAGGAAGCTGACGGCTTCGTAGCCGGCAAATACGGTCAGCAGGTATACGATGGCGTTGCAGGCCACGATGCAGAGCATCAGATTCGGGATGCCGAACCGGGGATGCTTCATGGCGAAGCGGTCCACCGCGGCGTTCAGTCGTTTCAAAAAGAATCCCTCCAAAAAAACTTGATAACACGAACATTATACCCGTATTCGCTGTAAAAGTCATGTATATTTTTTGAACGATGGAAAAACAAGGGAAAAAGCACCACTTTTCCAGCAAAAACCGCCGTGCGTATCTTGACAATCCGACAAAACCTGATATCATAATAAGGTAAAATTCAATACCCCTTATCAAGAGTGGCGGAGGGACCGGCCCGATGAACCCACGGCAACCTGTTGTGACAAGGTGCCAATTCCGGCGGAAAGCGACAGATGAGGAGCAAGGAAAGCTGATTTTCCGCGCGTTTCGCTGTCGAAACGCGCGGCTTTTTCGTTTGTGCTCTTGAAGGGGAGATAAGGAGAAAGCATTATGGCAAGACACTATCTGTTTACTTCTGAATCCGTGACCGAAGGCCATCCCGACAAGATCTGCGACCAGATCTCCGACGCCGTGCTGGACGCCATCCTGGAAAAGGACCCCATGGGCCGCGTGGCCTGCGAGACCACGGCCTGCACCGGCCTCATCCATGTCATGGGTGAGATCACCACCAACTGCTATGTGGATATTGCCCATATTGCCCGGGAAGTGGTCCGGGATATTGGCTACGACCGCGGCAAGTACGGCTTTGACTGCGACACCTGCGCCGTCATTACCTCTATCGACGAGCAGTCCCCGGATATCGCCATGGGCGTGAACAAGTCCCTGGAAGACAAGTCCGGCTCTGAGTCCCAGCTGGGCGAGGGTGCCGGCGACCAGGGCATGATGTTCGGCTACGCCTGCGACGAAACGCCGGAGCTGATGCCCCTGCCCCTGTCCCTGGCCCAGAAGCTGTGCCGACAGATGGCCGTTGTCCGCAAGACCGGCCTGCTGCCCTATATGCGGCCCGATGGCAAGAGCCAGGTCACCGTGGAGTATGACGAGGAAAACCGTCCCGTCCGGGTGGATACCGTGGTCATCTCCACCCAGCACAACCCCGATGTCACCCTGGAGCAGATCCGCCAGGACATGATCGATCAGGTGGCCAAGGTGGTCATCCCCGCCGACATGCTGGACGAGAATACCAAATATTATGTCAACCCCACCGGCCGCTTCGTCAAGGGCGGACCCGCTGCTGACGCGGGCCTGACCGGCCGGAAGATCATTGTGGATACTTACGGCGGCAGCGCCCCTCACGGCGGTGGCTGCTTCTCCGGCAAGGACCCCACCAAGGTGGACCGCTCCGCGGCCTATGCCGCCCGCTGGGTCGCCAAGAACATTGTGGCCGCGGGCCTTGCACGCCGCTGCCAGGTGGAACTGGCCTACGCCATCGGCGTGGCCCAGCCCGTCAGCATCCTGGTGGAGACCTTTGGTACCGGCACTGTCAGCGATGATAAGCTGGAAGCCGCTGTCCGCAAGGTGTTCGACCTGCGTCCCGCCGCCATCATCCGGGACCTGGACCTGCGCAAGCCCATCTACCGCCAGCTGGCGGCCTACGGCCACATGGGCCGGGAGGACCTGGGCGTTTCCTGGGAAAAGACTGACCGGGTGGATGCGC
>OBLI01003856.1_pt1 | contig 11151 bp, 8 predicted proteins | sample 1519701 | NCBI WGS metagenome assembly OBLI01 (sample SAMEA3663005, study PRJEB22513) | pig gut metagenome | biome: pig gut; feature: pig-associated habitat; material: faeces | place: France | collected 2012 | reverse complement strand
GTTTTTCGGAATCGATGAATCCGACGTCTACTATATTTCCAATGCCTGTATTTCAGGGGTTTCTGCCCTGATTTTCGCCAGGCGAATGATTCTCAGCGGCCGCTATGACAACATGATAGTAGTCGGCGTAGATGTTCAGAACCGCTTTATTATCAGCGGTTTCGCTTCGTTTAAGTCGCTTAGCTCTGAACTCTGTAGGCCTTATGACGCTTCACGTTGCGGCCTGAATCTCGGAGAAGCATGCGGAGCCGTAATGCTCACTAAGACAGGAACTTCGGAACTCGTAGCCATAGACGGCGGTTCCGCTTCTGATGATGCCAACCATATTTCCGGCCCGTCCCGAACAGGTGACGGACTTTATTTCGCCATGCGCGATGCCATGTCGGAAGCCGGAGTCGGACCTGCAGATGTGGACATGCTTCAGATGCACGGCACAGCCACCGCTTACAATGACGAAATGGAATCCAAGGCGGCCGGTCTCGCCGGACTTTCAGATGTTCCTGCCCAGAGTCTGAAACCCTATTTCGGACACACCATGGGAGCATCAGGAATCATCGAAACCATCCTAGCCGCTGAAGAACTTAAACGCGGTATATTCTTGGGTGTCAAAGGATTCGAAGAGTTAGGCGTACCTGTTTCGCTTAATGTTTCAGCGGAAAACCGGCTTATCACGAATCCCCATCATTGCCTTAAAACGGCATCCGGATTCGGCGGCACCAATGCGGCTGTCCTCCTTTCATTCGGAACCCCCGCACCCGCTTCCGCGAAGAAAACCTCATCCGCGCTGAATCCCGTCCGTCGAGTGCAAATCTCTCAGGGTCAGGTCAATGTCGATGAAACCTCAGTTTTTGTCTCCTCACAGACAGACTTCCATATATTCTCCCGAGAGGCATTCAAATCCCGCGAGGAAGCCAATATGAAGTTCTATAAAATGGATGACCTCTGTAAACTCGGTTATCTTGCATCCGCATGGCTTCTGGATGGAATCGAATACGGGGAAGAAGAATGCGGCATAGTCATGTCCGGCAAATACGGCTGCCTCGATACGGATATCCGACATCAGCAAATCATTGACTCAGAAGGAGATTCTTCTGCCAGTCCTGCCGTGTTCGTTTATACATTGCCGAATGTCGTGGCTGCGGAAATCTCTATCCGTCACCACATTAAGGGAGAAAATATATGGTTTTGGTCAGAAGACAAGACCATGTCTGACATAAAGAAATATGCTTCTATACTGGCGGCGTCACGTGATTTGAAATACTGCATAGCCGCTCATATAGATTTTATAAATGGCGATTATTTCGCTATATTTGAACTTTTAGAAAACACTGATCGATAATGGAAGCACTTGTAGAAAAACTTAAAACGCAGCTCATAGATGCATTGAACCTGGAAGAAATCAGTCCCGAAGACATTGACACAGAAGCTCCTCTTTTCGGGGACGAGGGTTTGGGGCTGGATTCCATTGACGCATTGGAGATTATCCTGCTGCTTGACAAGGAATATGGCATAAAACTGAAGAACCCTGCAGAGGGAAAAAGCGTGTTCTATTCAGTCCGCACGATGGCTGATTATATTACGGAGCACGGAAAGAATCAGGCGTAACTATTTAATATGGAGATATTTGTAAACGGAATAGGGTCTGTGTCGGCAGGTGGAAGCAATGTCCGTGAATTTGCAGAAACTGTCCGCTCAGGTAAATCCCCGTTACATAAACCGACGAGGTTCCGGACGAAGCTGGAATTCCCCGTCGGCGAAGTGCCGTTATCGGACATTGACCTGAAACAAGAGCTTGGTATAGAGGGGATTATGAGCCGAACGGCCCTTCTTGGGCTGAAAGCCGTCAGGGAGGCGTTGGCGGATTTTGGGGCGCGGACAGGCGTCAATAAGCCTTGTCGTGTGGCGTTCATTTCCGGAACTTCGGTCGGCGGCATGGATCTCAGCGAAGAGTTTTGGGAGCATAATCGCGATAATTTTGCTGGCGGCGATGTGCAGATGCTGAAGATGCATGACCCCGGTTCGGTTACTGATGCTATGGTGCAATATCTTGAGACTCAAGGATATATAGGCTCCGCTGCATTTGTCAATACCGTCAGTACGGCGTGTTCTGCTGCGGGCAATGCCATCATGTTGGGGGCGAAGCTGTTGCGTTTAGGAGAGGCGGATATCGCGATCGTCGGCGGGACGGATTCGCTTTGCAAATTCACCATGAACGGGTTCAACTCGTTGCGGATTTTGGATCCGGAAATCTGTCGGCCGTTCGACGAATCGCGCGCCGGTCTGAACCTCGGCGAGGGCGCCGGCTACCTTATCCTTTCCCCCAACGATGCCGGTGCGTATTGTCGCCTTTCGGGTTGGGGCAATGCCAATGAGGCTTATCATCAGACGGCGAGTACTCCGGAAGGAATCGGCCCTGGATTGGCTATGGAAGCTGCCATCAGATCGGCAGGTATCTCACCTTCGGAAATCGACTATGTAAATACGCATGGTACTGGTACTCAGATAAATGACATGGCTGAGATGAATGCCATGAACCGTGTCTTCGGCGGTAAGATTCCGCCGTTCAGTTCGCTGAAACCCTTTGCCGGTCATACCCTCGGGGCGTCTGAAGGAATCGAGGCGGCATGGGTTTGCGGCATGATGAAGGACAGGGGTTATCGCCATGTCTTGTCGTCTGCGTTCGGATTCAGCGGCAATTGTGTTTCACTTGTATTCTCGGAATGATATGTGGTTTATACCTGAAATACCTTGTTACATTCACTCGGCACAGAGTCTTTATCCATCCGGTAAAGTGGAGGGAGATGCCGCTCGTGTTATAACTGAAGAACCTGATTACAAATCTGTTATAACGGATGCCAATCTGAGGCGCAGAATGGGGCGACTGCTGAAAATGTCGATGTACTGCGGCTTGAAATCGTTGGGCGGAATCGAGTCTGACGACGTGGCCGGCATAATTACTTCGACGGGAATGGGTTTCATGAAAGATACTGTTGTTTTCGGCAATAGTATTTTCGACCGCGATGAGGATATGCTGAATCCTTCGCCGTTTATGCAGTCGACATTCAATACCGTTTCAGGTTATCTGGCTCTGATGCGGAAAATCAGGGCTTATAATACGACTTATGTGCATGGTGCAGGAGGGTTTGCTGCGGCTTTGGCAGATGCTTCGATGCTTTTGACGGAATCTGCTTCCGGGTTGCAAAATCCTGAGAATCAGAGTAAATCTGTGCTGGTAGGTGCCTTCGACGAGGTTACGGCAGAGGTAGATACGCTGCGCAGGATGCTCTTGGGAGATGATTGTCTTCCGCTTGGTGAAGGAGCTTGTTCGTTCTTGCTCTCTTTGTCGCCGTCGGATATACATTTGAGCTCTTTCGGGCCGACATCTTGTGATAATGATGTTCCTGAAGACGTCTTCCTTTGCAGTTCTTATGTAGACGAAATGGGCGCTTTCCCATCAATGCTTCCGGTGTTGCTCTGCCGTTTGATTTCTGAATGCGCTATCAAGTCGGGAGTCTTCGCCATTGTGGACGACGTGAACCCCGGCGGCTATACGCTTTTGCTTGAAAAACAATAGTTTATGATTATATTTGTCATCATACTCGCGCTAGCATTGACAGCCTTCCTGGTCTGGGCCTGTGCCGACATCAGCTCAGGCGTATGGCTGAAGACGCGTTGTCATGTAGAGTCTGATGACAAGACCGTTTACCTGACTTTCGATGACGGACCTGTTTCAGGAACTACGCCGAAAGTACTGGATGTCCTTAAAACGCGAAATGCACGCGCGACGTTCTTCTTGATTGGAAAGAATGTGCCTGATAATCAGGATATTGTGCGCCGAATTATCGCTGAAGGTCATAGAATCGGCATCCACTCATACAGCCACTCAGGCCTTTTCCCGCTCTACTACTGGAAAAAGATGTTGAAGGAAATTCTTGAGTGCCAGAAAGTTATCAATGAGTGCTGCCCTGAGGACCGGGTCAATGATGGGGTAACGTTGTTCCGTCCGCCTTTCGGGGTGATGAATCCCAGTGTTGCTGATGCGGTCAGCATGTCGGGCATGACAGTGGTAGGTTGGGATGTTCGCAGCCTCGATACTATGCATAGCGAAAAACCTGATTGGCAAGATGTTACGCTTAATAGAATTATGAAACGTGTGAAGCCTGGGTCTGTCATTTTGTTGCACGACAGAATGCCTGAGGCCGATAAATTATTGACGGCGTTGTTGGATAGATTGGATGGGGAAGGGTATAGATATGATAGAGTTTTGCCGTTTTAGCCGGCGATAGAAGTCGGTTTTGTAATTGCTTGATGTTTAGGGTTTTAATATAATGAGAAGATTTTACATATCAGTTATAACCTGCCTGTTGACCGTTGGGGTGCTTGCTGGTAACTCCCTGGTCTGCTCAGCTGCTGACCAGTTCGTGGCGCTGAAAGACAAACAGGCATTCAGAAAAGAACTCGCCGAGAAGAACCAGTCGGTTCATTCCATTCGGGCTAAGTTCTTGCAGGATAAATACTTGGACGTGTTCAGCAAGACGGTGAAATCCGAGGGGTGCTTTTTCTGGCAGTCTCCGGACAAGATATGTTTGGATTATTCATCACCTACCAAATATAAGATAGTGATCAATGGTGATAAACTTAAGACTGAAACAGGAGGACGCTCCTCTGTCGTAAGCGCCAAGGGAAATCCGATGATGGACCAGATGAGTAATCTTATCTCGGCCTGTATGACGGGCAATTTGGATGCGCTCGGTTCTGATTTCCGATATGAAGTCCGAGAATCCGCATCACAATATCTGGTTACGATAGAGCCTGTCTCTCAGATGGTCAAGAAATATATTGCCAAGATGGAGATACGTCTGGACCGTCGTGACATGTCTGTCGTGAAACTGGTGATGTTCGAAAATGCAACTGATTATACATCATATACTTTTACAGAAAAGAAGTTCAATGAGACGATTCCTTCAGCTGTTTTCAGTATCCGTTAGCCTGATTTTGTTTGCCGGATCCTGTATGCCGCGTCTGCTGATTTCTTCTGCTGAAGAATCGGCGGAGGTCGCGTCGTCTGATATTGTACGGGATTTTACCTTCAAGGCTGGCAGACATGAACTGTCCGGCCTGATGATGATCCGTAATGTGGGACCTGATGCTGTAAGAGTGGTGGCTACAACCTATTTCGGGATGTCATTGTTCGATATGACAGTCACAAAGGATTCATATACAATGAATTCCTGTGCCGATTTCCTCGACAGGAAGGATGTGGCGGCGTTTATCGCTTCGAGGATCAGGAAAATGATTCCTGAGTTTAACTGGGAGACCATTTAGTAACTATAAAGCCAAGTCAATGGAACCAAATATAATGACCAAAGAAGATTGCAGACAGAAGTTCAGACAGCTCAGATGCTGTGTGCTGATACCGACATACAACAATGCCGGGACACTTTCCTCTGTAATAAATGAGGTCTTGGAATACTCTGATTCTGTGATAGTTGTGAATGACGGATGCACTGACACCACACCTGAAATCATTTCTTCTTTCGGTGACAGGATTCGTTCTCTTACCCATGAGAAGAACAGCGGAAAAGGTGTCGCCATCATGAACGGTTTTGCTTATGCCTCACGACTTGGTTTCACTCATGTGGTAACAATCGACGCTGACGGCCAGCATTTTCCTTCGGATTTGCCGCTGTTTGCTGAGGCGATGGAGTCTACCCCTGATGCCATTATCGTGGGTGCCAGGGATTTACAGGCGGACGGCATGCCGGGAAAGAATACATTTGCGAACAAGTTCTCCAATTTCTGGTTTAAAGTAGAGACTGGTATTCGTTTAGAGGATACGCAATCTGGTTTTAGGGCGTATCCGCTTGGTCATGTGGATTTTACGTCCAGATTATTTACCGGTGGATATGAGTTCGAACTGGAAGTCCTGGTCTTTTCTGCATGGAAAGGAACTCAGGTCCGCAATATCCCCGTCCACGTTTATTATCCTCCTGAGGGTGAACGGGTTTCGCATTTCAAACCATTCCGTGACTTTACGAAAATCAGTATTCTGAACACGATTTTGGTTTTCTACTGTCTGTTCTGGAGATGGCCGATGTCGTTTTTTCGCAAACTTACGTGGACGAACATAAAGAAATTCATTGACAAAAACATAATTCATTCGGGCGAGAGCAACCTTCGGATCGCGTCGGCCATCGGGTTCGGCGTTTTCATGGGGCTGATGCCGATTTGGGGCTATCAGATGATTTGCGCGCTGGCGTTGGCGCACCTGATGAAGCTGAACAAGGTGATCACTCTGGTGGCCGCGAATATCAGCCTGCCGCCGCTGATCCCGTTCATCGTGTTCGGTGGCTATTGGACTGGCTGTAAGCTGCTTAGCCAGCCGGTGCGGGTCTCGTTCGCTAACTTCGACTTGGCTTCCGCCGGCGAAATGATGCTCCAATATGTGCTCGGGAGCTTAGTGTTCGGCCTCGTCGTCGCAGCAGTTTTTTGGGTTTTGTCAATGCTTTTGCTTACTGTTTTCAGGCGTGATGTTCCACGTCCATAGTTTTAAATAAATCTGAAAATGCATCGGATTTTTGTCAAGATATATAATTTTTTCAGGCGTCATCGTCCGGTTTTCTGGGTCTCGATGTTCTCGAGTTTTGCCATATTTCTGTTTATGGCATCCAAGATTCATCTGGAGGAGAATATCACGTCTTTCTTTCCGTCGGGAAATTCTTCTCATATGGCGGAAGTCTATTCTAATCTGAAGGTTAGCGATAAGATACTCATAATGTTCTCATCGACGGACGGCAGCATTGACCCGGACAAGGAGGATAGTCTTTTTTCGGCGGCTGCGCGATTTGGGGAGCTGGTCGAGGCGGCGGGGGTGCCGGAAGGGAAATATTTGGATTGCGTCAGTGGGGATGATATTTCGGGGATGTTGGATTTCGTGGGGGCGCATCTGCCTGTGTTGATGGAAGATTCTGATTATGAATCTCTTGCGAGGCTGGATAATCCTGCGGTTGTGGATTCGGCCATCAGAAATGTGTATCTGAATCTGATTTCTCCGGCGGGTTTTGCTGTGAAGGATGTGCTTATGTCGGATCCGCTTTCGATAGGTGGCGGAGTGCTGGGACGGACGGCAGAACTTAATCCTGTATCTGATTATCAAGTCCGTGCAAATCACGTGTTTACGCCTGACGGAAATACTTTGTTGGCGTTTTTGGAGCCGGCTTTTTCGTCGGGGGAGACCGGGAATAATGATGCGTTGGTAGCGATTGTGGATGCGGCTGTGGATTCGCTTGCTGCGGAGTTTCCGACTGTGGAAGTGCATTATTTTGGCGGGCCGGCGATGAGTGTGTATAATGCGCGTCAGATCAAGAGGGATACTTATGCGACGTCCATTGTGGCGCTGGTGATCATTATATTGTTCATTCTGTGTGTGTTCAAGCGTCGCCGTTCCATTTTTCTGATTCTGTGTCCGGCGATTTACGGGGCGGTTTTCGCGCTTGCAATGTCGTGGCTGACACGCGGGAGCATTTCGGGGATTGCAGTCGGTGCAGGTACCGCGATTATGGGTATTGCCCTGAGTTATTCGATACATTTTCTTGCACATCAGAATTATGTACGTTCTGTCACTCAATTACTTGAGGAACTTTGCAGCCCGTTGATCATAGGCAGCGTGACTACAATCGGAGCGTTCGTCGGGTTGCTTTTTACGTCTTCCAGACTGCTTCAGGATTTTGGTTTGTTCGCTGCTTATACTTTGCTCGGAACAATGGTTTTCTGTCTGGTTTTTTTACCGCAGTTCCTGGTGGCGCAATCGGACGTCCGTGAGGGTAAAGTGCTCAGAATCATTGAAAAAATCAGTTCTTATCCTTTCGACAGGAACAAGTGGCTGATCGCGGCATTGGTCATTCTTACGGCGGTTTGCGGCTATATGTCCACGAAGGTGGGCTTCGACAGCGACATGATGGACCTGACGTATTGGGAGCCGAAACTCAAGGAGGCGGAGGCTATGCTGGCCGCGCAGGACCGGGACAGCACCAAGACTGTGATGCTGGTCAATGTCGGAGCGTCTGATGATTTGGCTTACAATGCTTTACGTGGTACTTTGCAGGAGCTTGAGGAGCTGAAGTCGGAGGGTCTGGTTTCGGATTATTCTGATGGCGGGGCGTTTATTGCCGGGCATGAGGAGCAGATGAGGCGTATCGGAAAGTGGAAGGCGTTTTGGACTCCAGAACGTGTGGCGTCGGTGTCTGAAGAGATACGTAGTGCTGCTGTGAAATATGGTTTCAGAGAGGATGCTTTCGATGGCGCAATCGCCAGGTTGTCAGCGGATTATCAGCCTGTGGAGTGGTTCTATAGTAAGGGAACACAGCCTGTTCCTATGGCGTTCAGCAGCTGGATGGGCTCGTCGGACAATCTGAAAATGTTTGTCTGTCAGGCGACTATGCGCAGGGCTGACATCGATGAAGTCTATTCCCGTTTCTATGGAAATCCGAATGTGGTCATTTTCGACCAGAGTTATTTCGCGAACAAGGCGGCGGAGAGTATCAACAACGATTTCTATCTTATATTGTTCATTTCTTCGTTCCTGATTTTCTTTGTTCTCTGGCTTTCTTACGGCCGTCTCGAACTGGCATTGCTCAGTTTCCTGCCTATGGCGGTCAGCTGGATTATCATCACGGGAATCATGGAAATGCTTGGTGTTCAATTCAATATAGTGAATATCATATTGTCCACGTTCATTTTCGGTATGGGGGATGATTTCAGTATTTTCATCATGGACGGGCTTCTCCATAAATATCGTACCGGTAGAGAGTTGGTGAATTCGCATAAGAGCGCAATATTCTTCTCTTCATTCGTGATGATCGTCGGTATAGGGGCATTGATCTTCGCCAAACATCCTGCACTTCACTCGATTGCATTGATCACAATCCTGGGAATGGTGGCGGTGGTGCTGGTGGCGTATGTCGCGGAGCCGGTGATTTTCAGGGAGTTCGTTACGAAACCGGCTTCGGAGGGGAAGGCTCCTTACACGTTCGGAACTGTTTTCGGGGCACTTTTCCTTCTCTATATTCCAGCGGTGCTCGGCGGTGCGGTTATCTTGTTGATAGGCATGCTTTTACAACTTGTGCCGATAGGTCGTGAAAGACGTCAGACCATCATTTCGCTGATGCTTCATCATGCTTGCCGACTGCTTGTGTGGATTTGTCCGTTCATCAAGTCGGTGCGCCTGGGTCCTGATGGCAAGCGGCTTCGTCAATGGACTGGCAGTCACGGGATTGTGTGTGCAAATCATCAGTCGTCGCTCGATATTATTCTTCTGATTTCGCTGTTCCCGAAGGTGAAGTTTTTCGTGGCAGACTGGGTGCGCAATTCACCGTTGTTTAATCTCATTTCGGGGCTCCTGGGTTATATCTGCAAGTCGGACGGATTGATGGAAAGTGAAATGGTTCAGCGTGTTGCGACGGATTTGGAGCATGGCTGGAATTATGTGATTTTCCCTGAGGGTACGCGTTCACGTGACGGTTCCATGAAGAGGTTCCACAAGGGGGCATTTTTGCTGGCTGATGTTATGAAGGCACCTATGATTCCAGTGGTTTTCTACGGCAACTGGCGGATTTGTCCGAAGGGTACCGGGCTGAATCTCACGCGGGGAGTGTCTGTTACTCAGGTACTTCCGTTCGATTCCCGTTCTTATGAGACGATTACGGATGTGCGTAAGGCCATGAAGTCGGTTATCGTGGAGGCGCATGAGAAGTTGTGCCGTGAGTATGATTCGCCGCGCAATCCATATTTCCGCAAGGTGCTGGTTTCTTCGTATTTGTACAAGGGGCCTGTGACGGAGTGGTATGTGAAGGTAAAGACTTCATTAGAAGATGATTACGCTTATTTCGATTCAATGCTTCCGCGTACCGGACAGATTACGGATATCGGTTGCGGGATGGGTCAACTGGATATAATGTTGTCGTTGCTCCACCCGTCGCGCAAGGTGCTCGGACTCGATTATGACGAGGAGAAGATCGCTGTCGCCAGGAATTGCTGGCCGGTCCGCAATCTCCCGGGGCTGTCTTTTGTCAATGCTGATGCTCAGTCTGCGGAATTGCCTGAGAGTGACGCGTTTGTAATCAGTGATATGCTTCATTACATCGACAGTGAGGCGCAGGAGAGGCTTATCCGTAGGTGTGTTTCGCGGCTTAAGGACGGCGGTTTGATTTTGTTGCGTGATTCTGATACTGGCAATGTCAAGGGGCAGAAGATGACGGCGTTGAGTGAGGTCCTGTCGACCAAGATCATGGGTTTCAACAAGACTTCCGGGGATTTGCATTTCATTTCGGAGGCGCAGATTTCCGGCATTGCCAAGAGCCTTGGTCTTTCGCTTGAGGTGAAGACGGATGGCCGCAAGACGTCGAATACTTTTTATTTGCTTCGTAAACGTGCTTGCGTGGGCATGCGGCCTTCAGACGACTGATAGCCCTCAAATAAGCGCTTGCGCTCAGCAAGTTTGACAACTTGCGAAACTTGAGTAATAGACATAAGTTTCGCAAGGGCGAAACACCGCTTATGGAGCCCGCGAGGGCGAAAGCAAGTCCCTTCCCCGAGGGGAGGGATTTAGGGAGAGGGTAACGTGCACTCAAAAAGTGCGTGGGGCATGCGGCCTTCAGACGACTGATAGCCCTCAAATAAGCGCTTGCGCTCAGCAAGTTTGACAACTTGCGAAACTTGAGTAATAGACATAAGTTTCGCAAGGGCGAAACACCGCTTATGGAGCCCGCGAGGGCGAAAGCAAGTCCCTTCCCCGAGGGGAGGGATTTAGGGAGAGGGTAACGTGCACTCAAAAAGTGCGTGGGGCATGCGGCCTTCAGACGACTGATAGCCCTCAAATAAGCGCTTGCGCTCAGCAAGTTTGACAACTTGCTTAAGTATTAGAGTGTTAACTGTGGAACTACGTAAAAAGGAGGTAGACATGAGTTTGAAGAATAAGGGCCGTGGCAGGACCAGGTCCGTCATCTTTAAGGTGTTATCGTGGGCCTTTGGAATTCCTCTCGCCCTGATCGCAATCGCCGTGCTCGCATGTGTGTGGCTCCACGCTACCGCGGACCTCGGCGAGCCAGAGTTCGCGCCTTCGCAAGTTCCTGTGGTTCAGGTCAATGACAGTTT
>OBLI01003854.1_pt1 | contig 11157 bp, 9 predicted proteins | sample 1519701 | NCBI WGS metagenome assembly OBLI01 (sample SAMEA3663005, study PRJEB22513) | pig gut metagenome | biome: pig gut; feature: pig-associated habitat; material: faeces | place: France | collected 2012 | reverse complement strand
CTGTGTGAACGGCGGGCGCTGGAAATGCAAGCCTCGCATCACGCCATAGCTGCTCATGCTCTCATTGTCCTGGCAGAAGTCGATGTGACGCACCTTCTCGTCAAACTCCCTCTGCGAAAAACTCTCGAAGAAATATCCACGAGCGTCCTTGAAGATACGCGGCTCAATGATCACCACGCCCTCAATCTCAGTCTTTATTACTTCCATAGTGTTTTTATTTGATTTTACTTATATCCATGTCGTTTCTTCCAAGCCCAGAACCACGTTCTGAACAATGGCTCGCTCAACGCCTCCGTGGGATAGCGCGTCACGAAACGTCAAGACCAAGTAGTTAGCAGGAGAAAAAAGGCGATGGAAATAATGAACGACGATCATTGATAATAAGAATGTAACAAACGGCCCTCCATCATAACATCTCATTTGTTGGAAATGGAGGGCTGTTGTTTATTCTTAGTCTTTCAGGCTGTCTTGATACCAGTCGTAGAGTTTTCTCACGCCATCCTCAATCTCAACCTTGTGGGTCCATCCCAACGAGTGGAGCTTCTCCACATCGATGAGCTTACGCATTGTGCCATCGGGCTTGCTTGCGTCGAATTCCACAGTTCCCTCGAAGCCAACGGTCTTCACCACCAGTTCCGACAACTCACGAATGGTAAGCTCCTTGCCAGTGCCCACGTTGATATGGCAGTTGCGAATCTCACCAAGCGCAGGGATGGCACCGCCACGCCCCTCAGAGTTGTTGCGATCTACGGCTCCATCCACTTTGGCACCATAGAACACCGATGAATATTTCTCAATGCCAATAATGTCCTTAAAGTCAACGTTCAACAATACATGGACACTGGCATCGGCCATATCCTCGCTCCAAAGGAACTCGCGCAACGGCTTACCTGTACCCCATAGCACAACCTTATTATCATAGATGCCATAAAACTCCAGAGCCTTCAAGATACGCTCATGGTCGTTGTGACCATCCACATTACCGTCACCAATAATGGCACGGAGCTTATCGGTCGGGTTGATTGGGCGTTTGTTCATGTCCACCTCGATGCTATGCCAGTCGCCATCGTGGATGAGTTTGGCCAAATACACCTTACGCATCATGGCTGGCATCACATGACTGTTCTCCAAATGGAAATTGTCGTTCGGACCATAGAGATTGGTCGGCATCACGGCAATATAATTGGTGCCATACTGTAGGTTATAGCTTTCGCACATCTTCAGTCCAGCAATCTTAGCGATGGCATACTCCTCGTTGGTGTACTCCAGGGGTGAAGTAAGAAGCACATCCTCCTTCATCGGCTGTGGAGCGTTCTTCGGATAGATGCAGGTAGAACCCAAAAAGAGCAACTTCTTCACGCCATGCGAATAGGCGTTGCTGATGACGTTGCACTGCATCTTCATGTTCTGCATAATGAAGTCGGCGCGATAGAGCGAGTTGGCCATGATGCCTCCCACGAAGGCTGCCGCCAACACAACTGCATCGGGACGCTCCTCATCGAAGAACTTCTCAACGGCATACTGATCGGTGAGGTCAAGCTCTTTGTGTGATCGTCCCACCAAGTTATTGTAACCTCTCTGCTTGAGGTTATTCCAAATAGCCGATCCCACAAGACCATGGTGGCCAGCTATATAAATCTTTGCGTTTTTATCTAAACTCATTTGTTATCCATTTATTGGGTTATATTTGGCGTGTTACGGCATACGACCCTATCACCGCATAACACCCCAAAGGAATTAAAAAGGCTTTTGCCATGCTACCCGTGCTATCTGCTATATATCCCATCAGTAATGGAGCGACAGCACCACCCACAACCGTCATCACAAGCAATGAGGACGCCAACTTGGTTTGTGTCCCTGCATCTCTCAATGCCAAAGAGAAAATCGTGGGGAACATAATGCTCTCACCTAAATATAAAGCGAAGAATGCGACCAGCGAGATCGTACCACTAAACGCCACAACAACGAATGTTGCGACACAAGTGAGCAATGCGCATGCCAGAAGAACCCATTTGGGTCGTATGAAGTTCATCAGCACGCTACCCGCCAATCGACCTACGAAAAACAAGCCCATGCCGCCAAAGGCCAAAAACATGCTTGCTGTTTCTTTTTCAATATGAATGCTTTCCTCAGCATAATTGATGAAGAAACTGTTCACACCTGTCTGGGCGGCCACATAAAGAAATAAGGTGAGCATCCCAAAGCCAAAAGCCAAGGTATGCATCGGTACCTCCTTGGTTTTCTCCTTAGTATCAGCCTCGTGTGCCCTCCGCGGATCAGGCAGGGTAATCCTGCACAATAAGAACGCCACGAAAAGCACGAATATTCCTACGATGGCGTAAGGAATAGCAATGCTCACACCCGTAAAGAGCAGTTGGCCTCCCACCAATGGGCCGACGATCCAGCCTATTCCATTGAGTGATTGCGAGAGGTTAATTCTGCTCTCTGCCTTATCGGGATGTCCAAGCACTGTGGCATAGGGATTGGCGCTCGTCTCCAGACAAGTCAAACCGCACCCTATCACAAACAATGACAATACAAAGAAATAGAAGTTATTGATTCTACTTCCCGGTATAAACATCAATGCGCCAACGCCAAACAATACCAATCCGGTGATTACACCCCTCCTATACCCCCATTTCTGAGTGATCCATCCAGCAGGCAAAGCCATAAGGAAGTAAGCTCCATAAACCGCCGCCTGCGTAAGGGCAGACATGGTCTTGCTGATATGAAACGACTCCTGAAAGTGCGGATTCAGAATCTCTAATATGCCATGGGCAAATCCCCACATGAAAAAGAGACTACTGATAATCAGGAATGGCCCCAGGTAGTTATGCCCTTCGTATTTGAAGATTGATGGCTTCATGATGATTGTTTGCGAACTCCTTACTGTCGTTCACCACGAGGGCGAGATAGCCTCCGCCACCAGCGCCTGGCATCTTCCATGCCAAAACGTCGTCCATGGCGCTATACTTGTCGATCATGGGTTGCACACTGGCGCTCCCCTCAACAATTCCGTTAATTGAAGGATTCACCATACCAGGGAACATCGCCGTTTGAGCAGCGAACGAATCCCTATAAGCAGCGGCAAATCCATCAAGGTTGTGCACTAAGATAGCGTTCCAACAATCGTCGGCTGCATCAGCCAGCGCCTTCACCTTCTCAGGAGTGATATCCTTACCTTCCACTACACTGCATCCTGGTATTCTCGGTTCCATCGGAATCATCACCAGATGGTCTTCCAGGAAACGGAGAGTCATCTCATCCTGCGTACTCTCTATCTTCTCTGGCCAAAAGTTATTATTATAATAATGTCGGGCCAATCCAGGCACACAAATGCCGATGGCATCTTGCGCTCCAGAGATGATACCATCGTGGCGTTCAGGGTTGTTCTCAAAGCAGAACACCAATCGTGCCAACATTTCCGGATCCATCTTGGGCAGTTTCACCGGCCATATCTTCTTGATCATGTTGCGTGTCGAAGTGGAGAGACCACATCGGTCTCGCACATCGAAGGTGGGTTCCAGCGAGATGGTGATGGCCCATCCCGGATGGTGATGGCTCACATATGGCTGATCGATCCACGTCCCCGCAAGGTCCAAGCGCGTGGGAATACCCACCTCTTGGGTCGTGTTGTCGGAGGCCGTGGCCAAGGCTTTCTTCAGGTCGGACGAGGAACGGGCCTTCAAACCTGCGTGAGGTTCACGTTGGAGTTCCACATACTCGATGCCTCTCTCCTCGCAAATCTTACGCTTCTCCTCTGATCCACCCTCCGCGTTCACAACGAACACGTCGGGTTTCACCTTGTCGAGTGTAGGTAGATAGTCGATAACCCCACTCCCCTCATTGATATAGGCATCCTTTACCGCCTTGACGTTCTTAACCATGAAAAGACGCTCCTCCTGTGGGAACATAGGCTTCCGATGCTTATACTCAAGATAAGTGGCATCAGACCCTATTCCCACATACAGGTCGCCAAAGCGCGATGCCTGTTGGAAGAACTCCACATGGCCAGAATGTAGCAGATCGTAACATCCGCTTACAAAAACTTTCTTAGCCATTTACTGATTGATAGATTATACTTTATTATTGATTCATTACTTAACGATACCTTTCTCCAGATACTCGGCCAGGTTGGTACGCACCTTCTTGCCAGCTTCTTCGGCAGCCACCTTGGCCATATCGTTCTCCACCATGATGCGAACGAGATCCTCGAAAGAGGTAGTGTTGGGGTTCCAGTTGAGCTTGGCCTTGGCCTTGGTGGGATCGCCCCAGAGATTCACCACATCGGTAGGACGATAGAAGTCGGGCGACACCTCAACGAGGGTCTTGCCGATAAGCTCCTCAGGGCCTTCCGTACAGATGCCCTTCTCGTTTTCGCCCTTACCTTCCCATTTCAGCTCGATGCCTACATAATGGAACGCCAACTCGGCAAACTCACGCACAGAGTGCTGCTTACCCGTAGCAATAACGAAGTCCTCAGGTTTCTCTGCTTGAAGGATGAGCCACATACACTCCACGTAATCCTTGGCGTAGCCCCAGTCGCGGAGCGAGTCAAGGTTACCAAGATACAACTTGTCCTGCTTTCCCTGCTTGATGCGAGCAGCGGCCAAGGTGATCTTACGTGTCACAAAGGTCTCTCCACGACGCTCACTCTCATGGTTGAAGAGAATGCCCGAGCAGCAGAACATATTGTATGCCTCACGATACTCCTTCACAATCCAGAAACCATACTGCTTGGCCACAGCGTAAGGCGAATAGGGGTGGAATGGGGTGTTCTCGTTCTGGGGAACCTCCTCCACCTTACCATACAACTCTGACGTAGAAGCCTGATACATACGGCAGGTATCGGCCAATCCACATTGGCGGATGGCCTCCAAAACGCGGAGCACACCCGTAGCGTCCACATCGCACGTGAACTCAGGAGAGTCGAAGCTCACCTGAACGTGACTCTGCGCGGCAAGGTTATACACCTCAGTGGGCTTCACCTTGTTCATCACCTGAATCAGACTCATAGAGTCACCCAGGTCGGCATAATGAAGGTGGAAATTGGGTTGTCCCTCAAGGTGGGCAATGCGCTCACGATAATCCACCGACGATCGACGAATTGTGCCGTGAACGTCGTAACCTTTCTCCAACAACAGCTCTGCCAGGTACGAACCATCCTGACCTGTAATGCCCGTAATCAGCGCAACATTTCTTTTTACCATAACTCTTTGTTTATTTTTAATTTAATCCTATCGTTGTTTCTAATTTCTTATTGTTGCATTTCTAAAATTCGTACTACCTTTTGTATATCACCCAAGTAGCCAAGGTGAACGCACTAAGGCTAAAAGCCATCTCTCTTTATCATTTCAAGCCCTCGCAGATGCCAACGTGATGGTCCTTATCAAAGTTTACGCGTGCCTCCGCCGCCAGACAAAATGCCATAGGCGGAAGAAGGGCTCGGCCAACGCCTCTTCGGGATAGTACCGAAGCAAGCGGAAGTCGCGCTGCAAGCGCAAGATGTTATGACCTACGGCACCTTGTAAATGATGGTGGCTTTCGTCGTGCTGACCAAAGTTGCCACCTCTCAACACATCTTCGAGCAACAATCGTCCACGTTGTTCATCCATCGGAGCAATCATCTTGTCCTCAGTCAAGGCAAACACCTCGTGCAGCACATACATCACCGCACCAGCAAACTTCCATAAGCCCAAGCGACGAAGGGTAAGCTGGATATCTTTCCCCTCTCCACCTTCAGCATTAATGATTACAAAATAGTAATCGAGAAACTGCCTCAACCCAATTCCTTCGTAAAAATAATGATGATACAGATGAACTAGCTGATAGACCACATTAAAGGATAACGTGGGAATAGCTGCCATGCCTTTTTCGCTTACTATAGTAACAAGATTGCCACATTGAAAATCTGCGTTACTACGCAGCCATCTCTGCAAACGATTATTGTGGAGCGGGTTGTTCAGAATAGCAGGAGTAGAATGCATCTCCAACTGAACACCCCCCACTTTCGCCTCTATGTGGTTCATAGATTCCTTACCTATATCTTTCTTGTCCTTAACAAGCGCACAGATTACCCTTCGTGTTTCCTTACGTGACGCATTCACCCACACATCTATATCTCCTGGTGTACGAGCGTAAGGATTTGGGTACATTAAGGCGTTGCCTTGGCCCTTCAGGATGCAGCACCTCATACCAGTAGCCACAATCTTATCGTATATGTCTAAAGTGGCCTCATTCAAAAAAGCATTTCTTTTCTTGATCTTTTGACTTTGTCCATACCAAGTCATCAGCAAATCCTGCGGGAAGTTACATTTCTCGGATATTCGCATAATTCCATCAAATGCCACCCCCGTCAAAGTTTGCTTTTTGCAGAAATTATAGAAAGCGCTCCAGTCAAAATCGACCAAAGCCTCTCCCGTCAAAAACTCCTTCCCCTCGTAGAGACCTAAGGAGAATCGAATGAACTTGATATACCTATCGTACGAAAGTCGCAACTTCATGAAAGAAACCCTTTCTTTCTCATCCTCACATACCTTCAGAATTTACTCTTTCGTCATGTTCCAAAGAAACAGCGTGTTGCCTATGATGTATCTACGCCACATGCGTTTGGGTTCCTTCAACAAACGATACAACCATTCCAATCCGTGCTCTTGCCACCATATAGGTGCACGTTCCACTGTTCCTGCAAAGAAGTCAAAGACGGCACCAATGGTACCCACATGGCAATGAATGTTTAGATCCTTCCAATGCGAGTAAGTCCACTTCTCCTGCTTAGGTGCTGTCATACCTATCCACAGCAAATCGGGATTCGCATTGTTGATAGCTTCGATAATCGCCGTATTATCCTCATCTGAGAACTCGGGCTTATAAGGAGGCGAATATGTCACCACTTTAAGATGAGGATAAACCTTAGCAGCACGCTTCACAATCAAGTCGAGCACCTTCTGTGAACTGCCCATAAACATTACTGTGCCACCCTTCTTTTCCAACTTACTCATCTCAAACAGGAACAGGTCCCAACCCGCTATACGCTCCTTCGGCTGACTCTTCGCCTTAATCCTTCGGCACGCCTTCACGATGCTAACTCCATCAGGAATAAGCACATCACCATTGGTCAGCGCTTCTGCAAAGAGCTTATCCTTTTTCGCAGTATTAAATGAATGAGCATTAATTGTATTAATGAGCAATTTACCTTCAGGCAGTGAGGCAAGCTCCGCCTTACTGCCCAAAATCGTTAATGTTTTTAATTTAAACATAACTGTATTTCAAATAATTTTATTTTCTTCGCAGCCATAAACAGCGGGTTTCATCAGAATCCCATCATTTCATGAACAAGAAACAATGATTATGACATACGATATTAATACTATATAAACGAAGTAAAAGTAACGTCAGCAACACCTTGAGGCTCTTCAGACGCGAGGCATCAATATTGTGAAAATTGACGCTTACGAATATACGGATGACTCTAGCATCAAACATCTGTTTTTCAATTTTGCAGGAGAAAGCAAGAAAGCTATCCCATACTTTATGCTAGATATCAATACTTGGGAACAAATCCAATTATTCATCTTACAAGATGTAAGATAGAATGATATCTTTGGTTACATGAATTATCATTTACTTCCATCAATATCAATCCCCCAATAAGCACATAAGGATTTTAACCTATCGTCATCTTCATGTTGTTTAGCCAAAGCAGATAACTTATTTGTAAAGTCAGACTTATCATCAGCTATCATCATCATCTGTTTAACAACACCCTTGTTTTCAGACACCAATTTTAATATTTCTGGGTCGTCCAAAAATTCAGAACGTAGAATCTTATTCAAAGACTTTTTAATGCCTTCCAAATTACCATACAAGAAAAGCCATTTACCAAAGTACTTCAATTTGTCTTTATTGACACAAGAGTTATTAACAAAGATATCTCTTACTTCCTTGAAGACTATAGAACAGTCATATCCCATATCCGTCAAAATAGTCATTGATTTTTCAACCAACTCTTTTGATATCGGAGTATCAGAATCACCCAGAGCATAAACACGCATATTTTCCTTGAAAGCATCTACAAAGAATGCAAGTAATCTTGGATGATATACATATAACAGTTTAAAATTATAATTATCGGTAGAAAAACTACGTTTCCAAGTTTCTTGATCAATAGATTCCAGATACTCCTCAACCAATCCTAAGCAATGCTTTGAAATTTGGAGTTCTGAGGAGTTCTTCATATCCTCAATTAGGTTGATGGATAATGAAGGTACATCAGCCAACGTAACCGAAGATATAAATTTGTTCCAACCATTCCACCTTTCCAAAAGAACTTGCGAATCTAAGTTCAAGTTAGCATGTATATTATCATAATTCACCAAAGAATCTTTTATATTCATTTTTGAAACTCCCAACCTTCTACTCGTCAGTATTTTTGCAATATTTGCAATATACGACACAGCACCAAAATTTTCTAATTGAAGTAACAAATCACCATAGCAGATATAGTATTCTATACAGCTTGCCACTTTCTCTGTTTGTTCTTCTGACAAAGCGCCAACACTATTCAGCAAGAAACTACGTATATTACTATTATTAGAATATCGAGAAATAGCCATAGCTAACACATCTGGATACAATTCATCATCTTTTGACAACGCATTGAGCATATTGTAAATTTCATTATCATTAATATATTCAGAGATATCAATCGGTTTATCATCCACAGCTATCTCTTTCAATCTACAAAGAAGTTTGGCTTCAATTTGAAGATTTGAGGTATTGCCAGCGAACTGTAGCTCTATTTCTTTTTTATATTTTGGAAGTTTCACATCATTTTTTAGTAAAGGATAGAACTTCATATCTGCAAGTTCATTTATATCCAAACTCACAAGGTAATCATCCATTTTTTCATCATCGACAACAAGGCCATACTCATCGAAATTGTCTTTTCTACTATCTACTAATTGCAAGTATTGTTTTGGTGAAATAATTGTCTTACGGTCTGATGTTTTTCTATCTTCTTCTGAAATAAACTCATGTAATTTATCAATACCATTGATGTAATTTTGTAAATCAAAGCCATCATAGATATTAGCATGATAAACTGTTAGCAAGTGCGCATAATATTCTTTTTTCTCCGATATATGCTTTAGTAAAATACAATGATATTCCTCGTATTGTTTATCTCGCGTTGCGCTTCCAGGGTTACTCCTCATATACAAAGCGTCCCATATTAAAGACGCTTCATGAGAACTATTATCTCCGAAATGCTTCTCCAATGCCAAGGCTGCATTCTCTATATTAGATACCGCAGTTATTGAATGATTCAAGATTTCCCAATAATTTGCATTTCCTCTCAATTGATCAAGAACTTTCACGTTGTTATCATCCAACTCTGCAGTCACCTCTCTAGTAAAGACCACATCCATTGCTTTATCCAAAGAGAGCTGATAATACAAAGAAGATATATTGCTTGCCATATTTTCATCATCAGAATACAGAAAATTCAATCCTTGCAAATAAGATGGATTCAATATCTCTTCAAGAGGATTCTCTATAATTTTACTTCTTCCAAAGATATATAATGCGATATATTTATCCTCAATTCTCTCATCACATAAATTACGAATAGTGACAAACTGATTGATAAAAGCAATTATTTTGCGAGGACTTTGCTCTTTGGTCAGCATATCATATACTTGCAAGACACTATAATCCACAATAGCACTATTGCCAAAAGCCTCTTTCCATCTATCTTTGAAATAATGCATCCAACCAGACAATATTGGAGGTGGAACAGTATAGACTATGTAGAACGTCTTATTAATAAAGTCATCACCATACACAGTAATAGCATTATCTTTACCATCACACTGTCTAACCAGATTCTCTGATTGAAAGGCATTACGTATATGCAATCTATCGAATGGAACTATGATTTTTATATTTGTATATTTCTCCTCTGAGAAACAAGAATGAATTGCAGCCCAAAGTTCCTGTACTTTCTGTTTTGGTAATCGATCCATATTGTCAATTACCAAAATCAAAACAGTGTCATTATTTTGTTTCAGGCCATTATCTATTTCATGTATCCATTCTTTGAATTGTCTGCTAGAAGGTTCCTTCTCTGAAATCGTTTCAAACTTCGTCTCTTCTTTAATATCGTCTTTATAAATCAAGAAAAACTCAGAAAGGCATTTTTCCCATGTAAAATCTTGCTTGTATTTATCTTTCATCTTTCCATAATGACGATACCCGAAAAAGCCATAAGCTGCGACATAAGGTATAACTAGAACAGCTTGCTTTAACCATTCTACAGAAACCAAAGAAGCAAGATGAGTAACAAAAGGAGTCAGTAAGATAGTGAACAAACTCACGATAGTACCTATTCCTATTGCAGGAATTGTTTTTGTACTCGTATGTTTCTTCTTTGCTAAAAGATTCTCAAGACTATCTTTCCAACTATTTTCATTCAAGATAGGAGTTTGCCCTTTCACTAAGTCAGAAGTAAGTTCTTCAAGAATCGTTCTTCTTTGAAGATCGGTTTGATGCCCCCATGCATCATAGGTAAAGAAATGATACTTGCCACCATCCGTTCCCACAGACAGTTCTTTTTGTATCATTCCAACAAGATTGGATTTACCAGAGCCCCATCCTCCATCAATACCTATAATGGTGCAATTATCATCATTGCGTATCTCATCGGAAATTTCTATAGCCAACTTTCGATGAGCACCACCTTCAAACAGGTCATCATTACAAGGAACTTTACTTAAAAGTTTACCTTTTCTCATAGCATCCACTTATAAAATATTCAAACATTATGCTTTTACTATTTTCTCATACCACCCTACCATGGTCTTAGCCTTTTCTTCCCAAGATAATTCTATCTGTCTCTGCTTGCAGTTTTCAGACATTTGTTTCAACAAATCTCTGTTACCCTCCAATTCATTCAACATTTTAGAGAAGTCCTGAGCAGACTGAGAAGGAGTTGTTAATGGTATTTTTCTGCCTACCTCATCATCTATAACCGCAGCCATACCACAGGCATTAAAGCATAGAACAGGTAAACGATTACTTAGGGGTTGTCGTTTAATTCTAAGAATTCAATATCTATAGACGAGGGTATGCCTTCCGAGGTTGCCATCGTCTGCTTAT
>OBLI01003853.1_pt1 | contig 11158 bp, 7 predicted proteins | sample 1519701 | NCBI WGS metagenome assembly OBLI01 (sample SAMEA3663005, study PRJEB22513) | pig gut metagenome | biome: pig gut; feature: pig-associated habitat; material: faeces | place: France | collected 2012 | reverse complement strand
ACGCCTGCGCCAGCCCGCCGAACTCCAGGGCCTGCCCGCAGGTGCCGACGAGGCCGAAGAGGCCCGGCTGCAGCTACAGGCACGCATGAAATCGATGGCCGAGGACAAACGGCGCACCATCCGCGTGGCACTGGTGGGCAATCCCAACTGCGGGAAGACATCTCTCTTCAACCTGGCTTCAGGGGGACACGAGCACGTGGGCAATTACAGCGGCGTGACGGTGGATGCCAAGGTGGGACACTTCGACTTCACGCTCCCTACCTCCACTTCCCACTGTTCCAACCCCACTTGCGCCGGTGTTTGCGCGGCTTGCACCGCCTCCACACGTTGTGCCGAATCGGGCACCACGCAGAAAACCTACCACTTGGAGCTGGTCGATCTGCCCGGAACCTATTCCCTCACGGCCTATTCGCCCGAAGAGCTTTATGTACGCCGCCACCTGATTGACGAAATGCCCGATGTGGTCATCAACGTGGTGGATGCCTCCAACCTGGAGCGCAACCTCTACCTCACCACGCAGCTCATTGATATGCACCAGCGGATGGTGGTGGCCCTGAACATGTTCGACGAACTGGAACGCGCCGGCGACGTGCTGGACCACGCCCAGCTGTCGGCCTTGTTCGGCGTGCCGATGGTACCCACCGTATCGCGCACGGGACGCGGCCTGCAGCAGTTGCTCGAAACGGTCATTGCCGTGTACGAAAGCCAGGGACGCAACGAGGCCTTGGCGCGCCATATCCACATCAACCACGGGCCGGAACTCGAACAGAGCATTGACCGCATCAAGTTCGTTTTCCAGAAAAACCAAGCCCTCCGTTCGCGCTATTCCACGCGCTATCTGGCCATCAAATTCCTGGAGGGCGACAGCGAGGCCGGCCGTTTGGTGGAGAGTCTGCCGCAACACGACGAACTCGTGGCGGTGCGCTATGAGGAAACCCAACGCCTGGCGCATGAACTCCACGAATCGCCGGAGGAGGCGTTGACTCACGCCAAATACGGCTACGTGCAGGGGGCTCTGCGCGAAACCTACCGGCCACGGCAACGCGCGGCAGGCAGCACGCTCACTGAGAAAATTGACCAAGTGGCCACCCACCGCCTGTGGGGCTTCCCTCTATTCATCACCACCCTGGTGCTGGTGTTCTACGCCACCTTTGAACTGGGAGCCTATCCGATGGGCTGGATTGAATGGCTGGCCGCCAAACTGGCTGACTTCGCCTCTTTCTGCCTGCCCGAGGGACTGTGGCGCGACATGGTGACCGACGGTGCCATCAGTGGGGTGGGGGCGGTCATTGTCTTCCTGCCCAACATCCTCATCCTGTATCTTTTCATCTCCATCCTGGAGGACTCCGGCTACATGGCACGGGCGGCTTTCATCATGGACAAACTGATGCACCGCATTGGCCTGCACGGCAAATCGTTCATACCCATGGTGATGGGATTTGGTTGCAACGTGCCCGCCGTCATGGCGACCCGTACCATCGAAAACCCGCGCAGCCGGCTGATCACGATGCTCGTGCTGCCCTTCATGTCGTGTTCGGCCCGCATCCCCGTGTATGTGGTGCTCGTTTCCGCCTTCTTCCCGCAATATGGCGTTTGGGTGATGCTCGCCTTGTATTTTATAGGCGTATTATGCGCCATGGCATCGGCCAAACTCTTCAGCCGTACACTCAAGATTGGCACCCCCGATTTGCCTTTCGTCATGGAACTTCCGCCATACCGCCTGCCGTCGGCACGCTCCGTGCTGCGCCACACGTGGGAAAAGGGACGGCAATATCTGCGCAAGATGGGCGGCGTGATACTCGTGTTCTCCTTGATCGTGTGGGCATTGGACTATTTCCCGCGACCGGCAACGGAAAAGGAAAATCTGTCGGTGAAACCGCAGGAAATGGTGGCCGCCGCCGAACCCGACGACGGTTCCTACCTGGAACGCCTCGGACGCATCACCACGCCGGTGTTCGCCCCCATGCAGTTCGATTGGCGCATGAGCGTGGGCATCCTGTCCGGCATAGGCGCTAAGGAGCTGGTGGTCAGCACGCTCTCCGTGATGTATGCTGACGCTGCGCAGCCCGAAAGTGGCGATGACGAATACGTCAGCCTGTCACAGGCCCTCACCAGCGAGATGTCGCCGGCCACAGCCTTGGCTTACCTCGTCTTTGTGCTGCTTTATTTTCCCTGTCTCGCCACGTTGGCAGCCATCTGCAACGAAAGCGGCGGATGGCGTTGGGCTGCTTTCACCGCAGTCTATACCACCGTGGTGGCTTACGTAGCTTCCTTGCTCACGTATTGGGCAGCCGGATTTTTCCTGTAAACGGTTGTCGGAATTTATCTGTCATCAGTGACAGCCAATTCCGAATTGGCGGCTTCTGTCATTGGACATATCATTCTGGTTTCAGGATGGATCGTGCCGGCTTCAACCTTCACGGCTTCTGTTTCATGTTTCGTGGCTATCATTTCAGACTTCATGGTCACTGTTCGGTGGTTCATGTTTCCTGTCTTTGGATCAGCCATCTCCGCGCAGCCGTCCGTCCGTTTTACCAGCCACTCTGCGCTGACAGTAGCTAAACTTTGGAATGACGGTTATGTTTAATAGAAATTTCTGGTAAGACCTTCTATCGGAAACCGGCCTCGCTGCCGACAGCCTCTCCCATACCATATTATATATATAGCAAACCATTCAACCATGATAGACCAAAACACCGTGCAACGTGTTCTTGATGCCACTGACATTGTCGACGTGGTGAAAGAATTTGTTACCCTACGGAAATCCGGTGCGAACTACAAAGGACTTTGCCCTTTCCACAACGAAAAGACACCTTCCTTTACCGTTTCGCCGGCCAAACAGATGTGTAAGTGCTTTTCGTGCGGCAAAGGCGGAACGGCTGTGGGTTTCCTGATGGAACTCGAACAGATGACTTTCCCCGAAGCCATCAAGTGGCTGGGACGGCGCGTGGGCATCGAAGTGGAAGATAAAGCCATGACGGACGAGGAACGCGCGCGGCAAAGCGTCCGCGAAAGTATGTTCGCGCTCAACCAATGGGCTTCGGAGTATTTTCAGAAGGCCCTGAGGAACGATGTGGAAGGTGTGGCGAAAGGACTGGCGTACTTCCGTTCGCGCGGGGTGCGCGACGACATGATTGAACGCTTCCACCTGGGTTATGCGCCGGAAGCGCAGGCCGGCATCGCGCAGGCCGCCTTGGCACACGGCTTCAGTGAGGAATATCTGCTGAAAACGGGCATCTGTTACCGCCGCGACGACGGACGGCTGGAAAACCGCTACCATGGGCGCGTTATCTTCCCGGTCCATACGGTTTCGGGCAAGGTGGTGGCCTTCGGCGGCCGCATTCTCAGCAGCGACAAGAAGTTGGCGAAGTACGTTAACTCCCCCGAAAGTGAAATCTACAGCAAGAGCAACGAGCTTTACGGCCTCTACCAGGCCAAAACCGCGATTGTGCGCAAGGGGCACTGCTTCCTCGTGGAGGGCTACACCGACGTGATTTCCATGCACCAAAGCGGCATAGAGAATGTCGTGGCCTCGTCGGGCACGTCGCTCACGGAGGGGCAAATCCGCCTACTCCACCGTTTCACGAACCACATCACGGTGCTCTACGACGGTGATGCGGCAGGCATCAAGGCGAGTCTGCGCGGTATTGATATGCTGCTGGCCGAAGGGCTCAACGTGAAGGTGTTGCTACTGCCCGACGGCGAGGACCCCGATAGCTTCTCCCGGCACCATAAGCCCCAGGAGGTGCAGGATTATATCGACCAACATCAGGTGGACTTCATCAAGTTCAAAACAGACTTGCTGTTGGGCGACGTTCAGGGCGACCCGCTGAAAAGAGCCGAACTCATCTCTAATGTAGTCAAGAGTATAGCGGTCATTCCCAACGAAATCGTGCGCCAAACGTACATTCAGGAATGTGCCATGAGTTTAGATGTGAGCGAAGCCTTAATTGTGAACGAAATCAACAAAGAACACCGCCAAAAAGTACAGGAGCAGCAAAAGAAAGCCTCTGGCGAACAGAGTGAAAACCGTTCAGAGGAGGGAAAATCCCCCACTCCTCTCCTACTCTCTTCCCAGCAGGCTTCAAGTGAGGAGGAATTACTCATCAGCATGGTCATACGCCATGGCGGCAAGCCGATGAAGGTGGCTAACGACGAGGAGAACGATGAGGAACAGATCGTCAGCGTAGCACAGTATATTGACGAGGACTTGAAAGCTGACGATATCAGCCTTGCACACCCCGTTTGCCGGCAAATTCTCAGCGAAGCGGTGGCACACGCCGAAGAGAAGGATTGGAATTCCCTGAGCTATTTTAGTCAACACGAAAATCCAGAAGTTAGTACACTCGCGGCACGAATGGGACAGGAACGCTACACGTTGAGCGAACGCCATCAGGCGGAATATGTGGACGAACAGTACCGGCTGGAGGAAATCGTGCCCCGGCTGTTGCACGACTTCAAATACGCGCTTATCCGCCAACGCCTGAAACAGCTGTTAGCGGACATGAAACAGCCGGAGGTGGTCCACGCGCCGGAGCGATACAACAAACTGCTCCAGGAATACATGGAACTGACCAAGGTGGAACGGATGTTTGCCAGCGTGCTGGGTGACCGCGTGGTGCTCAAATAGTCCGCCGCTGGGGATGATATGATACAAAATGAGGTTATCAAGTTACCGGAGCGCAAGGCTGTTGGCCTGAAAGCCCGGTGTGGCTTGATAACCTCATTGTTTGTTGTCATCAGTCGTGGTGTGCCTATTCCTTTTCCAAGGCCAGGAGTTCGTCGCGCAGCTGGGCGGCGAGGATAAAGTCGAACTGTGCCGCTGCTTCCTTCATCCGTTTTTTCAGTTGTTCGATACGTTCCTGCTTGTCCATGGGCTGTTTGCCGTAAGCCGCAGCCGGTTCCGCCGCGCGGAGGTAGTCGTTCTGCGAAGCGGCATAGCCTTTCGTCTGCAGGGAGAGGCCGGCGTGCTGCGCCTTCTGTTCCGCTCCCTTGGCCGAGAGTGAGGCCAGCGCATTCTGGTCGAGCGACTTCACAATCTGGCGCGGCACGAGGTGGTGCGCCTCGTTGTACGCCATCTGCTTGGCCCTTCTGCGCTCCGTTTCGTCAATGGTCTGCTGCATAGACTGCGTGATGGTCTTGGCGTACATGATGACCTTGCCGTTCACGTTTCGGGCGGCGCGTCCGGCAGTCTGTGTCAGCGAACGGGCAGAACGCAGGAAGCCTTCCTTGTCGGCATCCAGAATGGCCACGAGGCTCACTTCGGGAAGGTCAAGTCCTTCGCGCAGCAGGTTCACTCCCACCAGTACCTGATATATGCCGCGCCGCAGGTCGCTCATGATCTGTACACGTTCCAGTGTGTCGACATCGCTGTGGATATAGGCCGTGCTTACGCCGTTCTTCAGCAGGTAATCCGTCAGTTCTTCGGCCATGCGCTTGGTCAGAGTGGTGACCAATACACGTGTATCCGCCTGTTGCGATTGGCGTATCTCCTCCATCAAATCATCGACCGGATAGTCCGTGTCGCGCACCTCTATGGGCGGGTCGAGCAGTCCTGTGGGTCGCACCACCTGTTCCACCACTACCCCACCGCTTTCTTCCAGCTCATAGTCGGCCGGTGTGGCGCTGATGTAGATTACCTGCTTTGCCAGTTCATGAAATTCCTCGAACTTCAAGGGACGGTTGTCCAAAGCCGCCGGGAGGCGGAAACCGTAGTTGACAAGCGATTCTTTGCGGGAACGGTCGCCGCCGTACATGGCGCGAATTTGCGGCACGGACACGTGGCTCTCGTCTATCACCATGAGGAAATCTTCGGGAAAGAAATCCAGCAGGCAGAAAGGCCGCGTGCCTGCTTCGCGGCCGTCGAAATAGCGCGAATAGTTCTCAATGCCGGAGCAGTGGCCCAGCTCGCGTATCATCTCGATGTCGTATTCCACCCGTTCCTTCAGCCTTTGCGCTTCCAGTTCCTTGCCGGCCTCCTTGAACAACGCCACTTGCGCCATCAGGTCGTCCTGTATCTGGCGGATAGCCCTTTCCACACTCTCCTTGGAGGTGATGAACAGATTGGCGGGATAGATTTTGTAGTCCTCAAAGGAGGCCGTGCGGTGGCCGGTCAGGGGGTCGACTTCCTCGATGGCATCTATCTCGTTGTCCCAAAAGCTGATGCGCATCATGTCGTCGGCATAGGCCAGATAAACCTCCACGGTGTCGCCTTTCACCCTGAAATTGCCGGCCTTGGGAGCCACGTCGTTGCGCACATAAAGGCAGTCGGTCAGTTTGTTGAGCAGGCTGTTCATGCTGAGTATTTTGCCAACCTGCAACTCAATGACGCTCTCGTAGAAAGCGGCGGGGGTGCCCATGCCATAGATGCACGACACGGACGAAACTACTATCACGTCATTGCGACCGGAGAGCAACGCCGAAGTGGCGGCCAAACGCAATTTGTCAATGTCCTCATTGATGGCCAGGTCTTTCTCTATATAAGTGTCGGTCGAAGCGATGTAAGCCTCGGGTTGGTAATAATCATAATAGGATACGTAATACTCTACGGCGTTATTGGGAAAGAAACTCTTGAACTCGGTATATAATTGTGCGGCCAAAGTTTTGTTGTGGCTGAGCACTAAGGTCGGTTTTCCCACTTGGGCAATGACGTTGGCCACGGTAAAAGTTTTTCCCGAACCGGTTACTCCCAGCAACACCTGGGCCGGTTCTCCATCCTTCACACCTTGAGTCAGCTGGCGTATGGCTTCGGGCTGGTCGCCCGTAGGTTGGTAGTCTGAATGCAATTCAAAAGCTCTCATGGCGGCAAAGGTAGTACAAAAGGCATACAGAGAGTTACTTTAAATGAAAATCCTTCGGCTTTTACATAAAGTCGGCTGCAGTTCGGAAAAGAAATAATAAAACCTTGCGGTTTTTTCTTTCTTTTCTCTCACTTTGCACGGCTTTTCATTTTTCTTTGCACTCGCCTTGCACTATCTTTGCACGCAAAAACTAATTAAGCTATGGATAAAATAAAGGTTCGCGACCGTGAGTTCACGGTTTCTATTCCCGAAGCGAAAATCATGCAACGTGTGGCGGAAGTAGCCGCACGCATCAGTGCAGACCTTAAAGATGAACATCCTTTGTTCCTGGCGGTTCTCAATGGCTCTTTTGTTTTTGCGGCAGATTTGCTGCGCGGCATTGACATCCCCTGCGAAATTTCCTTTATCCGAGTTTCTTCGTATGAAGGCACAACTTCCACCGGTAAGGTCAGCCAACTGATTGGTCTGAAAGAGGACATTACAAATCGCACGGTGGTCATCGTGGAGGACATTATCGACTCCGGACTGACCATGCAGGAATTGCTCCGACTGCTCAAAGAGAAAAATCCCAAGGACATTCGCATTGCATCGCTGCTCGTCAAACCAGGCAATCTGAAAGTGGATCTTGACATTCCTTACTCCTGCTTTGAAATTCCCAACGAGTTTATCGTGGGCTATGGTCTTGACTACGATGGCGAGGGACGCAACCTTCGCAATATCTATACCGTGGTAGAGGCGTAAGCGTATCGCTATATACATCCGAATGCCTTAACCTCACCTCCCTTTCTTACAATTGATAATGTCTATTTTCTAATCAAATATTTCTCCCCATGAAAAATATTGTCATCTTCGGTGCTCCCGGTTCCGGCAAGGGAACCCAAAGCGACCTGCTCGTTATGAAATATGGTTTCAAGCACATCTCCACCGGCGATGTGTTGCGCGCTGAAATCAAACAAGGAACTGCACTCGGCCAGACAGCCAAAGCATTTATTGACAGAGGCCAACTCATTCCCGACAACCTGATGATCAGCATTCTGGCCGCTACCTACGATGCCCTCTGCCCCTGCAAAGGCGTAATTTTCGACGGTTTCCCGCGCACCGTGCCGCAGGCCGAAGCTCTCAAAGCTATGTTGGCTGAACGGCATACGGAAGTGGCTGCCATGCTTGAACTCGATGTGCCCGAAGAAATGCTGATGGAACGACTCATCAACCGAGGCAAGACATCAGGCCGTGCCGACGACAACGCTGAAACCATCAAGAAACGCCTGGATGTTTACCACGCTCAAACCACTCCGCTCATTGCCTGGTACGAAGCTGAAGGTATACGCCATACCGTGAAAGGCTACGGTGCTTTGGAGGAAATCAACGCGGCTCTTTGCGCGGTGATTGACCAGCTTTGAAAATCCGAGGGTTGAGGTTAAAAGGTTAATTGGTTATTAGGTCATAAAACTACCTCTTAACGACAATATGGTGCCACACCGACTAACCATGTAACCTTATAACCTGGATGCGAAGCTACCATAACCTGATTCCCTAATTCCCCCTACCCCACACAAATCAATCTGCTACATGCCCGAATCGAACTTTGTCGACTATGTGAAAATATATTGCCGTTCCGGAAAGGGCGGCAGAGGTTCCATGCACATGCACCGCGCCAAATATCAACCCAACGGTGGACCCGATGGCGGTGATGGCGGCCGCGGTGGCCATGTCTATCTACGTGGCAACCACAACTACTGGACGTTGCTCCACTTGCGCTACGAACGCCATGTGTTTGCCGGCAATGGTGGCAACGGTTCCAAATGTTGCTCGCATGGTTCGGACGGTGCTGACCGTTACATTGACGTGCCTCCCGGCACAGTGGCATACGACGCCGAAACAGGTAAATATATTTGCGATGTGGTAGCCGACGGACAAGTGGTGATGCTGCTGAAAGGAGGTCGGGGCGGATTGGGCAACTGGCAATTCCGCACCGCCACCAATCAGGCTCCGCGTTACGCACAACCCGGCGAACCGATGCAGGAGATGATGGTGATTTTGGAACTGAAACTCCTGGCCGATGTGGGCTTGGTGGGTTTTCCCAATGCCGGAAAATCTACGTTGGTTTCTGCGCTCTCTTCCGCACGCCCAAAAATTGCCAACTATCCTTTCACCACCATGGAGCCGAGCCTCGGCGTGGTGGCCTATCGCGATGGCAAATCGTTTGTCATGGCCGACATTCCCGGTATTATTGAAGGAGCCGCCGAAGGGCGCGGTCTGGGACTGCGCTTTCTACGCCACATCGAACGCAACTCGCTGCTCCTCTTTATGGTGCCGGGCGATACCGAGCATATCGGGCGGGAATACCAAATTCTGCTCTCTGAGCTCGAAAAGTTCAATCCGCAAATGCTCGACAAGCATCGTGTGTTGGCCGTTACGAAATGCGACCTCCTTGATGAGGAACTGATGGAGATGCTCCGCGAAGAACTTCCGGCCGACTTGCCCGTAGTATACATATCCGCCGTTACAGGCTTTGGCCTCCAGCAGCTTAAGGATATGCTTTGGGAAGAACTCAACAGTGAAAGCAATAAGTTGCAGTCGGTTACCGAAGGCGGCACTTTGATCCATCGCGACAGAGATACGACGATGCTCGCCGGAGATTTCGCTGATTGGGATGCAGGACTGGAACCGGAAGATACGGACAATGAGGAGGAAGACTGGGATGAAGTCGATGTGTACGAAATAGAAGACTTGGAAAACTGATTTCTTCCCGTCATGTTTCAAAGGCGTGGGTCGAGGTCCCTGGCGCTTCGTCCGTTGAGCGGCTTCAACCAAATCGCCCAAAATCCTTTACCTTTCTGTTTCCGACAACACTCTTCCAATCATGTCCCGGCTCACTACCTTGCTCCACTATCCGCTACATCCCTCAGTTCAGGCTTTCTCCACCACGCGTGTTTCCCCCTTTCCCTTGACGGAACAGGAAATAGGCGATATGGGCAGCTATGCCGCATTCAATGTTACGCACTACTGCGGAGACGCCCCTGAACGTGTGGCGCGCAACCGCCAATGGCTCGCTGCGCAGTTGGATCTTGCACTCTCGCAGCTGTGGTTGCCCCGTCAGACGCATACAGACAACATTGCCTGTATCGACCGGGCGTTTCTAAGCCTGCCCCAAGATGAACAACTCCGTGCTTTGGAAGAAGTGGATGCGCTGATTACGGACCAGCCGGAGCATTGCATTGGTGTTTCCACAGCTGATTGTATCCCCATCCTGCTGTTTGACCCCAAAAATCGAGTGGCTGCCGCCATTCATGCCGGGTGGCGAGGAACTATCAAGCATATTGCTACGAAAACCCTGTGTCTGATGCAACAACGTTACGGCACCTGCCCTACCGATGTGTTGGCGCAGCTGGGGCCGGGCATTTCTCTTGCTGCCTACGAAGTGGGCGAAGAAGTAGCCTCACTCTTCACCACTCCCGAAGCCGGTTTCCCTTCTGCCGTTGTGTCTTATCCTTCCACGTCAGCCAATCCATCCGTTTCGCCACGTCCGCACTTAGACTTGCAGGCCGCCAATGTTTTTCTGTTGGAAGAAGGCGGCGTGCCCCTTGAGCAAATTCGCGTTTCCCCCTTCTGCACTTTTACCCATTCCGACAGCTTCTTCTCCGCCCGCCGCTTGGGCATCCAATCAGGACGTATCTATACAGCCATTATGATGAAGGAATAATCCCTTCACGACCTGCACCTCTTTCAAAAACTTCACCCATGCAAACCAATCGTTCCACACATACTCCTTCCCGCCGTAGCCCACGCCGCAGCGTCGCATCGAACGGTCGAAAGCGCGCGGGAGGCAGTGGACGGGCACGAAGCAAGCGGAAACCGAATCATGCATCGTCTTCCTTGCGCCATATCTCTATCCGTTTGGGATGGATGGCCGTAACCGCTTTGGTCTGCTACTTAGTTTACATCTATGTAGTTGCTCCCTATACCTCACGCTGGCAGGCTTTGTATGGCAATGAAGTGTACCCCGAAGGCTACTCTATCCGTGGCATTGACATCAGTCATCACCAAGGCACCATCGATTGGCAGCAATTGGCGAAAGCCCAAATTGGCGAACAAGCCATCTGCTTTGTATTTGTCAAAGCCACAGAAGGCAAAAGTTTCTTGGACGAAAATTTCAACGACAATTTCTACCAAGCCCGCGAGTACGGTTTCTTGCGCGGAGCTTACCACTATTTCAAACCGCTCGTGCCGGCGCGCGAACAAGCCGAGTATTTCCTCCGGCAGGCACATTTGGAAGAGGGCGACCTACCTCCGGTGTTGGACATCGAAGAAACCGGCGGACTCTCTGCCGCGCAATTACGCAAGGCTGCTTTGGAATG
>OBLI01003851.1_pt1 | contig 11172 bp, 12 predicted proteins | sample 1519701 | NCBI WGS metagenome assembly OBLI01 (sample SAMEA3663005, study PRJEB22513) | pig gut metagenome | biome: pig gut; feature: pig-associated habitat; material: faeces | place: France | collected 2012 | reverse complement strand
TAATAACCTCCATAGACATATTTTATCATCTATGGCAATTATATCAAGAAAAGAATATTAATTCAAATATCAACGTGTCAGTACACTAGATTTTATCATTTGTTCCAACCGTATTCAATACCTGATTTTCGTAAATTTTTAAACCAAGTTGACATATTTTCACCCAAAACTTATAATGATGATAGAAACAGGAAGACCTGTCATCGTAAATATTGCCCTCCCACCGCTGGCGGCTTATAAGTAATCGGCTCGAAAATATTGCTCGCTCACCGGAAGCGTCTAATAAATATCCGGCTCGAAAATTATTTTGAATTTTTTCTGTTTTCGATATTGTGTTTTTATCGCACATTGCATATACTATAAATACACAAAAAAGCCAGAAAAAGAGGAGGTGTTAGTATGGCTACTTCAAGTATTACTCATAATTTTGTCGTATCCAATCCAAATAGCGTAAAGCGTTTTGTCGCAGCGATTGACGAAGCCGATCGTGACCGCACACCAAAGCAGACACTTCCCGGACGTCAGTTAACGAACCCACAGGAAATCTTAGCTTTAATGTCAAAAAGGAAGAAACAACATGTCTGATAAATATTTTACCGTTAATATTCGGGCATATTTGGATAAAGACAAACCGACATATATCGGAGAGGAAAGTCTTTACGACTTGCTCTCCGATTTTTCTTGTCCTGAAAACCCCGATGTGGAATACTTCTTATTACATAATGCGATTGAGTTTACCAAAAAAGATCAATCCATCACTTATCTGGTATTTGATGCCGAAGATGCTTCATTGGTTGGCTATTTTTCCCTTACAGTAAAACCAATTTCTGTCCAGGCTTCAAATATCAGTAAAACAATGGCGAAGAAGCTGTCCCGTGTCAGTATTCTGGATGAAGAAACACAGTCTTACACCACAGCAGCTTACCTGATTGCCCAGTTAGGAAAGAACTATTCTCTTCCAAAGGAAAAACGGATTCCAGGGAACATTCTACTGGGATTTGCACTGGAGACCATATCCAATCTCCAATATTCCGTAGGCGGTGTTATGGAATTTCTTGAATGTGAGGATAATGAATTTCTTCTGAACTTTTATACGCAGAATCATTTCAAGCCCTTTGACACTCGTATTACTTCTTCCCAGAACAATGAGCCACACACTCTTCATCAGCTTTTAAAATTTATCTGATTGGAAATACACGAAAAAAAGCGACAGCCCTGAAATTTTTATCTCAGGAAGCTACCGCTTCTTTTTTCTTTTCATTTTCTTCTTTTTTCTCCTGTCCATTGTTTTCCTTATCTTCCTCCAGTTCCCGGAGCAGCTCTTCGCCATATTTATCTATCATCCGCACAAGAAAATCAATGCACCGTTCAAATTCTATATTCTGTTTCACAAGCCTCTCCTTCCCTGTTTTTTTATTCTGTGGTCATTCTACAGGAAAGTTTCTGGCTTCTCATTGAGCAGAAATTGAGAGTGAATTGACTGTTTCTCATTTATTTTGGTTCATATCATTGAAATTCCATTGTCCAGAACATACGTTTGTGTTATTATATAGGAAGTTTAGTACCAGATACAAACAGAAATGATACGAAAAGGTGGGATTGCGTTTGGATTGATGCGATTTTAGCTCCATAATGACATGTTTAAAAAATCATATCAGCGAAAGTAACCAGATGAACCAGCCTGAATTTTTATATGAAGTATTTGAGGATTTTATGGACAGCCCGGAAAGCAAAGATTTTTCTTTTGACAATGGGCTGGTCTGCCGGTGGATGACCGGACAGGCGAAGATCAGTCCCAAAATCTGCACTTACTATGCAAGACCAAGCAAGCAGGAAAAGCTGGCAGCCCTTTACAAGCCGATTGATTCACGGCTTCTCTTTCTGGCAAAACTAATCTCCTTTGGTATGGAACGCCAATTTATCAAACGGGACACCAGAAACCAAAAGCTGCTTGCAGGCGGCTCTCTCTCCCCGGTTATTCTGGATTACATCATGGACAGTGAAGTTCCCAGACCATGCCGCCATTTTCTTGGAAGAGAAGAAGAACTGGACGAATTACATACAATGCTGGAAGAAAACAGCAAAGCATTTCTCTATGGAATTGCCGGGATTGGAAAGAGTGAACTGGCGAAAGCATATGCAAAGCAATACAAAAAATATTATACGAACATCCTGTATGTGGAATATGCCGGTGATTTACATCAGGCTGTCACAGACATGGATTTTACCGATGATCTGCCGGAAGATGGCGAAGAAGAACGTTTCCGGAAACACAACCGGTTTCTCCGCTCTCTAAAAGATGATACACTGCTCATCATAGACAATTTCAACGTCACTGCCACGCAGGACAGTTTTCTGCCGGTGGTCCTGAAATACCGGTGCAGGATTCTTTTCACGACTAGAAGTAGATTTGACGGACACTGTATCCTGCAGCTAAAAGAGATCCGGGAACCGGCCAGCCTGTTTCAACTGGCAGCTGCATTTTATTCCGAAGCAGAAGAACACCGGACACTGGTAGAAGAGATCATAGAAACCGTCCACCGCCATACTTTTGTAGTAGAACTGGCAGCAAATCTTCTGGAAAATGGAATTCTACCTCCGGAACGCTTGCTGGAAAAGCTACGGGAAGAAAAGGCATCCCTTGAAAATGAAGATAAAATCATTGCCATCAAAGACGGTCAAAACAGCAAGGCTACTTACTATAACCATATCCACACTCTGTTCTCCCTTTATTCCATATCCGTAAAACAACAGGAAATCATGCGGAACCTTTGCTTTCTGCCTCCTGCCGGTATTTCCGCCCGTATTTTTGCTGACTGGCTTGGATTAACTGACTTAAATGCCATCAATGACCTGGTTGAAACAGGTTTTGTACAGGCAACTACCCGGCATACAATTTCCCTGCATCCGATGATTCAGGAGATTGCCCTTTCAGAAACAAAACCTTCGGTCACAGGCTGCCATACTTTGCTTAATTCCCTGCAAAAAATATGTCTGATGCATGGAACGGAAGTCAGCTATTATAAAAAACTGTTCCAGACAGTCGGGAATATCATGCGGATGATAGAAAAAGATGATCCGACCAAATACCTGCTGTTTCTGGAAGATATCTTCCCATATATGGAGAAATACCGTTACAAGACAGGTATGAAAGAGATTATCTATGAGATGAAGCAGCTTTTGAAAGGGAATGGAAACGGTACCGATACTGACCGTGCATTATTACTGGACTATCAGGCATGTATGGAAACAAAGCCGGAAAAAGCCATCAAACTTGAAAAGGAAGCCCTTGCACAGATCAAAGAAATCACAGAAGACAATGCCCACCTTGTCTCCAACCTTCATGCGAATCTGGGCGGTCTTTACCGCCTAAATGGTCAGGCAGCGCTTGCAAAAGAACACATGGAAAAGGGAATCTTCCTGCTTGAGCAGTACCAACTGCTTTATACCAATGACAGCATTCCCCAGATCAACAATTATGCTGCCTTATTGACAGAATTGCAGGAGCCGGAACGGGCAATGGCTGCCCTCCAGAAACTTGCGCAGATCATCAAAGAATACAACTCCGATACCTGTCTGGACTATGCCCAGGTACAGGAATCCATGGGAAATATCTGCCTGATCACAGCAAATATCTCACAGGCTAAAACCCATTTCAAAAAAGCCATGAAGATTTATGAGAATGTCTGGGCTGATGAACCGGAACTGATTGAAGAGAAATATCAGGAAATTCAGGAACTGTATCCACAGGTAGGCATCGCACTGGCAAGGGGAATCCTGGCTTCCAAAAACAAATAATAAAATAAAACCGAAAAAATTTGTAACGAAACTATCCTTTCTCCGTCTAATCTATGTAAAAAGGAGGTGAACAGTTCTGGATTATGAGAAATTGTACAATTCATATTATCTGCAGGTTTACTCATATGTGATGACTATTGTAAAAAATCAGTCTCTTGCGGAGGAAATTACCCAAAATACTTTTTATAAAGCTATGACTGCAAAACGCACATACGAAGGCAAGTCCAGCGAATTTACCTGGCTTTGTAGTATTGCTAAAAACCTTGCAATTGATGAATGTAGAAAAAATACTAAATATGCATCTTTTGATGAAGCTAGCTCTGAAGTATCTTTTGATATGGTAGATAATTATGAAGATCAGGACACAGCTCTTCAGATCCATCTCATACTTCATGAACTTCAGGAGCCTTATAAAGAAGTATTCCAGCTTAGGGTATTTGGAGAATTATCATTTTCACAGATTGGAACTATCTTTGGTAAAACAGAGAACTGGGCAAGAGTTACTTATCATAGGGCAAGATTAAAAATCAAAGAAAGGATGGATGAACATGAATAATAATCAAAATCAATGTGATATTGTGCAGGATCTTCTGCCACTTTATTATGACCATGCATGCAGCTTGGCAAGTTGCCAACTGGTAGAACAGCATCTAACTGACTGTCCTAAATGCAGAAATACTTATGAACAGTTAGCGAATAATACCATTAACACAGTTATCAAACAGGAATCAAAAGGAGTTCTTGCCCGTCACGCTCAAAAAGAACGGAATGCCGCGTTTAAAGCCGGCGTTGTTATAGCAGGTATCCTTCTTCTGCCAATCATTATTACCTTTATTGTATCTATGGCAAACGGAGGAGGACTTGGTGTATTTCTTGTGGTCACTGCATCCATGATGCTTGTTGCTGCACTTACTGTAATTCCTTTGATATCTTCACAAAAAAGAATTTTAAAATGTATCCTATGCAGTATTGCCGCTTTATTGCTGATTTTCTTTTTCGTGGATGCCATGAATGGAGGCGGAGAATTCCTATATTGGTCAATCCCTACTTTATTCGGATTATCTGTAGTATTCTTCCCTTTTATAATACGAAATATCACTTTGCCACCTGTTTTATCTGATAAAAAAGCTCTTATTACTATGATATGGGACACGTTATGGCTATATCTTACAATATTCATTGTATGTTACCGCTCAGGAATGGCTGGAATGAAAACAGGAAGCATTGTTGCATTCGTCCTTATGCTAGGTGTATGGCTCATTTTCCTCACAATAAGATATTTACCTGTAAATTCTTTCATCAAAGCCGGAATCAGTACTTTCTTGTGTAGTATATGGATGATTTTTTCCAACGATATCTGTACTTTTCTTATTGAACATAAAAGACAACTTACTATCAGTCACGTCAACTTTTCAAATTGGAGTACAGACATCAGTTTCAATGCAAATGTCTATGTAATAATTTTAATTGCTGGTGGATTAATCAGTGCTTGTCTTATTGGAATCGGTATAATCAAAATGAAAAAAAGGTAATCCTGGAAACAAAGACACTTCGGATGGCATTATCACACATTGTCATACGAAGTGTCTTTTGTTATGTCTATATGACTTTTTCCCACTTTTGGGAGAAAGTTCTTTTAATTTCAGCAAATATATATTTGTTTGAATACTCTATACAACATTATTCATATACGCTCTTATATATTGGTATCCATTTTTCTCAATTCAAACTCAATTTCTTCTCAATGCCTTCCCTTTCTGATTTTTGTATGCTTATCCCACAGCAGGCCAGTACTACACAGGTACGAACTGCTGAGGAAATCAATACAAAAACAGGAGGGATTTTTATGAGAGAAATCAGAAACACAAAAATCATTGCCGTGGATCATGGCTACGGCAACATTAAGACTGCCAACACGGTCACGCCCACCGGAATCACAGCTTACGAAACAGAGCCTATTTTCACCGGGAACACTCTGGAATATAACGGCACCTATTACCGGATCGGCGAAGGACACAAGGAATTTATCCCGGACAAGGCTATGGATGAAGATTATTATCTCCTGACACTGATGGCAGTAGCACGGGAGTTGAATGCCTTTTCCATCCATGAAGCAGATGTCCATCTGGCTGCCGGGCTTCCCCTGACATGGATCCGGAACCAACGGGAGGCATTCCGTTCCTATCTGCTCCAAAACCCGGAAGTCCGCTTCTCATTTAACAGCAAAGACTATCACATCCGCTTTGTGGGATGCAGTCTTTACCCACAGGGATATCCGGCTGTTGTGAACCATCTGGGAGATTTTAAGGGACCCAATCTCCTTGCAGATATCGGGAACGGAACCATGAATATCCTATATATCAACAACAAAAAAGCTCAGGAGAGCCGCTGCTGGACAGAAAAATTCGGGGTAAACCAGTGCATGATTGCCGTAAAGAATGCCATTCTGGACAGGTTTGGAGTAAAAATCGAGGAATCTACCGTAGAACAGATTCTTCGGTTCGGAACAGCTGATATTGCCGCACCATACCTGGACTGCATTACAGCAGTTACCAGACAGTATGTGGCTGATATTTTCGCCACGCTCCGCAAATACGAATACAACCCTGACCTGATGCGGCTGTACGTGGTAGGCGGTGGTGGCTGTCTGATCCGCAATTTCGGAACGTATGACAAAGCCCGTGTCACAATCCTTGATGATATCTGTGCCACAGCGAAAGGCTACGAATATCTGGCACAGATGAACCTGAAAAGGAGGGAGTAGCCGATGAGAAACAATATCCGAAGCACAAACCTCCGCTTTAATCTGGAGAAAGATCTGCAAAGGAAAGCCTGGGAATATCTGCAGACCATGGACAAGCAGGAATTCAAATCCTACAGCCATGTAATTGCCCTCGCCCTGGTCGATTATTTTGACCGTTACTACCGCACACAGGAAGACCCTTATCTGGAAACAAGGGAACGGGAAGAACATTTTGTAAACCAGATCGTAGAGGCAGTGGAAAGGAGCCTGGAACATGCACTTCCCCTCTTCCTCTCCGGGCTGACAGCAGGACTGACACAAAGGGAGCCCCAAAACAGGGCATCCTTTCCGGCACCGGAAGAATCTGAATCGGAAGCAGATGTAGACTGGGATTTTCTCGGAGAATAACGGGATGTAAGGAGGTGAACACATGACAGAATTTTTGACACCAGACACCAACTTGCCGCCTTATATGGTATTTCCCCGGTTCCTTCTGGATATGGAGCTGAATGAAACAACGAAGCTGCTCTATATGGTTCTGCTTGACCGTGCAAGACTTTCCCTGAAAAACGAAGGCTGGACGGATGAATCCGGTCATGTGTTCCTTTCCTTTACCATCGAATCCATGGCAGAAGTCCTCCACAAAAGCCAGATGACCATAAAAACATCCCTGGCCGCACTGGAAAAACAGGATTTGATCCTCCGAAAACGTCAGGGTGCCGGTCATCCGAACCGGATCTATGTGAAATTCCCAGAAAAAGCATTCTGCCAGACAGACAACATTCTTTCCGTAAGACAGACAGAAAACTGCCCGGCTGACAGACAGGATTCTTTCCCTGAGACAGACAGAAAACTGTCCGGTAATAAGAAAGAGAGAAATAAGAACGATTTATCAAAAAGAGAGAGTCAGGAGAAACGCTCTCCCTATGGAAAATTTCAAAATGTATTCCTGTCAGAAAAGGAACTGGAAGAAGTCAGACAGTCGGTTTCAGACTGGCAGGAATATATCGAACGGTTATCCGGCTACATGGCTTCCACCGGAAAGCACTACCAGAACCATGCAGCCACCATCATCAACTGGGCAAGGCAGGACAATCCCCCTTCCCGGCAAAGCATTTACAAAAGTGAGGAGTACGAAACATTATGAAAAAGTTTACAGAAGAACTGACCAATAAGGAACCAAACAGAGAATTGCAGTCGGATGAATATTTTCATGACTCCGACCACCTGATTTACTGCGCCAAATGCCATACACCCCGGCAGGGCAGGTACACCTTGCAGGGCAGGGTATTCATGCCGCCCATCCGGTGCAAATGCCAGCAGGAACTCTATGAACAGGAAGAAACCAAACGGAAACTGCTGGAGAAACAGGCAGAAATCGAACGGATGAAAGCCAGCGGGTTACAGGATAAGGCACTTTATGATTATACATTTGACAAAGATAACGGCATCAACCCGGAGATGGCATACGCCCACAAATATGTGGAGAACTGGGAAGATATGAAAGCCAATTCCTCCGGTCTTCTCCTCTGGGGAAATGTCGGTACTGGGAAATCCTTCTTTGCAGGCTGCATTGCCAATTCCCTTCTGGAAAAAGGTGTTCCGGTGCTGATGACAAATTTTTCCCGGATCCTGAATACCCTGAGCGGAATGCATTTTGAAGACAGGAACCAGTTTATCGACAGTCTGAACCGATATAGCCTGCTGATCATTGATGACCTTGGGATTGAACGGAATTCTGAATTTGCCCTTGAACAGGTATTCAATGTGATCGACAGCCGTTACCGCAGCAAAAAGCCACTGATCGTAACGACCAACCTCACCTTGGAAGAATTGAACAAGCCAACTGACATGGCGCACAGCCGAATCTATGACAGGATTTTGGAACGCTGTGCTCCCATCCGAATCAACAACCGCAATATCCGAAAGGACAATGCCTCTGCAAATCTACATGAAGCGAAAAAAATATTGTTGTAATGACATTCTGTATCAAAAATAACAGAAATTGGTGCCATATGATACCCATAATCACTTAGCGGCGATACTGCTCTCTCCATTGATGCACATTGATTGAATGTATCGCTGCTATTTCCAGAAAAATCAGTACCAGTTATGAAAAATCAAAACCAAAAAAGCCCGGAAACGGGCATAAAAAAGGAGGTGCCAGACATGGCAGATAAAAAGACTATGATACCGGAAGAAAAAGCACTTTTACAGGCAAAGCACCGGCAGGAGGAAGCCGAAGCAAGAAACCGAAAAAAAGAACGGAATGCCAGAACACACAGATTGATCCAGGAAGGGGCTATTCTTGAAAGCGTTGCTCCGCATGTCCGGGAGATGGATTTAGATCTCTTGAAACGGGAACTTCTGATCCGGTTACGAGGGCTGTAGATACCGAAATTCTACTCCCGAAGGGCGCACTTACTCACCACCTGATAAATCAGGCAGTGGTATCCCCTTCGGGGCTCGTGCGCTCTGCCGAGGGCTTTATCCGCTGTTGCAGGCAACATCGAAAGGAGGTGCCAGATATGGCAATTTATCATATGCAAGCTAAAGTCGTCAGCCGTGGTTCCGGTCGATCTGCTGTTGCTGTTTCTGCTTATATGAGCTGTAGCCGGATGTACAATGATTACGATGGCATTCAGCATGACTATACCAGAAAGCAGGGTCTGATCTATCAGGAAGTGATGCTTCCTCCAATGGCTCCATTGGAATGGAATGACCGAGAACAACTCTGGAATGCTGTGGAAGAAACCGAAAAGACCAAAGACAGCCGACTGGCAAGAGAATTTGTTGTCGCACTCCCTGTTGAGTTGGATAAAGACAGCAATATTTCTCTTCTTCAGGATTTTATTAAAAAGAATTTTGTAGATATGGGGATGTGTGCTGATTTTGCCATTCACGATACAGATGGTCACAATCCCCATGCACACATTCTTCTTACTGTCCGACCACTAAATGAAAATGGAACATGGCAGTATAAAACCGAAAAAGAATATCTCTGTATCAAAGATGGAGAAGAAAAAGGATTTACTGCTTCTGAATTTAAAACTGCTCAGAAACAGGGATGGGAAAAGCAATATCGCTATAAAGTTGGGAAAAAGAAAGAATATCTGACTTCCTCTGTTGCACAGGAAAAAGGATATGAACGGATTGATAAACATCCCAAGAGTAGCCGATATGGCAGACAGAATCCTATTTCCGAACAATGGAACAGTGATGAACAACTTTGCATCTGGCGGGCAAACTGGGCAGATGCCGTAAATAAAATGCTTGCACGTAATCAGATAAATGCTACCATTGATCACCGCAGCTTTGCAGATCAGGGAATCACCGAACAGCCAACTATCCATGAAGGCTACATTGCCCAGAATATGGAAAAGAAAGGCATGATAGCAGACCGCTGTGAAATCAACCGTCAGATTCGTGCGGATAACAAAATGCTCCGAGAATTAAAAGCAAAAGTAGCAAAACTGGCTGAAGCTGTAGAAAAGTCTGTTCCGATAATTGCAGAAACACTGGAAGCAATCCGAAATCACATGATTTTTACACAATATCATTTGCTCCACAATGAGATGCAAAAAGAAGTGATCCATGACTGGATGAATCATTTTAATCCAATACTGAATAAATACAACACCGTTAAAAAGAAACTCAAAGCTAAAGTTACAGAGCGGAAAGAACTGAATGTGAAAAAAGAGAAAACCAGTATTTTGAATCCCATCCAGCATATAAAATTGAATCAGCAGCTTACCACTGTTACCGAAGAAATTGAAGAACTGAAATCAAGGAAAGAGCAGCTAATCTTCCAGGCAGAATGCTCTACCGATAAAGATATGACGAATCTATACAAAAAATATGACCAGATGAATAAAAATCTGGATATCCTGGATTCTCAGGACATCTCGCTCCAAAAACAGCTTGAAAAAGACGCCACCGCTTTCCGGGAAGAAAAATTTCGTCCTGAACCAAAACAGTATACAGAATTGCTGGACACCAGAATCCAGATACGTCCTGATTTCCGTGATAAGCTGATTGAACAGCTCAAAGGTACTTTCGGTAAATATTATGACTATCATCGTCGTGATATTGCAGCCAATGAGGTGGATTATCTCAATGTGGAGGATCCTGATGTTTTCTCCCATCGTGCATGGGAACTTAAATATCAGAGAGAACAGGAAATGCGGCGAAATCAGCCTGCTCGGACTAAGAAAAGGTCGTATGATATGGAATTATAACCGTCTTTGAATAGATAATATGTTCTTACAAATCTCTGGTAGTGTAAAATAGTTTGTGTTTCTGGTAAAAAATGGCTCCTTTTTGGTAAGTGAATATTCCGGCGTTTGTGTCCGTGGTGTCCGGTCAGAAAGAAACCGCAGAATCATTGATTGACTGGTGAAATCCTATCAGATATTGCGGCATTGTAAAGCCTGCTACAGCACCGCAAAGCGGCTCTGGGCTTGACAATACCGCACTACCTGATAAGTGGTAAACAAGCCAATCAAAGAGTTTCCATCCTCCGGAATGTCGGTTTCCAAAATTCCGGAATCAAGGTTTCCGGAGACGAGAATATTCAGTAAGAATACAGATATGACTATTCTTATCGAAAAGGAGTATTTTTTATGGCAGTT
>OBLI01003850.1_pt1 | contig 11175 bp, 13 predicted proteins | sample 1519701 | NCBI WGS metagenome assembly OBLI01 (sample SAMEA3663005, study PRJEB22513) | pig gut metagenome | biome: pig gut; feature: pig-associated habitat; material: faeces | place: France | collected 2012 | reverse complement strand
ACCAGCAAAAGCAGTAGGTAGCGACGAGGTTTGGGAAGTAGCTACAAAAGCTTTACAAGACGCACTTGATGAAAAAGGGCTAAAATATGGCATTGACGAGGGTGGTGGTGCATTTTATGGCCCAAAAATAGATATAAAAATAACTGATGCTCTAAAACGCAAATGGCAGTGTGGAACAGTGCAAATTGACTTTAACCTGCCTGAGCGCTTCGGGCTTGAATACACTGATGAAAACAACGAGAAAAAGCAGCCTGTTATGATTCACAGAGCGATTTTAGGTAGCTTTGAGCGTTTTATAGGAATTTTGCTAGAACACACAGCCGGCGAGCTGCCTTTCTGGCTAGCGCACACGCAAGTTGCTATCATACCTATTGCTGAATCTCACAATGCTTATGCTAAGGAGATTGAAGCTGCTTTGCTTGACCTTGGTGCTGATAGCAAGGTATTTAACAAAAATGAAACTCTAAATAAGCGCATTCGCACCGCTGAAAAAGAGCATATCCCTATGCTAATCGTGCTTGGTGACGCTGAGGTAGAGGGACGCAAAGTAGCGATCCGCGATAGAGTAAAGCGTGAGCAAAGCGAAGCTAGCTTAGAGCAGTTTTATGAACTAATCAAATCTAAAATAAACGAGGTGACTTTTTGAGTAAAGATAAAATTTACTTAAACGAAGAAATACGCGCAAATGAAGTGCGTTGTAATGGAGATGATGGCACTAGCTATGGCATCATCAGTAGGGCTGAGGCTTTAGAACTAGCTGAGAAAATGGGGCTTGATCTTGTTCTTATCGCACCTGATGCAAATCCGCCTGTGTGTAAGATAATGGACTATGGCAAGTTCCGCTATCAGCAAGAAAAAAGGCAAAAAGAAGCCAAAAAAAAGCAAAAAGTCATTGAGATAAAAGAGATCAAGCTCTCAGCTAAAACAGCTCAAAATGACCTAAATTACAAGGTTAAACACGCCTTAGAGTTTATAGCTGATGGCAAGCATGTGCGCTTTAGAGTTTTTCTAAAAGGGCGTGAGATGAATACGCCGCAAATTGGCGTGGCTATGCTAGAAAAGATTTGGGAAATGGTAAGCGAAAACTGCGACCAAGCAAATGCACCAGCATTAGAGGGTCGCTATGTAAATATGCTAATTGTGCCTAAAAAAGGCTAAGTTTGCTTAAAATCTAGAATTCCTAGGTTAGGAATTCTAGATTTTGCTTTTTAAATACTTTTAAAGACTTTTGCTATGAAAATTCATAAATCAGTAAAAATAGCGTGGAATGCGCAAGTTGAAGGCAAGCTAAAAATCGGCAAGAAAAGCTCTATTTGGTACTCTGCTAGTGTGCGAGCTGACTATGATAAAATCACTATCGCCAAAGGCGTAAATATCCAAGATGCTGCTGTAATTCATGTAGATAAAGGCTCGCCTTGTAAAATAGGGGCATTTACTACCATCGGTCATGGGGCTATCATTCACGGCTGTGATATCGGCAAAAACTGCATTATAGGAATGGGAGCTATCATCTTAAATGGCGCAAAAATCGGCGATAATTCTATCGTAGCAGCTGGGGCTGTAGTCACGCAAAATAAAGTCTTCGCTAGTGGCTCACTCATAATGGGCTCGCCAGCAAGCATAAAGCGAGAACTAAGCGTGGATGAAATCAAAGAAAATATGCTAAATGCAAAGCACTACATAAAAGCAAGCAAAAATATAAAAAGAAAAGCCCAAAAATTCTAGAAGTAATTCTAGAAAGAATTCTAGAATTACTTTTTTATAGAACAACGCCCTAGAAAATAGCAAACCGGACAGAAGCCCACGCAAGCAAAAATAATAGGCACAAGCCCTATAAGGCTAAGCCATGGGCTAATGCCCCAAAGTGCGATTATTAGCACTATAGCGATGATGATTTGGGCGATTTTTATTTTTGTACTTGTCAATATTGCTCCTTTTGCCCAGAAATTCTAGAAGGAATTCTAGAAGGAATTCTAGTTTTTAGAAATTCTAGAATTCCTAAAAATTCATCCTGCTTTTTGTTCGCTTTCTTCTGTGCTTTTTTCTTCTAGTTCTTTATCGGTTACTTTTTTTTCTATATATTTGGCTTGGTAGCCTTTTAGAGTGATTACGATTTGAGCTAGTGAGCTTACCATTGAGCGAACCTGAGCTGTGTCATTCATAAGCGAAGTTGCCATAGTGCCTGTGATTTTGCGGTCACGAAGCAGAGCATCAAGGTGAGTTTCTTCGTTGCGAAGTATTGTTATTATTTCATTTAGAGCATTGATTTGGCTCTCAAAATCACGGCTTAAAAACTCTTTATCCTCGTCTTTTTCTGTGCTTTCAATAGCATTTTCATTTATGAGGCGGAGGGTGTAGAGCAGTTTTGTGCGAAGCTTGTTGTAGGCTAGCTGGATATGCTCGTTTTGACTAGTCATAAATCTAAAAAAGTTTGGCTGTATGGTTTGAGCGTGTTTTAGAGACTCTGCAAGATTCATGGCACAGCGACGGATATCAAGCAGCACTGGCAAATCATCGCTTGATGCGTTTTTAGCAGCGTCCACGCTATATTCGATAATCTCGCTATAAAGCACCTTAAAGCGGTTTTCATAAAGCTCGTTAAAATCAACTTCCATAGGCTTATTGCGCTTAGCAATTACTGCTCCAACTGGCTCTTCGCTTTCTATATCAGCTTTTGAGAGCGAGATAGTTTTTGCGATGATTGAAAGAGTGTTTGAAAAAAGGTGCTCAATCTCTCTTGCTAGAACATTTATCGCTGATTTGCTAAAAGCAAGGCTTTCTTCGCTAAGGTATTTGGCGTGGTCTACTTTTGAGCGTTCTTTTTTGGCTACTACATATTTGTTTAGCATTCTAGCCATTGGCACAGTTAGTGGGTAGAAAATAAGCACACCTACTACTTGGAAAATGCTGTTAAATACAGCTAGTTTTAGTGTGTAATCATCATCTGCGATGCCGCCCCAAGCTGAGAGAATATCAGTTAGCGAAGTAAATGGATTTACAAGCACTAGCATTATGATTGCGGTTGTGAAGTTAAAGATCACATGCGCTACGGTTAGCTTTTTGCCCTCTATATTTGCGCTAAATGCGCCGATGATTGACATAATTGTACTACCAACATTTGAGCCAATTACTATGGCAATTGAGTTTTCATAGGTGATTTGCCCAGCAGCTAGGGCAGTGATTGCTAGTGTTATAGTAGCATGCGAGCTTTGCATGATTATTGTGATGATAACACCGATTAGAAAATACACGATTAGACCCTGGATGCCAGTCATTGCGTATTGGCTAAGGTCAATTGTGTCTTTTATACTATCAAAGCCACTTTTCATATAGTGAATTCCAAGGAAAAGCAGACCTATACTAAATAGAAAAAAACCCATGCCCTGCGTGGCTTTGTGATTTGAGTAGGTGCTAATTAGTCCTATTACTATCATAGGCATTGCGTAGGCTGAGATGTTGATTTTTAGACCCACAGCAGCTACTAGCCAGCCGCCTGTTAGACAGCCGAGATTTGCCCCAAAGATAATGCCAAGTCCAGCGGTGAGCGTGATAAGTCCAGCTGAGAGAAAAGAAATCGCAAGCACGCTAACAAGACCAGAACTTTGCATCAAAGTACAAGTTGTAAAGCCAAAAGTAAAGGCTTTAAAGCGTGATTTTGTCATGATTTTAAGGAAAGTCTCAATGCCAGAAATCAGCTTAAAGCTCGAGTTTAGCACCTTCATCGCATACAAAAATATACAAATACCATAGATAATAGGGATAACCTGCGTCCCATAATACATAACCAAACAAACGACTATCAAAAAGCCGTAAAATAACGATAATTTCATCTTATCGTTCATTTTATTTCCTTATATATTTTTTCTAATTTAGCATAAATTTCGTTTTCATCCAAAAGCCCTGAGGCAATGATTTCACAAAGCACAGTGTTATCTTCTTTGCCATCCCAGACTTTTTTGTAGCGTCCTTCTTTGTAGCCGTGATTTTGGCGAAATTTATTTAACACATTTTTTGCGATGTAGCCCTCAAAAAGCACTTCAAGATTCACGCCACATTTTAAAGCAAGCCCAAAAAAGAGCTTTAAAATGCTCTCAAAGTTTGTTTGTGGCGTGCTTGTAGCGTGTATTATCATCTCGATTTCATTGATGATTTCGTATTGATTATAGTTTTTTAGAGCAAAGGGCTCTTTGCAAAAGTCGCCAAAAAGCGTGCTAGCAGCAATTTCAGCTGAGAGTTCATCAAAGCTTACATCTCCTGGGTGCTCAGCTAAAAATAAGCTCATAATAAAGTGCCAAATATCGATTATTTCAATTTTTACATTATCTTCATCTGGATTTGCATTTATGTTTTTCCAGTGTTTCCACGCAAAGCTCTCAATAAGCTCAGCACACTCCATATAAATACAGCGTCTCCAGTTGATTATCTTGCCATCTTTTGTGATGCCATTTTCCCAGCCAGTGCCGTTTGTTTCGTCATTTAGGCGCTGTTGCATGGCTAGCATATGTTTGATTTTTTCTTGATTTTTCATCTTGTTTCCAAAAAATTTCCAAAAAATTATCGCGTGATTATACAAAAAATTTGCTAAAATTACGTTCAAAAAAAGGCAAAAAATGAAAATACTCTTAAACGGCAATGCTTTTGAAGCGAAAAATCAAGGCTTAGCAAGCATTTTAATAAACTTTGGCGAACACATCGCTATTAGCATAAATGGCTCAGTAATCCCAAAAAAAGCTTGGCAAGAAGTAGAACTAAAAGAGGGCGATAAAATAGAGGTCATAGAACTAGTAGGTGGGGGCTGAAATTCTAGAATTCCTAAAAAATTCTAGAATTATTAAGCCAAAAATCTAGAATTCCTAAGAATAAAATCTAGAATTCCTAAATAAATTTCCTAGGAATTCTAGATTTAAGCTTCAAAAGCTGTGCCTTTAACCACACTTTTAATCGTGCCAACAAGACACAAAAACACAAAAACACAAAGCACGCTAAAGACAGCCAAACCAGCGTAAGTAAAAAAATCCCCAAGATGAGCTGCTTTTAAAAGAGCTAGGCAAAAAGTAGCGAGTGGAAAAGTAAATGCCCACCACGATAAAGCAAACTTTAAGCGCAAAAATTTTTTATACATAAAGCACAAAAGCAGGGCAAAAAATATAGCAATATTTAAGAGAATCAGCGCAAAATTATCAAAACGGGCGAGCTTTTCATAGCCCAAAAAAGCCACCGAAGGCGGAGCGATGAAAATAAAAAGTGTCGGTATAAACTTGCTCTCCAAGCTTGGATGAAAAATCAGCCTATAAAAAAGCAAGGTAAAAATCACTACATAAAAAAACAGCGCAAAGGAAAAATAAAACCAAGTCCACGGCGCATCAAAAGGCACTAAGGCAGGAATTAGCAGGTTTGCTGCTACTGGGATAAACCACGCAGGATTACTGTGTTCGATGTTTATATCACGGCTGATCCACGCAGAAATTACATAAAGAGTAATAATACTTTGAGACATCACGCCAGCGTAAAACAAAGCCTTGCTAACTCCGCTAAACTCGCTAAAAAGAGCAGCTAAAAGCAAAAAAGAGATGCTAAAAGCAGGAAAAAAGTTAATTTTAATAGGATGGTGAAGTTCGGCTTTTACAGAGTTTCTAAAAATATCCATACTAAGCCCACTAAGCCCCATAATAGTAGTAAAAAGCATGATAGGGAAGTTTTGGATTTTATTCATCTTATGCCTTGATTTTAGCTATTTTTAAGTAAGTTTAAAGCCCTAGGGAATTCTAGAATTCCTAAAAAAAATTTAGAATTCCCTAGAATTCCTAAGTCAAAATTCTAGAATTCCCAAGAATAAATTCTAGAATTCCTAAGCCGAAATTCTAGAATTCCTAGGTATTTTTTTAATAATTTAGTGCCATCTCGTGGCTAAACTTTTTAGCAAGCTTGATTTTTTCAAACTCAGTGTGAAGCAAATCAAGTTTATGCTGACAAATTTTCTGCGCCTCTGTTATAAGGCTCATTGCCGTGCTAATATCATTTATATTTAGCTCTTTTGGCTGTTTGTCTAAGATGCTTTGAAACTTTTCTATATCGCCTGCGATGAGTGCTACTGTTAGTTCATCTATCCACATCAGACGCCCCTTCTGTGTTTGTTCCAGTAGCATCATTCCACGCTGAGATTAGCCCACGAGTTACACGGATCACTTCATCTATAGCATCTACATCGTTTTTGATGTTTGCTTCAATGAGCCTTGTGATTTCTCTAGCATATAGGCCTTTTAGATAATGAGCGATTTGCCCTTGATTTAGGTCAAGCGAGCTACTAAGCTCAATGAAAATTGCGCTAATTTTGTTTATAAACATGACCTTTTCTTGGACATTTTTTTCTTGCATTGCCTTTTTGGCACGAGCCGCAAAGCGCAAAATTCCTTCATAAAGCATCAAAACTAGCTTTTCTTGGTTATCTACGCTAAGGCTGGTGCTATTATAGCTATTATAAGCAGAGCTTTGCATTTTTATCCTTATTTATTGCTATTTAACAGCGCATCAAAGGTGTTTTTAAGCGAGTTAAATGAGTTTTCTAGCGCGTTCATTTGCACAGCGATGGTTGAGAACTGCTTTTGCATCATCGCATATTTTTTATCAAGCGTTGCTTGGACTTTGTCTTTTTGCGATTGGATGATTTTGGATTTGTCTTTTAGGCTACTTGTTAGGTTTGTTAGTGTGCCCTCTGTGCCTATTAGCCCAGTTACTATATCGCTTAGTTTGTCAAAAAAGCCTTTTTTATCAGTGCTTGAACCTGGAGTTGTGCCAGCCTCTAAACCTAGTGCTTTTAGCAAGGCAGGATCAGAGTCTTTTGATATTTCTATATCCTTACCGCCTGTGCCTACAAGCTGTAAGACGCCATTATCAGCAAGGCGAGCTGTTACATTTGGTATCTCAGCGTCATTTATAAGCCTTACAAGCTCATTTGCGTTTTTGACAGCATCGCCTTTATTAAGATCAATTTGAATTTCTTTACCATTGATTTTTAGCTTGCCAGAGATATCATCTAGCTTTGTATTTATTTGAACACTACCAAAAACACCAGCATTTTTATACTCAGTAGAGTTTGTAAAAAACGACTTAAAGCCTTCATAGTCTTTGCTTATAGTATCTTTTAGCTTGCTCTCATCTACACTTAGCACGCCTTTTTCTGTAAAGCTAAAGCCAAAGCTTTGTAGGCTCATGCCATCGCTATTTGATGATTCAAATAGATTTTGTAGCTTTCTTTTTATACCTGTGATTTCGCTCATACCATTTAGCGTACCTGCTACACCATTTTCTCTATCATATGAAGTAGCAGTAGAGACATTGCTAATTAGATCATTATAGGCTGTTACCATGCTCTTTAGTGATTTTACTACTGCGTCTGTGTCTTTGCCTATAGTGATTACGCTTTCTTTTAGTGCGCCTGTTGTGCTGTTTTTCTCATCTACATTGTTTAGATTAAAAGTAACTCCGATAATAAGGTCATCTACGCTATTTGAGCTACGAGTGATATCAATGCCATTAAAGTTAAATTTAGCATCTTTGGCTTTTTGTAGTTGTTTTGCCTCTGATTTAGTAAAATCAAGGGTAAAATTAAAGCCTGTTGTTGTGCCTTTGTCATCCTTAACTGCTGTTTCAGTTGCGTTAAAACCCAATGCGCTTAGCACTGCTTTTGCGCCATCTGCTGCTGTTTGGTCACCTTTTACGCTAAATTTAATTTGATTTTTCTCGCCTGATTCTTTGCTTTGTAAAATCATCTTATAGCCATTTTCGCCGCCAGTATTTACTATACTAGCTTTTATAGCGTCGCCTGCGCCGTCGTTGATTTGGTTTATGATATCTTCAAGCGTGGTTGATGCGCCGACTTTTATATCTACGCTTTTATCGCCTACTGAGAGAGTAAGGCTTTGGTCGCTAGTAATGCCCGTTAGAGTATCTGAGCGAGATTTAAAGCCTTTGCTTTGGTATGAGTCAACCTGTGCTAGCTGGCTTACGCTTAGGCGGACGGTTTGTTCTGCCACGCCGGCTTCTACATTTGCTGTTACAGAGCCTGAGCCAGCGGCTGAGACTGTACGTTTTAGCATTGCTGTTTCGTTTGCCACATCAGCGTAGCTTGTTTTTAGAGTTGATACCAGCGTGGTTAGTGCTGTGATATCGGCTTGTTTTTTAGTATTTTTATCTATTTTTAGAGTAAGAGGCTTGATTTGAACGCTTTCATCAGCGTCTTTTAGACCATCTATTACATCTTGAGTTAAAATACTACTTGCTATGTTTAATTGCGCTTTGTCTGAGACTGCTGCACCTGTTTTGCTAAGTCCATAAGTAGGTGAGTTTTCTTTGCTTGGAGTGCTTACTGATACGCCTGCCATGATATTATCCTTTTATATTTTTATGGATTTGTTTAGGGAATTCTAGAATTCCCTAGTTAATGATTTTAGTTTGTTTGATCCATCAAAAGCCCTTGTTCTTTAAAAAGACTTCTGATTTGTTCTTGTAGATTTTCTCTCATTCTTATTACTTGCTCGCTTGGATACTGGCGGATTGTATCGCCGTTTTGAGTGTTGATTAGGCTTACTGTTAGCGTGTTTAGCGGTTGATTGTAGCCAAAGCGCAGGTTTGTATCCATTTTTTGCATATATTCATTTAGGTCGTTTACTGCTTCATCGAGCTTAGCTTTCAATTCTTGCGAGTTTTGCTTGTTTAGCTCAGCTGCACCTTTTGGCTGCTCGGTCGAACTCTCGGTATTTATCTTCGAGCCACTTACATCAGCTACTGGGCGTTGGATTTCAGCTGATTTTTGCGCTGTTGTGGTCGCCATGCTGTTTGCTATATTGTTAAAGATTTCCATATTTCTACCCCTTTGTGAGTTTTATTCGCTTTTAAAATCGGCAACAAGTTTAAAAAATTTATACTTTTTCATTAAAAAAATAACTAAGCGTGGTTTTTCCAAATTTTTTACTCTTTTTTAGAGTAAGTTTGCCTATGCTCTTAGGCAATGTAACACTGCTTAAATGCTCAAATACAGCGATATCTGGGTCTAGTTTGCTAAGTAAATCCACGCATTTTTCATAAATATTATCAAAGCCTTCTCTAATGCTAAAAGGCGGGTCTAGATAAAGTATAAATCTAGAATTCCAATTCTTGATTTTTGAGCTATTTAGCGTGTCCAAAGCTAGGCTAAAAGTATCGCCCAAAAATATCTCAAAACGCTCATCTAAGCCTAGATTTTTGCGGTTTTTGCTAAGCACGCCAAAGCTAGCTTTGTCCTTCTCAAAAGCAAAAGCTCTGCTAGCACCCTCACTAAGTGCACGCACAGCCATAAGCCCACAGCCGCCAAAAAGCTCAGCAAATACGCTATCACGCACTTCATCACGCAAGCTGTCAAAAAAGCTATCAGCCACGATGGATTTTGTGCTGCGAGTTTTCTCTGAGCTAAGCAAGGTAATTTTTCGCCCTTTTAAAGCCCCGCTTGCGATGTTTATTTCGTAGCTATCTTGCTTATTTTGCATTTTTAAAAAGCTCCAAAATTTGCTTTTTAAAAGAAAGCAAAATCTCATCTAAGTTTTTCTCAAAAGCATCAAAATTTTGTGCGGTGGCTGAGCTAATTTTTTTCTCTAAAAACTCGCTTTTCTCTAAAAACTCGCTTAATTTTTGCTTTAATTCTGCTTCGCTAAAAGGCTGAGTAATGTCCTTGCCGATGATAAAAAGTGGCTTATTGCTGGCAAATTCTCTCTCGCAAATAATGATATCAGCGTCACTTTGGCTCGTAATAGAGTTTGAGAGAATTTTTTCTAGCGTGGCTGATAAAATTTCACAATCACAATTAATAAAAACTTTCATTTTCTACCATTTTTTAAAAATTTGCTAATTTTATCTAAAATTGCCTTAAAATTTTGCTAGAATTATACTTTTAAGCGCAAAAAGGGGCAAAAATGTTTAATGGCAAAAATATTTTAATCACCGGTGGCACAGGCAGCTTTGGCAAAGAATACGCTAGGGTTTTGCTGCGAGATTATGTGCCAAATAAGCTTATAATCTACTCAAGGGACGAACAAAAGCACTATGAGATGAGCCAAGGCTTTGATGCGCCTTGTATGCGCTTTTTTGTAGGTGATGTGCGTGATGAGGACCGCCTAAAACTAGCTATGCACGATGTGGACTTCGTCATTCACGCAGCTGCTATGAAGCATGTGCCTATTGCTGAGTATAACCCTATGGAGTGTATAAAAACAAATATAAACGGTGCGCAAAATGTAATAAACGCAGCCTTTGCGTGTAATGTAGAAAAAGTGATCGCCCTAAGCACTGATAAAGCCTGTAGCCCCATAAATCTATATGGCGCAACAAAGCTTGCAAGTGATAAGCTCTTTACTGCTGCAAATAACATCGCAGGCACACGCCGCACACGCTTTAGTGTGGCCAGATACGGCAATGTAGTTGGCTCAAAGGGCTCTGTGGTGCCGTTTTTTGCTAAGCTTATTGCTGGGGGAGCAAAAGAACTGCCTATTACAGATGAGCGTATGACGCGCTTTTGGATCACGTTAGAACAAGGCGTGCGCTTTGTGCTAAAAAACTTTGAGCGTATGAAAGGTGGAGAGATTTTCATCCCAAAAATTCCATCAATGCGCATAATAGACCTTGCTAAGGCTATGGCACCAGAACTTGGACATAAAATAATTGGCATCCGCCCAGGCGAGAAGCTACATGAGGCCATGATAGCAAGTGATGATGCTATGCATACTTTTGAGTTTAGCGACCATTATGTAATCGCTCCAAGCACCAAGCATAGATTAGAAGATTTCAGCCAAAATGCCATAGGCGAAAAAGGCGAGTTAGTTAAAAGCGAGTTTGCGTATAGTTCTGATAAAAACACGCTTTGGTTAGATGAGGCAGGGATTAAGCAGATGATAAAAAATACTCCAAAGGTCTAGGAATTCTAGATTTTTTGTATTTTGAGCCTAGGAATTCTAGATTTTTGAAATTCTAGAATTCTAGAATTCTAGAATTCCTATGCTTTTTATATTTTGTTATGTTAAAAGATTTTTGTTTTTTAAATAATGATGAGATTTTAGCCGTTTTCCACGCTCGCTCACAGCCTGAAATTTACAGCTTTTTAGGCGATTTTTCTGGACGCAAAAATGAGTTAAAGGCTTTTAAAAACTT
>OBLI01003849.1_pt1 | contig 11179 bp, 2 predicted proteins | sample 1519701 | NCBI WGS metagenome assembly OBLI01 (sample SAMEA3663005, study PRJEB22513) | pig gut metagenome | biome: pig gut; feature: pig-associated habitat; material: faeces | place: France | collected 2012 | reverse complement strand
GCGATTTTGCCTATCAACGAAGGGAAGATGGTGTGTTTGTCATACCTATTGGTTGCCTGAGGAATTAAAACAATAGCGCTGTGCGTTCAAAAATGCCTGTATTCAAAGAAATCTGTGGAGTCATCTGAATACAGGCTTGTGTATTCAACAATATCTTATTTGTGCCAATTTGGGCGTTTTGATAGCATTTTGTGCACAAATTAAGCAAAATTCGCAAATATGTAAAAGAAACTCAAAGGATTTTGTATTTATTTGACTTTTTTTACTACCTTTGCCTAATGTTGCTGAAGGGTGTATTGTACCCTGATACAACAAAATACATATTTAGTCAAATCGTCTTTCGAATCAGTGCCTCGCAAAACGAGTAAAAAGAGCAAAAAAACTCTATTTGAAGCATACGTATAAGCGTAGGATTCATCCATAGGAGATTTGGCTCATGCTGAACATGGAAGACGTATGGCGGTTGTCTGCGCTTTCTCTTGTAGAGACTGCAAAGACATAGTCATCATCAAATTGCTAACAAAAATAGACAAATGAGCAAATATGGATGTTCCGCTTAGGCTCAAATGCATAGTTGTCCGATACGGATATAGGGATTCAAAAAGTCCTCAACGTTTTGCCATACAGCTGACGTTGTAGGACTTTTTGCGTTTCTGGTTTGCTTTGATTTGATTACTAATAATAATTAAAATATAAAAACCTCATGAATTACAAAAAAGAACTAATCAGATGCAGGTTCCAACGAATGATGATTCCTTGGATGGCACTATTGTTGTTAGGCGTAGTGCAGAATGTGTGCGCCCAAAATGGGTCAAAGAAAGGGCCGGCGCGAGCCAGCAGGTACACCTATCTACCCAGTGGCTACACGCAGGTCGGTACTACTCAATTGTATTACAAGCAGAACTCTGATGCCATTGACATGATTGGCTATTACAATGGTTACTACTATTCGTCAACTTATTCTGATTATGGATATAAGTTGTCTGTGCAAGTTGGGACAAATAGTGCCACGCGTGTTAATTGCTTAAATGGAACAACAAGCGGAGGCGTGACGGTGCAGCCCTCAGTAGAACAGCAAGGAGAATTGGCACGTATCTGCTATACCGTCACCAATACTAATGAAACTGATGTTGTCATTTCTTTAGGAACTCATGCGGACGTGATGATAGGAAGCAATGATTCTGCTCCAATAGAAAGAAGAATAGACACTTTCGGGCAAACGTACGGATTGACAATGAAGGACGGCAATGGAGCACAGCTTTGCGTTCTATTTGGCTCGGGGCTGGCCGGTGTAACGGCCGTCAGCGACTTTTGGTTTGGTTACTACAATTTAAACAGTGAGCCATACAAAATGGTAGGAAACTATTCTTCTGGTAATAGTTATATGGTGGAAAATGGCAATTACGACAGCGGTATGGGCTGGTGCTGGAAAGACTGCACCATCACTGCTGGATCTTCTGTTGTATTTTCATACGTTATCGGTGTCGGAGAGGTGAATTTGGAACCCAACTCTACATTTGAAGTGACTCCCGATGACCCGGAAGGCTGGAATGACCTTTCTCGTCCGCATCGTTTGACGCTGAACGGCTCTTACGAGAGTCCCGCAGGGCTTGATGGTATTATCGACTATGCCGTAGAAGACAGTGAGGAATGGATAGCACTGACCGACACGCTGGCCTCCGGTGATGAGTTCACGGGTAGTCTTGTAGCCATGTTCGACGCAACGAAGTCAACGCACATCATCAGGTTTAGGACAAGGGACTTGGTGGGGAATACCACGTTGCTGCACCCTATTGAGTATCAGGACGTAAGTTTCCATACACTCACAGGCATAGAAGACAAAACCTATACAGGCGATTCGCTTTTCCAGTCCAATGCTACATGCGATTTGGATGAAAGTCAATACGAATTGAAGACATATCGCAACAACATAAACGCAGGAACTGCTTCATTCGATATCGAAGGTGTCTTCCCCTATACCATTGGCCGAAAGACATATACCTTCACCATCAATCCCCAGCCGTTTAGTGGTGAGCTGCAACTGTCTGAGACTGCTTTTGTCTATAACGGGCAGTTGTTTACCCCTGACTGGCAGTTCTCCAATGCAAACTATGCCAACTTGGAATATGACAAGGACTATACGGTAGCTTGGAGTAACAACAAGCTTCCCGGTACAGGAATACTGACCGTCACAGGAAAAAACAACTACACAGGCTCATTGACGGCTAACATCAGTATTGACAAAGCACCACTCGCAGACAACTTATTTATCATCAACCTTCCCAATGAGGACATCACCTATGATGAACAAAGTCATGGTGCATCCATCACAAAGTCGGAAGGCGTTGGAGAGGCTACTATCACCTATTTGAAACAAGGCGATTCTGAAAGCACTACAACCCAGCCAACCGAGCCTGGCGACTATGCTATCTATCTGGGATTTGCCGACGGCTCGCTTTACTATGGTCGCCCTGCCACACAGGTAGGCTTATTCTCCATCTATCAGTTCAATGCTGAAGAATGGGCAATCCTGCAAACAGTGTTGCCTCAAATCACAGAAATGGGTTGGTCACATTCTTGGGATGCTTCGCAAGGCATGAAGAGTGTGTCATCCATACAAGGACTCAACATCGAAAAGGGTCATGTTACTGGATTTGACCTTGCGAACCAGAACCTTACAGGAACATTCCCATTTGCTATCTTGGCGTTGCCACAGCTTCAAAGCATCAACCTTGCAAACAACAAACTGTCTGGTGATATAGGTACCGCCACCTACGCATTTGCACAGCAACATCCTGAACAGATGGCAAACATCAAGTCTCTGAACATCTCTGGCAACCAGCTTACAGGAAACGTCAGCCTCTTCGCTAACAGTTTCCCATCTCTGACGAGCCTAAATGCCTCAGAGAACTGCCTCGAAGATGTCTATCCGACAATATCTCCTTCTGTCACAGAACTTGACCTGAGCAAGCAGACTATTGCCCGCATTGTGCCTTTGCACCTTGCCAACCTTTCTGTTGATGACATCGCAACGAAAGTGCCAAGCATCCTGCTATATGACCATGCCAACCAGACATGGGAAACAGATTTCAACTTGCAATGCACCACTGACGACAATAACTGGGGCATGACTATGGCTTATCAGAACGGTCAGCTGTCTATTCCCTACGTATCGGAACAAAACACGTATTACGGCGAAAATGGAGATACACTCAATGTTGCCGTATTAAATAATAATGGTACGCGAGAGGGCAGCACTTTCTGCATAAAACTAAGCTTTGACGAGGGTGACGGAAACTTCGACGGACAGGTCAACGTTCTCGATTTACAGACCAATATTCTCTACATTATGGAGAAATATCAGACTCGCCCATACAACTTCACGGCAGCCAACCTGTGGAAGGATGATCAAATCAATGTGCAGGACGTCATCTGCCAGGTTAATCTGCTGATGAGCGATGAGGCTACGGAGTCAGGAGGACAGTCTGCAAATGCAAGGAGGAATGTTCCTGCCTCAACTTCTGCCAGCGATGCTGCGGTCTATGTACAGGACAGACGGCTCATGCTGAGCACAAGTATTCCCGTTGCGGCTTTCCACATTGTTGTAAATGGAGCTAATACCATGAGTGTAGCAAAGAACTTAGAGCAGGCAGGCATGACCATTACCACCAAAGCACTGCGCGACGGAGTGCATATCATAGGCTACTCCTTCAGCAATGCTTGCATCCCGGAAGGAATATCCTCCATCGGCACATTTGACGATGAGGCATCAGTCCGAAATGCCATGCTGTCTGACATCGAGGCCAATGCCGTCTGCGTTTCGTTCGGTGAAACGGTTACGGGCATTTCGCAAATTGGTAATGGGGAACAAAATGTTGCAGTTTACGATATGCAAGGCAGAAAAGTCAACACCATACCGCATAAGGGCATATACATTCAAAATGGCCGTAAGGTGGTGAAATAACGAAACGAACAAAATCCATACAAGATTATGAAGACAACAAGATATTTATTTCTGACGCTGCTCATGGCCTTTGTGGGTATGAGTGCAGAGGCACAACAACGGAACGTGTTGCAGGTGCCCGATGTCACGACACAGGCCGGCAACGTCCAACTGCCTGTCAGCATCGAAAATACAGACGAGATTGTGGGGGCGCAGTTCGACCTCACGCTGCCTTCTGGCGTGACAGCCGAGGCGGTAGGCACCATGGCCAACCGCAGTGACGGTCATTCCGTTACCGTGAGCCGGCTCAGCAGCGGGGTCTATCGAGTGTTGCTCCACTCCTCGCAGAACAGGCCCCTGCGTGGCCAGTCGGGCGTGGTGATGTATTTGCCCATCACCATCCCCGCAACCTTTGAGGAAGGAAGTGAGCATGCCCTTTCCATTGCTAACGCCGTACTGGGAAAGGTAACAGGCGAAAACGTCCTGACCGAGGCCATTGCCGGCAAAATCCGTATTTCTAAGGTGCCGGATCTTACCGTAAAGAGCATCACTTGCGACAAGCAGAGTCTCAGTCCCGGCGACCGCCTTGTGGCCTCATGGCAGGTGGAGAACATCGGCGAACTGGCCACTGGCGGCGGTTGGAGTGAGCAAGTGTCGCTCGTCAGCGAAGACGGCACTCAGAGCAAGCTCATTGCTACGACTCACTACGATGACGTTCTTGATGCAGGCGGCGTAGTAAGCCGTCAGGTGGAGATCACGCTGCCAACCCTGTTGGGACTCGACGGACCGGCCCGCCTGCAGGTGCGCATCGTCCCCGACAGCAACACGGGCGAAAGCACATCAGCACAGGGAAACAACACACAGATCAACAGCCTTGTTAATATCAACAAGGTGTTGACGCTTGAACTCACGCCCAACCGCATAGACGAGAATGTCGGTCGCAACATCTCGCTGCGCGTAAACCGCAGCGGTCGCTGGACGGCAGCAGAGACCTTCGCCCTCACAACGACAGCCGACACCCGCGTCAGCGTGCCGTCGAGCATCACCATCCCTGCCAACCAGGCCGGGGCTATTGTCTATTTCAACGTAACAGACAATGACGTGCTCGATGAAGACTCTGTAGTGACCATCACCGCCACGGGCAACGGCTATCCCGACGTCACAGGCCGGCTGGTCATCGAGGACAATGAGTATCCTGACCTCACGCTGACGGCGTCGAAGACAGACATCACTGAGGGCGAGACCTTCCAGCTCACCGTCACCGCCAGCCGTGCCTCTGCCCAGCCTATCACGGTGACACTGACCAGCGAGAACCAGAAGCGCTTCACGTTCCCCCAGACCGTGACCATCGCCGCCGGCGAGACGACCGCCACGGTGGATGTCACTGCCGTTGACGACGAACTGCCCAGCATGACGCTCTCCAACATCTTCATCGCTTCCGCACCATCATACAATAAAGGTGAGGTCATTGTTCTTTTGGAAGACAATGACATTCCGACTTTGAACCTGACACTGACTCCAAATGCCATCTCTGAGGCCGCAGGTCCGACAGCTGTAGTTGCGACGCTTCTTCGCACAGACAACATAAACAAGGTAGTGACGGTCAAGTTTTCTGACGATTCAGACGGTGGCATATATTACGGCCGTCAAACCGTGGAGATGCCTGCAGGAGTGGAGAAGGTGATTGTAAACCTTGGCCCCATTGACAATGCCATCGTTGACGGCGAGCGCACATACAACATATCAGCTGCTGTATGGATTGCTTCTTGCAATTGTAACGTGCAGAATGGAACATCAGGAGGAGTTGTCACCGCCCCTCTCACAGTTTACGACAACGATGGACCTGCCCTTTCACTCTCTGCTTCCGCATCTACAGTAAAGGAAGGCGATGAAATAGTTATTTCTGTCAGTCGCAACACTGACACTTCCACAGCACTGAGCGTGAGTGTCTCAAGCGACCACGACTCGACTCTGGAATATCCCGTCACTGTGACAATTCCTGCAAACGAGACATCGGCTTCTTTCACGGTCAAATCTGTCAAGAACGATGTCAATGATGACAGCTTCACCGCTATTATGACGGTTGAGAGCGAGGGATACTCCAAGGCAAATGTTTGGTTCATGGTTTCTGACCAGACCCTGCCAGATGCACAGATTGCAGCCATGGAGGTTTCGGATACAGAAGTCAAAGTTGGTACAGACATAACCGTCACAGCCACCCTGACAAATACTGGCTCATACGAGCTGCCGGAGCTGACAAAGGTAGGATTCTACCATGATGGCAGCTCCATTGCCTTGGCAACTGCTTATCTTCAATCCCCTCTCGCAGCAGGAGAGAGCGTGGTCGTGAGCAAGTCAATCTCCTTGCCTGATGCCGTAGGAACATACAACGTCTATGCGGTGGCCAACGATGGGCAAGCGATAGAAGAACTGCTTTACACAAACAACACCTCAAGCATTATTGCCGTAAAGGCCGTTTCTCCGTTTGCCTTCACAGTACAGACGAACAAAAATGCCTATCAACAAGGAGATACCATCAATATCAGCGGTAACATACAAGGAACTGACATTGCAAACAAAGCCGTTGAAGTGTATGTCATCAACGATGGCTACAGACACGTCATCAACGTGACTACAGACGGCAACGGTGACTTCAGCACTGCCTATCAGCCCTATGCCGGGCAGATGGGACACTTCGCAGTAGGTGTCTGCTATCCAAAGGAGGGACTGACCGAAAGCCTTACTTCATTTGACGTGTATGGCATTAAACGAACGAGCAACTCATATATTACTTGCAAGACCCTATTCGGAGAAGATTTCAACGGCTCATTTGAGATTAAGAATCCCGGTGCTCTGCTACTTACAGGAGTAAAAGCTTCCATAGTATCGCAACCTGCAAACTGCGTTGTGGAGCTCTCGTGCCCCCAGACATTAACACCGAATGAGACGGCAAGTGTCGATTTCAAGATAACGCCGAAAGCAGTAAGTGAAGGAAATGAATGGGAGCACATCGTCCTGAACATTGAGACGAATGAAGGGGCCAAACTGGAAACAACCCTCTACCATTATTGTTTCAGCCCAACGGGCAAGGTGAAGGCTTCCATTGCAAGCATCAATACCACGATGACCAAAGATGCAAGTCGTGATTATCCGTTTGTTATCACCAACATTGGCAAGGGCGAGACAGGAAAGATTTCCCTTTCCCTGCCAAACTGGATGTCATCTGTAACACCTGCGTTAATGCCGTCTATGACAAGCGGCGACTCACTGACAGTAATTCTTCGTCTGAACCCGTCGGATGATATGGCACTGAACGTCCCCGTAACAGGCCAAATCGGCATCAACTGCGACAATGGCGAGGGTCTGGCCATACCATTCTCAGTGGAGCCTGTCTCAGATGACACTGGCACACTGACCATTGATGTTTGCGATGAATACACATACTACACTGCAGAATCGCCACATGTGCAAGGAGCGCAAGTGACGGTGAAGCATCCCACCACAGGTGCCCTGCTTGCAAGCGGAACGACAGACGAGAACGGCAAATTCTCTGTCTCCCTCAACGAGGGCTACTACGCAGTAGCCGTCAGCGCAGACCATCACGACTCGTATCGCAACAACATACTCGTAGACCCTGGAATGGAGAAGAACATCACCGTCAATCTCAGCTATCAGGCCATCACTGTCAACTGGGAGGTGGAGGAAACAGAAGTGGAAGACGAATACAAGATTGTGACAAACGTCACATACGAGACCAACGTTCCTACCCCCGTCATCGTGGTTGGCACACCAGAGAATCTAAATTACCAGTCAATGTCCATCGGGGAGTCTGTGATTGTGCAGTTCACCGTGACCAACAAAGGACTGATAACAGCAAAAGATGTAGAGGTCTTTTTGCCGGAGGCAACCAAAGACTGGGTCTTTGACTATTTGGAACCGATTACTCCATTTGATCTGGCTCCACAGCAGACCGTATTCATTCCCGCCAGATTCACACGTCAGGATGGACACTCTTGGAGTAGCAGACGCCGTGCACCTGGCGACACTTATCGTTCCTGTATGGCAAACATGGAATACCAATACAACGTAATCTGTGGCAAAGAACTGAAGGACAACCGCGGTGCGGCAGCATTTGCGGTCGGTACATGCATGCTGGGAGAGATAGGAAGCACCATCGGCGGCGGGTTCGGCGGCGGTGGCGGCGGTGGCGGTCTAGGCTCACCTAACTCCGGCGGTGCCTCCACCTACACAAGCAGTTCGAACAACACGTCAGTCACATCATCCAATGAGGGATTTTGCGACCCATGCCAGACACAACTGGCATGGAAAACCGTTGATTGCCTGCTGGGATTTGTACCTGTGTGGGGCTGTTCCAAAGGAGTGGCCGATTGCGCCACAGGAGCTGGCAGCTCTGGCTGGCGCAGAGCCTTCGGCTGTGCAACGACTTCTGTTAGCTGTACTGCAGAAGTCTGTGCTGCCGCAGCTGGATCCACAGTCGTAGGAGCGCCCGTTGCCATTGGTTGCACCATTGTCGGTTGGCTTGCCAACATAGGACAATGTCTTGTCTCATTCACAGAGCCATGCAACAGCAGCAACCAGTCTCGTGCCAATTCGTTGGTAAGAGTGATGGAAAAGCGAGCTCCAAGCTACTTGGAGGAGTTCCAGCAAAAAGCCCAGATTCCCCTTCAGGAACTGACGGCATACCAGAATTGGCTGTATGAGATTATTGGTGACAGTGGGTGGGAGAATGTCACGTCGAGTGACCTGGCGCAGATGCTCGAGAGTATGTGCTTTAATGACGAAGAGACTTTTGATGTCGAAAAGTGGATGAAAATAAAGCCCGAAGAAGTTTCTTCTGAAACATTCCTTCGATTCTTGGAAAGAACGAATAACACCATAAAACGTGACAATGGACAAACGATAGACAGCGACAATTGCATAGATTACGAAATACTGGCCGCATACGCCAGCGAGATCTTGGATGCGGAAGAACAGTCCATGGCACTTGGTTTCGCCTCCACACAGGAAATGTGGCTCTCTGAATACCAGACCGTGAAAGAGAAACTGAGCCAGAACTCTAATTCAATATGCTCAAGCGTTACCGTCCAGTTCGAACAAAACTTGGTGCTGACCCGCCAGGCTTTCCACGGAACGCTCACGGTGTTCAACGGCAGCGAGACGACGGCCATGACCGATGTCAAGCTGAAACTGGTCGTCACTGACGAGGAAGGCATAGTGGCAACAAGTCACGAGTTCCAGATTAACCCGGAATCGCTGACTGGTTTTGCCGGAAATCTAAGTTTTGATGAGGGTTGGACCCTTGAAGCACAAGCTACTGGTGTGGCAAAGATTCTGTTCATCCCCACAAAGTACGCAGCACCAACCGTTGGAAGGAAGTATTCGTTTGGCGGAATCCTGACGTATATCGATCCGTTCACAGGTCTTGAAACAACGCGCACACTCACGCCTATCACACTCACCGTGAAACCATCGCCGGAGCTTGACCTGACTTACTTCATGCAGCGCGATGTCTATGGCGACGACCCGCTGACGGAGGAGGTTGAACAGACCGTACCCGCCGAGTTTGCACTGCTTATCAACAACAAGGGCTACGGCGATGCTACAAAAGTGAATATAGTGACGCAGCAACCCGAGATTATTGAGAATGAGAAGGGCTTGCTTATCGATTTCGATCTGATCAGCTCGCAGGTGAACGGTGGTGATGCCGCCCTGGCGTTCGGAGAGGCTATCTCCAATGACTTCGGCACCATTCCCGCCCACTCGCAGATGTACGCCCAGTGGTGGCTGACAAGCTCGCTGCTTGGCCACTTCACCGACTACAAGGTGGAGGCCACTCATGTTACAAGTTATGGCAACGAAGATCTGTCGCTACTTAATGAGGTGACGATACACGAGCTGATACATGGCTTTACGGCCGGACAGGATGGTGAAAAGCCGTTGCGCGGCTTCCTCGTGAACGACATTGTCGACGCCGAGGATTTGCCCGACGCGGTCTACTTCACCGATGCTACCCAGCAGAGAGCATATATCACCAGCAGCGTCAACATAGTGAAGCAAAGCGACACGGAGTATGTGCTGACGGTGAATGTCGCTGATGCAGGCTGGAACTACGGCTCACTGCTCGACCCGACCTACGGCAAGCAGCGGCTGGTGAAGGTTGTCCGCGCCGATGGCACAGAGGTCAATGTGGACAATATCTGGCAGACCGCACACTGCGCGACGACAAGGATCCGCTTTATGAGAACCGTCTGCACTTCATCGGAAACATGTCGGCCGAAGGAGAGACCTTCCGCCTGACCTTCGAGCCGAAGCCTGAGCTGGAGTTGGAGGTTGAGAGCTACACCGGCGTGCCCGAGGAGGGAACGGTGCTGACGGAGCAACTCACTGACCTGACCGTGAAGTTCAACAAACCGATTAAGGCGGAGAGCTTCACCACCGACGACATCACCCTCAACTGCCAAGGCGTCAGCCAGGATGCTTCGCAGATTGTGATTGAGCAAGTGAGTGAGTCTGAGTTCAAGCTCAATCTCAATGAGGTGACGCTCTTTGATGGTTACTACGTGCTGACCGTACAGACAGCCGCCATCGAGGACAACGAAGGCTTCACTGGCATGAAAGGCAAGCAGGCCGCATGGATTCAGTTCGTCGACGGCAAGGTGGCCCTGAAGGTGACGGCATCGCCCGCAGAGGGCGGCACGGTGACGCCCGCCAGCGGTCGCTTCGATTACGATAGCGATGTGACACTGAAAGCAGTTGCAGCTGAAGGCTATAACTTCACTGGGTGGATGCTGGATGGCCAAATGGTTTCGGCTAATAGCGAATACAACTACCATCTTACTGCCGATGCAGAGCTGAAAGCCCTATTCACCATCAAGTACTTTGATGTTACAATCGAATACGACGCAGAACAAGGCTCTGTTCTTGGTGGAGCAACTGGTATTTTCCCATACGGAGAAGAAATACATCTGACAACTCAACCAAATAGTGATTATGCATTCGATGGTTGGATAGTAAATGGTGAATTGGTTAGCATGGATTCTGAATTTACAATTACTGTTAATTCGGAACAGAAAATCAGTGCAACATTTAAGCGTTTAACTTATCAGCAGGAAATCAATTTATCAAGTGGATGGAACTGGGTTTCAACCTATTTGAACGAGCCACTTGCAATAGAGACAATTGTAAATGACTTGTCTAATATTGTTGGTCAATTTG
>OBLI01003848.1_pt1 | contig 11180 bp, 11 predicted proteins | sample 1519701 | NCBI WGS metagenome assembly OBLI01 (sample SAMEA3663005, study PRJEB22513) | pig gut metagenome | biome: pig gut; feature: pig-associated habitat; material: faeces | place: France | collected 2012 | reverse complement strand
TATAAGAACTTAGCATGTTTTGAAGGAACAAGTATTCCAGAGAAATACAGAGATTTAGTCGATATGAGTTACAACGGAGTCATAAAATTAAAAAGTATTGAAACTGTTGGAGATGTTGTAAAACTAAATGTGCAGGTTCCTATGAGAAACACATATTACAATAAAAAGATAAAGATAAAGGATGAAAAGATTAATCTTCAAATTGCAAGAAAAATAACTACCCATACAAATTCAGGTTTTTCAATAAAACGTGTAGCGTGTAAGAGTTGTGGAGGAAGTTTTGATGGAACGCATCAAAGAATATGTCCGTTTTGTAACAGTGCATATGATATGAAAGAAGAAGGCTGGGTAATTACAGAAATCATGGGCTAGAAGTAGTAGGTAATAAAGCGAAATAAATATCTTTAATTTATTACTCTGACCATATTAATAATTAGAAAAATGATATAAAATATGAATAACAAATATCATATTAACAGGGAGACGTGTATGGGAAAAACAAATAAAAGAGTATCGTTTTTAGTGGTGATGATGACAGCAATACTTTGGTTTGCAGTTGCACCACAGACAGTTAAGGCTGATGTCAACGTCAAAGAAATGGATATTGATGTGACAATTAGGGATGATGGTTCAGCAATAATTACGCAGGAATGGGATGCGTACACAGATGAAGGCACGGAATATTATTTGTACCAGAAAGACAGTGGGTATCTGGAGTTTTACAATCTGAAAGTGTCAGACTCAAAGAAGACGTATGAGAATATTGGTGAGTGGGATGTCGATGCAGAATTTGATGAAAAGGCATATAAATGTGGCATCAATGAAGTTGGTGACGGTGTAGAATTATGCTGGGGTATCTCGGAATATGGAAAAAATCATTATACAATCACATATGAGCTTAAGAATTTAATCAGGGCGTACAACGATTATGATGGATGTCTGTACAGATTCGTAAATGCTGGCATGGATTTCTTTCCGACAAATGTAAATTTAACATTGCATTTTGAGGACAAAACTTCATTAACAGATAAAAATGCAAGAATCTGGGGATTTGGTTATGATGGTGATGTTGTTTTCTCAAATGGGCAGATTGTGGCAAAGACAAAAACAGCCCTCGAGGATGAAAGTAACATTACACTAATGATTTGCATGAACAAAGGCTTAGTAAAACCATCTATGGCAGTGGATGAGTCTTTTGAAGATGTGATTGACCATGCATTGGAGGATAGCGATTATCTGGATGAGGAATTAGGGGAAGAAGATGATTTGTGGATTATTTTTGTACTTTTGGCGTTTATATTAGGAATAGTTGGAATTGTGATAATTTTCGTAGCGATTGACAGTCATCAGATTAAAAAACTAAAGGAGAACGCACCATATTACTATGCACTCCCTAACTGTGGAAATATAAATGCAACATATATACTCGGAAAATCAGTAAAAGCTTGTGAGGAGGGTTCATTAATAGGCGCAAGAATCACAAAGCTTATGCTATCAGATGCGGTAAGCATTGAAGCAGATGACACAGAAGAGTATGAAGGAATGAGAACACTGCATCTAAACAAATACGTAGTTCTTAGCGACCCATTCGATATGGAACTCTTCAAGCTACTGCAAAAGGCGGCAGAAGGTGAAGATACACTTAAGCCGAAGAAGCTTAAGAAATACTGTAAAAAGCATTATTCCAAACTTGAGAAATATCTGAAGAAATGCGAGGAAGATGGAGAAGAATATCTCCAGGAGAATGGATTTATTAAAAAATCATTCAATAGTCGACATGATTTAAATGAATCCGGTCGTGCAGAATTAAATCAGGTTCTTGGTCTTCGAAAATACTTAAGGGACTATGCAAATATAAATCAGGCGGAAATTAGTGAAGCTTGTGTATGGAAAGAGCTTCTTCCATATTCAGATTTATATAATCTGGTAGATGAATTTGGAAATGGACTAAAAGCAGAATACGAGGATAATGATGATTATTATTATGATTCGAATATACTTCCATTTATTTTATTCTGTAATTACTCACATAGATATTCTGGAACAATGCATTCTTCAATGAGTGAAGGCGCAGTAAATGCTGGTTCGTCCGGAGGAGGCGGAAATGCATCCTTCGGAGGTGGAGCTGGATTTTCCGGTGGAGGAGGCGGCGGAGTACGCTAAATTCGTATAAAAAGCAAGATAGAGGTGTCTATCTTGCTTTTTTTGACATTTAAGGCGAAATAAATTGCTGATATTATATCTACAAAGGGAACTATTTATAACAAATAGAATAATAATAACATTAGTAAAAGAGGAGGGAATGCGTATGACAAAAAGATTGCATAAAAGTCGATACAATGAAGTCTTATGCGGAGTATGTAGTGGTGTTGCAGAGTATTTTGATATAGACCCTACATTAGTCAGACTGGCATGGATATTGTTTACATTTGCAGGTGGAAGCGGATTACTTGCATATATTGTATGTGCAATCATCATGCCGGAACAGTAAGGAGTTTAGTTAATTAGAGGAGTTTAGTGTTTATATAAAATAAATCAGAAGGCTGATCAATTAGTGGTTGGCCTTCTTTTATTTGACTTTTTTTATCTTTAATGTTAACCTATTTGCGAATAAATGTTAACATTAAAGGAGAAAGAGATGACAAACAAGAAATTCACTATCAAGGATATGGTTATCAGTTCAATGTTTACGGTATTGATAGCGGTAGGAGCATTTATAAAAATTCCTGTGCCAGTATGTCCGTTTACACTGCAATTTTTCTTTACAACAATGGCTGGGCTTATACTTGGAGCAAAAAGGGGCGCTATAAGCTGTGCATTATATGCAATTCTGGGACTGATAGGACTTCCGATTTTTGCGGAGGGTGGAGGAATCTGGTACTTAGTAAAGCCTACATTCGGATACATCATTGGATTTATAATTGGAAGCTATGTAACGGGAAAGCTTGCAGAAAGAAAAGGATGGGATAAGCCGTTACTTATATTTGTTGCATCATTTATTGGACTTCTCATAGTATATGCATGTGGCATGGTATATTACTACGTAATAGGGAATTACATAGCGGATTCGCCGATAGGAATATGGGCACTCTTCCTATATTGCTTCTTACTTGCTGTACCGGGAGATTTTGTACTGTGCGTATTAAGTGCATTGACAACAAAGCGAATAAGAAAAGCTTTAGGAGGAAGAATTTAAATGAGCATAGTTTCAGAGTTAAAAGAAAAAGTTCTAAATGAAAATCAGATTACAAGAGAAGATGCAATTGATTTATATAATGCTCCTCTTGAAGAGTTATGTGAGGCAGCAGATGAAATCAGAAAGAAAAAGAGTGGTAATGGTTTTGATATCTGCACAATAATTAATGGAAAATGTGGAAAATGCTCAGAGGACTGTAAATACTGCGCACAAAGTGCACATTATCACACCTCACTTACGGAGAGCTATCCGTTACTTGATACTGACCGACTTCTTGCAGAGGCAAAATACAATGCTGACAGAGGCGTAATCAGATATTCAATAGTAACATCAGGAAAAAGATTGTCGCCTGAAGAAGTTGATAAGCTGTCTGAAAGCATCAAAAAAATAAAACAGGAAGTAGACATTGAAATATGTGTATCTCTTGGACTTCTTGGAGAAGAGGATTTTCAGAAACTGCATGAGGCAGGAGCGTCAAGAGTTCACTGTAACCTGGAAAGCTCAGAACGTTATTTCAAAGAAGTGTGCACCACACATACATATGCAGAAAAAATAGAAACACTTAAAGCTGCAAAAAGAGCAGGAATGTCAATATGCTCCGGCGGAATAATGGGACTTGGAGAAAGCTATGAAGACCGAATTGATATGGTACTTACAGCAAGGGAACTCGGTGTAAAATCAATACCTGTAAATTTTTTAAATCCGATACCGGGAACTCCGTATGCCGACAATAAGCCTCTGACAAGGGATGAAGCAAGAAGATGTGTGGCGGTATTTAGATTCATAATTCCGGATGGTTCAATTCGTCTGGCAGGCGGAAGAGGTTTGCTTGGAGATAAAGGAGAAAGTTGTTTTACGAGTGGAGCAAATGCAGCAATCTCAGGTGATATGCTTACAACAGCAGGAATTACTATTGAAACAGATATGCAATTACTAAATAAATTAGGATACGAGGTGAAGCTTTGCAATGTCTAAAGGGTTATTTATAACAGGAACAGGAACCGATGTTGGGAAAACATACGTGACAGGACTTATTGTAAAAAAATTACATAAAGCTGGCAAAAAAGCAGCATATTATAAAGCGGCAATGAGCGGGAATGAAAAGGATGAACAAGGCAGATTAATACCTGGAGACGCTGTAGCAGTAAAAAAGATATCGAATATAGAACAGGATACAGACAGCATGTGTCCGTATGTATATGAAAATGCCGTATCGCCACATCTTGCATCGCGTATAGAAGGCAATCCGGTTGTTATGGAAAAAGTAATCAACAGCTACGAGGAATTAAAGCCAGAGTATGAATACATCACAGTTGAAGGAAGTGGAGGAATACTCTGTCCAATCTGTTTTGACGAGGCAAAGATACAGCTTGAGGATGTGATTCAGGAGATGAAGCTTCCGTGCCTGATAATAGCTGATGCAGGACTGGGAACAATCAACAGTGTTGTGCTCACATATGAATATATGAAACAAAAGGGAATTGAATGTAAGGGCATAATTTTTAATCATTGTCATCCCGGGGATGTATGTGAAGAGGACAACAGATTCATGTGTGAATACATGACAGGATTAAAGGTTCTTGCATTTGTACAGGATGGTGACACAGAGCTATCAATTGACGAAAATGAATTAATGAGTATATATAGATAAAAGACTTATCGTGCATTTCTAAATACAATAAAGATTATATAAACCGCAGAAAAAGGAGAAAAAATGATTTGGTATCCATATGAACAAATGAAAAATATGAAGCAGCCATACAAGATTGTGGATGCAGAAGGTGTGTATCTGTACACAGAAGATGCAAAGCTGATTGATTCAGTTTCATCATGGTGGTGCATGATACATGGATATAAAAATCCTGAGATTACACAGGCAATACAGGAGCAGGCAGGAAAATTCTCGCATGTCATGCTGGGAGGACTAACACATGAACCAGTCCAGAAGCTGTCAGCTAAACTCAAAGAATTTTTACCGGGAGACCTTGATTACTGTTTCTTTTCAGACTCTGGAAGTGTTGCGGTAGAAGTCGCACTCAAAATGGCACTCCAGTATTATGTTAACAGAGGAGAGATGGAAAGAACAAAAGTACTCTCCCTGACACATGCATATCATGGCGATACATTCAAGGCAATGGAAGTGGGAGATGACGAAGATTATCATTTCATACTTGAAGCATATGGAGAAAAGAAATATGTGTACCACATAGACACAGACATACCGTCATTGGAAGAAGCTTTCAAAGAACATGGACATGAGCTGAATTCATTTATTGTTGAGCCATTATTACAGGGCGCAGGTGGAATGAGAATGTATGATATCTCCTTCCTGCAAAGGGCGAGGGAGCTATGTGATGAATACGACGTTCTCCTGATTTTTGATGAAGTGGCAACAGGCTTTGGAAGAACCGGAAACAGGTTTGTAGCAGATCTTGTATTGCCAGATATTCTGGTGTTGGGAAAAGCACTTACAGCCGGATATATAGGACATGCATGCACAGTAGCAAATCATAAGGTATATGATGGATTTTACAGCGACAAGCCTGAAAAAGCACTTATGCATGGACCGACGTTTATGGGAAATGCGCTCGCATGTGCAGCAGCACTTAAGGGAATAGAAATCTTCGAGCGGGAAAATTACATGGAAAAAATAAAAAGGATAGAAGAAATCTCAAAGCAGCAGATGCAGGGATTTACTCATCCAAAAGTTCGTGAAGTCAGAATAATGGGTGCATGTACATGTGTAGAAGTATATGATCCGAAGGATTTAGAAGGTTTCCAGCAGTTTGCATATATGAAAGGAATGGTCTTGAGAACACTCCTTTCATATATGTACTCAATGGTTCCATATATAATAAAAGAGGATGAACTTATAAGGATATTTGACACAATGAAAGCCTGGTTTATGAAATTTTAACCTGTCAGCATCAATTATTTACCTCTTGGTGTAAACCTATTTACACCGGGAGGTATTTTTTTTATACTCTAAAACATAAAAGGAGTCAGGGAAATGAAGATACTAATGGAAATTGATGAAAGCATCGCAGAAGATGAAGTAATAATCAGATGCAGAGAGCTAAATGATGAGATGGTATCGCTTCAGCGTCAGATATCGGAAGCTGTAAATCAGAAGATGCAGCTACATGTGGCGAAAAGCGATAAAGAATATTTTATAACACTGGAAGAAATATTGTTTCTGGAAACAGCCGACCAGATGATAGCAGTACATACCAGTGATGACATATATGCAACAAAACAAAAAATGTACGAACTTGAAGAATTACTTCCGGGAAGCTTCATGAGGGTATCGAAATCCACAATCATAAATACACAGGCGGTGCGTTCGATACATAAGAACATAACAGGAGCCAGCGAAGTGGAATTTGCAGGAACAATGAAAAAAGCATATGTTTCAAGAATGTATATTAAAGCTCTGATGAGCAAATTAGAAGAAAAGAGGATAAAAAAATGAAAGACAGAAAAAGCGTGATTTGGGGAATCTTATTAATTTTATTAGCTGCTTATGTTGTAGTTAATAAGCTGGGATTATTTGTAGATATTCCAGTGGTATCTATTTTACTTAGTGTAGTATTTATTTACTTTATCATCAATGGAATTATCAAAAGAAACTTCTTTGAAGTATTTATACCTGCAGCACTCATCGGCTGTATGTTTGACACAGAGATTGCTTCGTTTACAGGAACTGACTTTGATAAGCTCACACCTTGGACATTATTATTTGTAGCAGTACTCCTTTCAATTGGATTTGATATGATATTTAAAAAAAACCATAATATTCATATAGGTCATAATGAATTTCATGGTAATTTTACAGAGGAGACATCTGAGAATGGATTTGTAAAAATAGACAGTGCATTCGATGGTGCAACAAGATATGTAAACAGTCCAAACTTTGAGAGAGCACAAATTCACAATACATTTGGTAAAAATGTTGTTTATTTTAATAATGCAATAATGAAAAATGGAAATGCAATAATTGATGTAGAAAACAGCTTTGGTCAGACAGTATTATATATACCAAAAACATGGAGAGCTGATGTAATAAGAGATTGCTCATTTGGAGACGTGAGAATCTTCGGAAGTGGTAATGCTGATATGGACGCACCATATGTAAAGATTAAAGCTGAAGTAGCATTCGGCGATGTAGAGATATATTTTGTATAATGAAAAGCCCCCTTGTCGTACAAGTGACAAGGGGATTAGTTTTACTCAAGCAGATTTGTAAAATTTATGGTTAAATCTGCAAGCTATTAATATTTGAGACCAAGTGCATCAGCAGCAGCCCAGATATTATCGTATTCACCTAGTACAGAAGTATAGTCTTCATACTTACTCGCATTCTCGTTGAACGCTTCCTCACTTACCTGCTCACCATTTATATAATATACATATCCTTCTTCATAGTCGTCATAATAGTAGTCATCATCTCCAAGATAACCATATCCTTCACCAGTTTCTCCTTTAGTAGATAACCATTCAGATTTCTTGGTGAGTTTTCCATCTTTATATGTATATGCATAGCTTTGCATTTCAGGTGATACCCAAAGCGAGTACATAAAACTGCCACTCTTTGGCTTATAATAAAATGTACTGTATGAAGGGAAAAGTTCGCCAGGTGTTTTAGTAATTTTACCATCTTTGTACGTAAGAAGAAGAAAATTCTCACCATTGACAGTTCCCACTAATTCAGGTATATCATCATCATCCAGATAAATGAATTCAAACTTATTCAAAGCAGCATACTCATCTAAACCATTAATGTATGTCTCATATGCAGTAATAATCTCTTTATTCCTTATCTCCTCATCTGTTTTAACAATTCCATAGAGCGCATTATAAAGCTTCTCATATTCTGCCATAGAAATCTTATTGCCACGATAAGAAAAATCACTGTTAGAATCATATCTGTCAGTTGAGTTGTCAAAATATTCAGCATTGAGCTCGTACCAATCCACTAGGCATCCGCAAGCATCGTATGTAGAAACATAATGATATTGTCTGCCCATATGACCGATATCGCTACGGACAATTACATTTCCAGAGCCTGGATTTTCTACAGAGGCCATATCAGCAGTTCCGCCTGATGAAAACAGAAGATATACATTGTCACCAAAGGTCTCAAAAAACAAGGCATTACATGATGAACCATAAACTATAAGTTCATCTATGCCATCATTGTCAAAATCCTTGTATTCATAGTCACTGTTTGTCCAGTCTGATTCGTCAATGTTCGAGCGGTAGTTGCTGTAGCTACAAGTACTATAAGAAAACTCATCAGTATCAGCGTTGATGGAAGTAACTGAATCAACAGCATCGAGCTTTCCGGCTAGGAAATCAGCAAACAGCTGGGATTTGGAAGGTGTTTTGCTCATATTATCATAAGCAGATTGGACATCGCTGTAGTAGTATTCGCATTTTACAAGTTTATCAAAACCATTTTCAACACGCTGTTTATTAAAATCCTCATTGTCCACTTCAGTGCCGTTTACATACGTTGTCCATTTTCCAGACCATGTGCTTTGAAGTAAAAGCGTAGGATTTAAGCTATCATCATAAGTGATGTAAAAATCGTTTTTGTTTGAGTCAGCAGAGTGTGTCCTAATTTGCTTTTTTCCGGGAACATATTCAAAAAAGAATTGTTCGAACCGATTGTCTGCTGCCTCACTCTGACCATTATAGAATTTGTTTCCTGATAATTTGGCACTTGAATTTCCAGGAGTCACAGAGATTTCAACAACTGCATCATCCTTATAGGTAAACATCTTGTAAGCAGATTGCGAGGTGTATATAAGCTCAGGTGTATCATCTCCATCAAAATCAATCAGCGCAACATTGTGACCATTATTATCTGTCACCTGTTTTTGATATGCCGTAATTATTTTATCGATTCCAGATACTTCTTTTGTCTGCGATTCGGCTGCGGTAACCGGTTTGTCAGCAGGATCTTTGTGCGTAAGTGTATAAACTCCAAATACTGCTGCTCCAATTACAGCAACGCCAGAAATTATGGCACCTGCCAGAAGGGCTTTATTTACGGGCTTTTTATTAATGGGTGGGGTGTTAGGTGTGGCAGTATTTTCCTGCGGTGCTGATACCGGACCGCCACAGTATGGACAGAATTTACTTCCGTCTTCAAGCTGTTGTCCACAAAAACTACAAAACATAAATTTCCTCCTAAGTTAAAGATAAAAGTATTATAACAATTTTTTTATAATTTGAAAATATCATGATATATGCTACAATAATCGGGAAGTTATAACAGAGGAGGAGACAGATATGGCAAGAAAATGTAGTGTTGAACGAGCTGAGATGAAAGCTGGCGGATTTGCGACAGCAAAGAAAAATATTACTATTCAGTATCAAGGCAGAGAACGAAACGAGGAGAATCTTCTGGCATTGATTAAGAAAGATGCGTTGCAGAAGGGAATATCGGATGATGAGATAGAAGTAGTAGATATCTTATCAAACCAGAGGAACAGATGGTATTTTATGTTGTAAATAAGAAAATAGAAGGAAGCATTGCTTTCTAAAGGAGGAGACGTTATGAAAGTATTTGTAGTAGCAAATCAAAAGGGCGGAATTGGAAAGACAACAACTGCCACTAACCTTGCAGGTATTTTATCTAAGCGCGCAAAGACTTTACTTATAGATGCTGATCCGCAGGGAAACAGCTCAAGTACATATCAGGCGCAAATAAAAGATGTAGCAACATTGTATGATGTAATGATTGACTCGGACAAGCTGCCGATTGATGAGGCTATTCAGCATCTCGAGAATGGAGATATAGTAGCTTCCGATCCACTTTTATCAAAGGCAGAGAAGATGTTAGATGGTGATGTGGAAGGCTTTTATCGCTTGAAGGATGCAATCGATGAGCTTGACGGATATGAGTATGTTGTAATTGATACAGCACCTTCGCTAAATGTAATTATGTACAATTGTCTTATTGCAGCAGATGAGGTAATTATTCCACTGACTGCAGATGCATATGCAAGACAGGGAATAAGCCAGCTTTACGATACAATTATGGCTGTAAAGCGCAGACAGAATTCTGCACTTAAGATAGCAGGGCTTCTTTTAGTAAAATATGCTGGACGATCTAATCTTGAGAGGACAACTCGCGAAGAGATTAGCGGGCAGGCAAAGGAAATGGGAACAAAGCTGTTTGATACAGCGATAAGAGAGTGCGTAAAAACAAAAGAGGCTCAGGAAAAGAAAAAGCTTTTGATAGATTATGCACCGAAATGTAATACTATGATTGATTACATGGAGTTTGTGGAAGAATTATTAGGATAGGGGAAATATATGCAGGAAACTGAAATAATTTATAATGTGACACTATTAGTATGGTATCTGTTTTCATTTGTGATGAATATTGGATTAACTATTCTTCTTGTTATTTCTAAATGGAAAATAAATGTCAAAGCAAATGAGCAAGGCTGGGCAGCCATTATTCCATATTATAACCAATATGTATTTTTCAAAATAGCAGGCAAGGTGAAGCTATTCTGGATTTGGCTTGTAGGCGGAATTGTAATGCTATTAAGTTATTTAGTTCTTCTTTTTACTGCAATAATAGGTTTTTTTGGAATGCTTAGCATAGGCTTCTATAATACATCAACAGGTTCTGGTGTTCTGATAGTACTTGTTATCTCATTAATTGTATTTATTGCTTCATTTCTAGCCACTATGGTAACAAACATAATGATGTTGGTAGGATTATCTAAAAATTTTGGAAAAAGTGGAGGATTTGCAGCAGGACTTATTTTCTTCCCGTTTATTTTCTTCCCAATCCTTGCATTTGACAAGAAGATTACATATATCTACAATCAGCAATATGGCTGGAATCAGTACGGTCAGCAGTTTAATAACCAGTATGGAAATCAGTATGGTCAGCAGTATAATAATCAGTATGGAAATCAGTATGGTCAGCAGTATAATAATCAGTATGGAAATCAGTATG
>OBLI01003847.1_pt1 | contig 11180 bp, 14 predicted proteins | sample 1519701 | NCBI WGS metagenome assembly OBLI01 (sample SAMEA3663005, study PRJEB22513) | pig gut metagenome | biome: pig gut; feature: pig-associated habitat; material: faeces | place: France | collected 2012 | reverse complement strand
TGTTCATTTAATACCTTTTTTAGTGGAATAGATACAAATACTCTTGATGATTTAGGACACGATATGCCTCATTTTCTTTCTTTAATAGTTAATAATGCAGGAACTTATTGTGCTAAAATAACAAGAAGAATCCCTGTTTCAAATCATTATATAACTTTTAATGGAGAGGAAGAAGAGTATGAAGGAAATGAAGTAATTATACAGAGTTTTCCTGTAAGTATAGAGTTTGAAGATGGTAGTCTCATTGAAACTGTAAAATCAAGATTATCAGAATTAAAGAAGAAAACTAAGAATGATTCTTTTGAGAATACTTTATGGGATAATAAATCTTATAACAATGACTTTAGAATTCCTGATGTATCTTATTCTGCATTTAATAATAAAGTAAAAGATACTACTTCAAATTTCAATAATAATAAAACAGTAAATACTCTTTCAACTATTAAGGAAACTTCTTCAGTAATAGCTAAAGAAGATAATAAAAATACAACAAAGAAGAAGAGTGAGGAAATTAAGGAGGGTAAATCTAATAATCTCAGTAGTAAAAGACTTAATTCTCTAACTGATTTTATCAATAAGAAAATGAAGGCTATTCTTTATGGTTCATTCATATTTACTATAAAGAAAGAATTTGATGAAAAAGATTGGTGTAAGAATAAAATGAAGGAATCTTTTGAATCTAATTTCCAAGATATAAATACAATCAGCAATTTCTTTACTTTGTATTTTGATAATCTTATAGGATTATGTCTTGATAAATTTCCTGAAATTGAGGATGTTTCTATTATTGGAGATATTGTTAATAATTATTTATCTAAACTTCCTTATAATGTCTATATAGGTAGTCTTAAAGAAAGTTTAGAAGAAGCTTTATATGAATATACTTTTTAATTATGGAATCAACCCTTTCAAGAATAAGTTCTGCTCCTTGGTTTAATATTGTAGGAAAGCAATCAGTTTTAATGGCAGGAGTAGGAGGAATAGGCTCTAATGCTGCATATTGTCTATCAAGACTTGGATTAAAATCTATGTTTCTTATAGATGATGATATAGTAGAATTAAAAAATATAAATGGTCAGTTCTATAGTCTTGAGGATTTACAAAAACCAAAAGTTACTGCATTGAAGAATAATATCGGAAAATTCAGTACTCAAAGAAGTATGGGTTTTAAAGAACGTCTTACTTCAAGTAGATGTATTGAACTTATGGAAACTAGAATAATCAATACTCTCATTACAGGATTTGATAATATGCAGTCAAGAAAGGAAGCCTATAATGCATTTAAGAGTATTTGTGAGACTTCTGCGAATAAAGGTCCATTTCTTTATATAGATGGAAGAATGAATGCTGAAGAGTTTCAAATAATATGTTTAACTTCTTTACCTGAAGATAAATACAGATTTAAACTTTATGAAGACGATTATTTATTTTCAGATGAAGAAGCTGAATCTACTATTTGCAGTTTTAAACAAACTTCTTTTGTAGCTCAGATAATTGGTGGAATGATTACTAATTTATTCGTAAATTTTTGGAATAATATTTCATTAATTGAGAAAAATGATGATACTGTTTTACAAAGAAGTGTTCCCTTTGTTACAGAATATTCTGCAGATTTAATGATTTTACATAGTAAAAATTAAAGTATTATGACTGGTAACCTTTATATTTTTGATAACTCTGGTAGAAATACATACACAAGAAGCACAATAGGAACTCTATCGGATAAGTATTTTATAATAAAAACATCAAATCAAGAAGGTTTAAATCATCTTGTTCCTTTAGATATTGCAGGTGCTTATGTAAATATAAACGAGAGCATTCTTCAACCTGAGTTTACTGATTATGTTTCAGTACTAAATGTTTCAGACTGTTATAATTGTGATACTGTATTAAAGTTTATAAAATTGTTAGCATACAATAGTATGAACGGATATATAGGATTATGCAAATATCTTGTAGAAAGAAACAGCATTTTTTATGGTAACAGAAGGATTCTTATAGACAATGATTTTAATGTTTTATATGTATCAGTACTAAATACAAAAACTGATAAATATGAATTAATTGTCAATATAAAGGCATTGACAGATTATGGAAACATATCTTCTGCAATATTTAAACATATAATAAAACCTATAAGAGATAAATCTACGGAATGCCTTTATAAAACTCCTATATACTTTCCATCAGACTGGAGATGTAAAGAGATAGGGGAAATAAGAATAGTTAATGAGGAACTTATAAATTCTTTTATAGATACTATAACTCCTTTTGAAACTTCTACTTCTGATGAATCTGTTACCCATATAGCATTAAATTTGATTAAATCTGATAACTTTTTGCCTACATTAAAAAGTAATCTATTTGTATAATTGAATTTTTAATTATATATTTGCATAAATAATTTTTAAATATGAAAAGGGTAATTATAATAAAAAATTGTAATGAAGATATTTTAAACCTTCATAGAGTTAATTATACATCTAATTTATTAGATATTTTATTTGATAATATTATAAAGGAACTATCTTTGGAAGAACCTTCACAATCTAAAGAGAATTCCTCTTCAAATAAGCCATATGATTATCTAGAGAAAGAAAGGTCTAATCGCAAACTTTTGGATATTATAAGTAATCAAAAGTATGATTCTATTATGAAATTAGCTCTTAAAGATATTGCAAAAAATATAGATAATGATTATCTGAATCATATTAAAGATTGTAAAGAGGTTTGGTGTTTAACAGGTAAATACTATATACCAAAACAAATTATTAATAATGAAGACCTTTATACAAAGTTGCCTCTTTTTAGAACTAAAGAGGATGCTGAAAAGGGAAGAGAACACCTACTTGATTATGCAAGAATATTAAGTACGATGTAGAAGTAAGATGTACATAAATAAATGAATAAAAAAGTTATTAATGCAACATCTGTTTCTTATGATGGAATAAATTTCAAATCAAAATTTGAAGCATCTATTTATAAAATGCTTAAAGAATCTGGACTTAAGTTCAGTTATGAAGATTATACTATTACTTTAATGGAAGGATTTTATCCTACAAAATCCTCTTATATTCCAAGAAAGAAAAGGGGAATCAGAGTAACTGAATTTAAGGAAAAGATAAGAAGTATGACTTATACTCCAGACTTTACAGTATTTAATAATGATAAGATATATTTAATAGAAGTAAAAGGCTATGAAACTGATAGATATATAGTGAAAAGAAAGTTACTTCTAAAATATATTGATGATAAAAATATGATATTTTTTGAAATTCATACCAAAAAAGATATGATTAACTGCATAGAATTTATTAAAAATGACTCCTGTTGAAAAAATGATTAGATTAACAGATTATCTCATTGAAAAGGATAGGGAATTGGGAAGAAATCTTATTCACAAAAGAGAATTTGTTAGATTGAGGGAGTTAGTCAAAGCAAACATCATTATAGTAAAGAGAGACCATAAGAAAATGGAACTGAATAGAAAATATCCTGATGCAGATATAAATATGCTACATGGATTTTTATGTGAAGTAGATTCTTATTTACTATTGTTAGGATTAGATGATGAAATCTTTGAAGAAGAGTAGAAATGGACATTAAGAAAGAATTGAAAGATATTGCTTGGAATGTTCCTGAAGAAACTTATAGACAGGACCCAGCAATATCTTATTCTACATTAGCCAAATTTGAAAGAGAAGGATTCAATAATATTGAACATTTGTTTGATAGAGTAGAAACTCCTTCTCTTCTATTTGGCAGTGTTGTAGATTGTCTTATGACTGATAAGGAAAATTTTGACAATCTATATTTTGTAGCAGATTACCCTGATATACAGGACTCTCAAAAGGCAGTAGCTGATTTAGTATATAGTATGTCAGGAGGTAGTGAAACAATGGCTGATAGTATGATTGAAAAAGCTGTCATTCAATTAAATTATCAAGCTAATTGGAAACTTGAAACAAGAATTAAGGTAATTAAGGAAAAGGCAGAGGATTATTATAAGATGTTAGTACTTGCAGGTACTAAAAAAGTAATAAACTCTGAACTTTATCAGACTGCTTTAGCTTGTATAGAAGCATTAAAATCAGCACCTTCTACTAAAGAATACTTTGCTGAAGACAATCCTTTTGATGATAGTACCAAGAGGTATTATCAACTTAAATTTAAGGGGTCTTATGAAGATATGCCTATAAGATGTATGTCAGATTTACTATATGTAAATTATGAGCATAAGACCATTATTCCAATAGATTTAAAAACTTCAAGTAAAAAAGAATGGGATTTTCCTAAGTCATTTATTGAATGGCGATATATGATTCAAGCCTGTATGTATTGGTTTATTATAAGACAGAATCTTGATAATGACGAGTACTTTAAAGACTTTAAACTTGAAAATTATAGATTTATTGTGATAAATAAAGAAACTCAAATTCCTATGGTATGGGAATTTAGACAAACACAAAATGTTGGAGATATTGTGTTGGGAGATTATAAATTCAGGAATTGGAGAATTGCTTTGAAAGAGTTAAATTATTATCTTAAAGAAACTCCTAAAGTTCCTGTAAATGTAAGTTATACTAATGAAAATAAAATAGAAGATTATTTTAAAAATGAGTAAACTTAAAGTAAGAAAAAGAGATGGAAGTATTCAAGACTTTGATATAAATAAAATAAGAAAAGTAGTCAAAGATGCTTTCAATACTACAAAAGAAACTGTAGATGAAAGTAAGTTGAACAAACTTCTTGATACTATTGGATTGAAAAATTATGATGAAAATTATATCATAGATATAGAAACAATTCAAGATGTTGTTGAAACTATTCTAATGCAATTAGGATGTTATAAAACAGCTAAAGAGTTTATATTATATAGAGAGAAACATAAAGAATGCAGGATACTTAAAGAAAGACTGGAATATATGATGGGTTATATGCAGTCTTCAAATAATGCTGCATCCTCTTCAGAAGAAGATTCAAATGCTAATGTCTCTCTAAAAAATGTTGCTAATCTTAATGCAGAAGTTTATAAGAATCTCAATAGAAGATTGCAAAGAATGTGGATGAAGAATAAATTAAAAGAACTTTATCCTAATGAAGATATTCATAATCAATATGAAAAAGATTTAGCAAATCATATAATATATGCTCATGATGAAGCAAGTTTTTCTGTACCTACAAACTATTGTGAAGCAGTAACTTTATATCCATTATTATTGAATGGAACTTCTACAATGGACGGATTAAAAACCAAACCTCCACATAATCTAAATTCTTTTTGTGGACAATTGGTAAATCTTACTTTTCTTCTTGCTGCACAGTGTAAAGGTGCTGTGGCCTTTGGAGAATTCTTTAATTTCTTTGATTATTTTTGTGTAAAGGAGTGGGGTAAGGATTATATCTATAATTTAAATTCTACTGTTACACAATATTCAAGACAAAGAACTATAAAAGATATTATATTGCAATCCTTCCAACAAATAGTTTATTCTTGGAATCAACCTGCATCTAACAGAGGTTTTCAATCTCCATTCATTAATATTTCTTATTATGATTCTAATTATTGGAAAGCATTATTTGGAGAGTTTTATTTCCCAGATGGAACACAACCTAAATGGGAAAGAGTAGATGTCCTTCAAAAACTATTTATGAAATGGTTTAATGCTGAAAGAAAGAAAACTCTTATGGCATTTCCAGTAGAAACAATGGCTCTTCTTACTGATGGAAATGATGTCATAGATAAAGATTATAAAGATTTTACTGCTGAAATGTGGTCAGAAGGACACTCTTTCTTTCTTTATTTGAGTGATAATCCTGATGGTCTCAGTAGCTGTTGTAGGCTTAAAAATAAGATAGGTAAAAATGAATTTAGTTTCACTAATGGATTGAGTGGAGTTAGAACTGGAAGTTGCAACGTAATTACTCTTAATCTTAATAGAATAATTCAGGACTATTTCAAAACTGTAGATACTAACTACTTTGGTTCTTCTGGTATATTATATCAGGACATAACTGAAGAAGATATGGAAGGGTTCAAGAGGTATTTTGTAGATATTCTTGAAAGAGTTTATAAATATCATATTGCCTATAAAACTCTTTTATATGAAGAAGAAGAAAAAGGAATGATGACTTCAAGTACTGCTGGTTATATTTCAATGAAGGATTTATTTTCTACTATTGGAATTAATGGTATTAATGAAGCTGCTGAATTTCTTGGTATAGAATGTACTTATAATGAAGATTATAAAAATTTCTGTAGATTAATTACAGGAACAATATCTGAACAGAATAAGTTACATTCAACTTCTTCTTTTAAATTCAATCAGGAATTCGTCCCTGCCGAACAATTAGGTTCAAGAAACTATAATTGGGATAAGAAAGATGGTTATAAAGTTCCTGAAGATAGGGTTCTCTATAATTCATATTTCTTTTTAGCTAATGATAATGATGCATCTATTATTGATAAATTGAAATTGCATGGAAAAGAGTTTACTGAACTTTGTGATGGAGGAATGGGTTGTCATATAAATCTTCAAGAACATTTAAGTAAAGAACAGTATTTAAAAATTATAGATTTAGCTATTAAGTATGGTACTTTCTATTTTACTTTCAATGTTCCTAATACTGAATGTTTAGATTGTGGTCATATAGAAAAACTTCCTATTGAAGTATGTCCTAAATGTGGTAGTAAACATCTCACTCAATGGATAAGGATAATTGGATATTTAAGACCTATAAAATGTTTTGATAAATATAGACAAATTGAAGCTTCTACAAGAGTTTACTCTAATGGTAAAGAAGAAATAAAATAATAAAATAATAAAATAATAAAATTATGAATGAAGTTTTAAAAAATTCAGTTTCTTATATGCTTTCTGAAGATTATAAAGAAAGATTTAAGGGAGAGTATATGCAATTAAAGAATAGATATGAAAATCTTAGTAGAATGGTAAATAATTGGGATAAGGGAACACTTAATTTTACCCCAACTTGTCCAAGAGAAATATATACTATTCAAATAAAAGGTATGAAAAAATATCTTGATGCTCTTATTATAAGAGCTAAAATAGAAAATATTGAACTTTAATAATTAAGATTATGGAATTAGAAATAGTAAATATAAAACAACTTAGAAAGGATATTGATGATATTATTCAGAGAGTTTGTAATCTTGAAAGATGTAGAGAAACCTCATTATCAATAACAAAACTTGAAGAAGCAGTAATGTGGTTAGGAATGGATTTAAAGAGACTTAATCAACCTAATCCATATCCTTCATCTAAAGACTCTTCTACAGGTTCTAAAATAGAACCTACAGCTGATGGTCTTAAATTTAGCAATTAATAATAAGGCAGGCATAGAAATATGTCTGCCTTTAATTATGCTTAATATTATTCTTAATAACATTTATTAATAAAGTTAGATTATGTTAATGAAAGCTATATTTATTATAGTAGCAGTATTAGTAATTGTTTATTGCTACTTATATTTTACAGATGATAATCCTAACGATACTAATAATTATGCTTAAGTATTATAATTATATGGTTACTTTTTCTGAAGTACCAGATGAAATAACCTTATGTATAAATATCTCTAATTGTCCAATAAGATGTCCTGATTGTCATTCTAAATTTCTATGGGATGATATTGGAACTCCACTTACTAATGAAACTATAAGTAATATTATTAACAATAATAAAGATGTTACTTGTATATGTTTAATGGGAGGAGATGGAGATATTAAGGATATATGTAGGATACTATTTTATATAAAATATAATTTCCCTAATTATAAATTATGTTGGTATTCAGGTAAAAGTTATAATTTTATTGTAAAGAAACCAACTTTTAGTAAGATTATAAGTAAATTAGATTATATTAAAACAGGTCCTTATATAAAGAAATTTGGGGGATTAGATAACCCTGATACTAATCAAAGATTTTATAAAATAGAGAAGAAAGATAATGTTAGTCTGTTGTTTGATATAACAAAAGTATTTTATGAAAACAAAAATTTATATAAAGAAGATAAATAAAGATATAGAACTCCCTAAAATTATAGACAAAGGAGAGTGGATTGACTTAAGAGCCTCTGGAGATTATGAAATAAAAAGAGGGGATATAGGTAAAATTCCTTTGGGAGTTGCAATAAAGATTCCTAAAGGATATGAATTAAACATTCTTCCAAGAAGTTCTACTCCACTTCAATTTAAGGTTCTTCTTGCTAATTCACAAGGAATAGGAGATTATACTTTTAGTGGAAATAAAGATGAATATCAGTTTATATTTTATGCTTTAAGAAGTACTAAAATCAAACATAATTCAAGAATTTGTCAGTTTAGGATTTCTTTATCACAAAAGGCTACTGTATGGCAGAAGCTCAAGTGGCTTTTCAGTAATGGAATTGAAATTATAGAAGTAGATAATTTATCAGATGTTAATAGAGGTGGGATTGGTAGTACTGGTATAGATAATATCAGATAAATTTATTTAATTTTATGGGAATTTTTAAATTAATATTTTGTATATTTGTAATCAGTGTTTGTGTAATACTGATTTTTAATATTGTAAGAGATGAGTTAAAGAAAGAAAAAACAAAAATATCTTTTAAAGAATCATTGGATTTAGTTGAACTGCCTGTCATAACTTTTATGAATAATGATAAGAAACTTAATCTTCTTATAGATTCAGGAAGTGATATAAGTTATTTATGTAATAGAGTTGTTCCTGAACTTAATCTTATATTAAAAGAAGAAGTAGGATTAAATATTATGACAGGAATAAAGTCTATGGACTCTGTATGTAATGAAGTAAAACTAAATCTGTCTTTTAAGGATAATAACTTTGTAGAAAAGTTTATAATATTACCTGAACTTGACCATCAATTTGATGATATAAAGAAAGAAAATGGAGTTAAGATAGACGGTATATTAGGAAATTCTTTTCTGTCAAAATATAAATATATAATAGATTATAAAGATTTAAGTGTTTATATGAAATGATTTATTTAGTAACAGGACAAGAACTTTTATTTGACAATGATTTTCAACTTATATCAGTTGAAGAATCATTGAATATAATGAAAGATTGGAATAATATTCAATATGATAGTGAAACTTTAGGTAGAGATGCTCATATTGGAGATTTACTGTTAGCTCAATTTGGTAATTATGATAAGACAATACAAATAGTAGTTGATTGTACTACTATAAGTATTGTTAATTATAAAGAAATATTAGAATCAAAATATATTATAGGACAAAATCTTAAATTTGATTTACAATGGTTATATAATTATAGTATTGTACCAAGAAAAGTATATGATACTATGATTGTAGAACAATTTTTGTATTTAGGCTATCCTCCTGAATATAAAGACCCTATAAATGGTATTTCTTATAGTCTTCAAGCAATAGCACAAAGAAGATTAAATATTTATATAGATAAATCAGTAAGAGGAGAAATTCAATGGAGAGGAATAGATAAAGAAGTAATTGAATATGCTGCAAATGATGTAGTTTATCTATATGATATAATGAGTAGTCAAATAAAGGATTGTAAAACTAAAAATTGTATTATTGGTGCTAAATTAGAATGTGATTTTACTCCTGTAATAGCTTATATGGAATGGTGTGGTATTCATCTTGATACTTCTAAATGGAAGGAAAAGATGAAAAAGGATATGGAAAATCTTAATTCAGCCATTGATAGTCTTAATAAATTTGTTATAGATAATCCTGATTTAGAAGAATTTACTTATGTAGATAATCAAGGTTACTTATTTAGTGGATTTGATTTAACTCCTAAATGTACTATTAATTGGGCATCTCCTCAACAAGTAGTTCCTTTATTAAAGAAATTAGGATTTGATACTACTGTTCAAGATAAAAAAACAGGAGAAGATAAAGATAGTGCTATGGAGAAAGTACTTAAGAAACAAAAGGGAATTAATGATGAATTTTTAAGATTATATTTGGGTAAAGGAGAAGAAGGAGATGAAGATTATTTTGCAGGATATAATGGTTCTGCTAAAGTAGTTACTTCTTTTGGTCAAGGACATTTAAATGCCATAAATCCTAATACTGGAAGAATACATACTATCTATAGAGCTATAGGATGTGATACAGGAAGAATGTCTTGTGGTTCAAAGGATAATAACAATGATTTAGCTAAACTAAAGGGACTACCTATAAATCCTTCTCCTAAACAAAAGAAAGAAGGAAAAGGGTGTGGTTATCCTAATATACAACAATTACCAAGTGATGAAATAACAAGATCTTGTTTTACTTCAGAAAAAGGTTACCTTTTTTGTAGCTGTGACTTCTCAGCAATAGAGAGTAGATTGGGTGCAGATATATATCAAGAGAAATCTATGATAGATGAATTTCTTTATGGTGGTGGTGACCTTCATTCGCTGTGTGCCTATATGGTTTATACTAAAGAAATTCCAAGAGATACCCCAATTAAAAATATAAAAAAATTATATCCTCATTTAAGAAAAGAGGTAAAAGCAATAGAATTTTCCCAACAATTTGGTGGAACTGCTTATGCTATTCAAAATGCTATGGGATGTACTTTAGAAAAGGCACAAGAATTTGCTGATTCTTATGCAAAAGGTTTCCCGGGAATTGCTAAATTTAAAGAGAAAGCATCTAAAACTGTAAGAGAAAAAGGATATATAGAATTATGTAATATTACAGGTCATAAGACTTATTGGGCAGAATTTAATAATTGGAAAGAAGAACAATTAAGTTATACACAAGAATTTTGGGAAGAATACAAGAATATTCATAAACCTAATAAGGATAAAGTATATTTATCTGTTAAGAAACATTTTCAACAAGTATCTAAATATGAAAGAAAGGCACTTAATAGTCCAACACAAGGTACTGGTGCTATAATATTAAAAGATAGTCAAATAAATTTATTTAATTGGGTTGTTGATAATGGTTATTTTGGAAAGTGTAAATTAGTATGTCTTTGCCATGATGAATGTAATTGGGAATTTCCTGAAGAATTATCTGATTTTCCTACTTTAGTAAAAACATATATGGAAAAATCAGCAGCTAAATATTGTAAGTCTTTACCTATTCCAGCAGAAGTAAATGTTGGAAATAAATGGATTCACTGATTAAAAACAATTAATTATGTATATAGTAAAATGTTATCATCAA
>OBLI01003845.1_pt1 | contig 11182 bp, 9 predicted proteins | sample 1519701 | NCBI WGS metagenome assembly OBLI01 (sample SAMEA3663005, study PRJEB22513) | pig gut metagenome | biome: pig gut; feature: pig-associated habitat; material: faeces | place: France | collected 2012 | reverse complement strand
CATTGGCAGATGGAATGGCATAATGTCCTTCCTGTGCTTTTTTAAATAATTCTTTGGAATTTACTAACATTAAAAATCCTCCTATTCACCAATAATAATAATCTTACATTTACGTTCACGCTCACGTGTACGGTCAAAGTCTACAAAATATACATATCCTGTAGATCCGACTCCCAACTTTCCTTCGTCTACTTCTAAGGTTGCACTGGACCCTAAGATGGTAGATTTCAAATGAGCATCACAGTTTAATAATGCAGTACGATCTCCACCTGGAAGATAATCTGCTGCATTTGGCCAGGATTCCACATCTAAGAAATGAGCTTCACCTGGATACATGTATCCGCCTGCTGGTGGCATTTCTGTCTGATTAGGAATGATTTTCTGTAATGCTTTATCTAAATCGATCTGAAGAAATTCTGTTCCATCCTCGATGGTATCATGTACAAATTCTTCAAAAAATACAGAGCATGTTGTATGAGGAGAAATAATCGTAACGATTCCATTTTGAATATTACTATTTGCAATCGCTTCTTTTACCTGAGGGGTAATATTGATAAAAGTAGGTGTGGTACCATGTGATTTTAACTTAATTGTTTCTTTATATACAGCCATCGTTCGTCCTCCTATTTACTATTTACCTGTTCGTTCGTTATAAGCTTTTATAATCGCTTCTGCCATCTCTCTTACACGTAATGCTGGTGATGGTGCATTTAAGATACCAGATGTACATCCCGTTCCATCAGAACCAGCTTTTACAATCTTGTAGCAGTCTTCTGCCGTACTTACTCCAGAAGCGATCATTGGCTGAACATTCGGATTGACTTCCAGCATCTGTTTCACTGTTTCAACCATATAAGAATCATCTGCAATCTGTCCGGTTCCGATTAAGTCTGTAGGCTCTGCAATGATAATATCAGGATCCATGATCGCAACTGCCTTTGCTTCTGTCGTGGAATCTGCACATGCAATTGCAATAATTCCCAATTCTTTGCAGCGTCTGATCGTCTTATATAATTCGCTTAATGTTTTTGGATTTTCAGCGTGGTTAATAAAGGTCGCTTCTACTCCAGCTTCTTTTAATGCTTCTGGAAGAATTTTCGCCATCCCACGTCCAGGAGTCAGAGAATCCATAGACTGTGCACAGATGGTCAAATGTTTTGTATTTTCCTTAATCAAACGAACGTCTACTAACGGACATGTAAAATAAATCTGGATTCCTGTATCTTCTGCTACTTTATCTGCTGCTTTTGCCAGTTCCAGGCTGGATTCCCCATATAAATAATTTTTAGGATTTACAACCAAAAATGGTACTCTTGCTTCTGCCATAATAAATTATCCTTTCTCTCATAAATCGAATAGATTCATAACAATGGTAACAATTTCTCCCCATGATTCTAAACAAGTACGCCGCAAAAGGCGTACTTGTTTAGATAAATATCAGCTAATTAGAGCGATCTCTTATAATAAATTTGTTTTTCCGTACATTTTATCCTGTTCCTGACGTAACTTATAGATTAATGTTGTCTTGTCAAGATCGATCATATCTAATGTAAGAAGCTGTCCTTTCTTACAATCTTTCTTCATAACAGCACCTTTTGTTACAAGACCAAATGGTACATACATATTCTTGTCAGATTCTTCAGCAGAGCAGATAGAACCGTGTGTTGTATATCCACCAATACCGTCGATTACCTGTCCAGCTTTTAAGTCAACTTTAGCACGTGTAATACATTCAGATACTAAACCATCGATTGGTACACATGTTGTTTCCTGATCAATTACTAACTTAGCAACTGTTAATGGTGTTTCTAAGTTACATAAGTGATATGGACGGTATAATGTCCAAAGTGGTCCAGGACCCATGCTGTGGTATCCCATCTGGTAAGCGATTTCATCGTTAGGTGTAGAAACAGTTACGAATACTCCAGGAGCAACTCCATTAACATATTCAACTACGCCATGTTTATTTAAGATACCGCCATCTTCTTTTAATTTAAAGATGTCATTTAACTGTTTGATACCTTCTGTACCAGGAGCTGTTTCTGGTCCATGTCCGCCGATAACATCTGGAACTAATCCTGTGTAGTTAGACATAGCAGTCATTTCTACCATTGTCTTTGTACCATCTTTGAATGCACAAAGCATTTTTGGAGACATTTTTCTTCTTGTAGCTTCTTCTAATACAGTATCTGGGTTACAGTCATAATCAAGTTTGTTATTTTTACCTTTACCCATTACTTCAACATTCATACCCATTGCTTTTGCAAAGCAGTATAATTCCATAACGGCACCTGGTTCATCCCCTGCAGATCCTGTGTATAATACACCTTTCTGTTCTGCATATTTCTTCAGGTAAGGTCCAATAACTACGTCTGTTTCTACGTTCATCATTACAACGTGTTTTCCGTTGTCCATAGCATCTGTAGAAACTTTTGCTCCAACATCAGGTACACCTGTTACATCAACAACAACTTCTACAGCGTCAGCCTGAGTAACGATGTTAGAATCAGCTGTAGCAACATATTTTCCAGCTTCTAAAGCAGCATTTGCTTCTGCTACTGTGTTACATACCGCAATATCTTCTTTTGCTACGCCTGCATATTCAAAAGCATGTACAGCGTTCTCAACAACAATATCAGATACAACTGCTGGTTTGATACCATTCATTAATACCATCTGAGTTGTCATTCCACGACCCATCTGTCCAGCACCAACGATACCTGTATTGATGATTTTGCCTTCTGCCTGTCTTTTGATTAATTTCTGATCCATATTAAGCATACCTAAAATTCCTCCTTGCTTTTAAAAATCATTTTACTACTCTATGCTAAGAACCGCATCCTAAAAAGGCCCAAGGGATTTGCGTTCCTAAACATCTTACTATAACATCTTCTGTGCACAATCCACATCGGTAATCAAAATATTGATAAATTGTGCACGGATCGCTCCTTTGATGGCATTGACCTTTTCCACTCCACCGCCGATTCCTATGCGGTTTTCCACTTTCTTTAACTGGTCCAGTGGAATACTTGCCACCTTGTCATTAAATTCCCGGAAAGGTTCCGTATTGCCTTCTTTATTGAAATACCGAAGTGCAATATCACCAACAGCTCCTCGCTCTACAAATTCATCCAGCTTTTTCTCATCAATGTATCCAGCTGATACCATGGTAGAGCCGCCTCGCTCAGGAATTCCAATTCCCATGACTACACTATTTAACTTTTTAAAATAGTCATATATATAATTCACAGACTTTTCCTGAAGGAAGCCTTTCATAACTTCTTCATTGGAAAATACTGCTGGAGCCAAAAATTGAACATATCTGCCACCAAACTTCTGTGCAAAGCTGGCTGCAATCTGATTGGCCTGCACATCAATCTTGCCCATCTTGGTCTGACTGATGCCTCCAAACAAAGGAACAAATAAAAACTGCTTGTCAAACTCATACCGCTTCTTAACATTGGCTATATTATATAAGGTATAGCCCATAGCCAATCCAATGGTGTCTCCATCCTTGAACAAATGTGAAAGATATTCAAAGCTTGCTTCACTCAATCGCTGTATTCTGTCCTCATAGGTATCCAACGGCTGATTATCTACGATAATGACTTCTTTCAAACCATATTTTCTTTCCAAGTCCTTCTCCATCTTACCATAATCAAAATCAATTGGATTGATCACTTCTATTCTGACAATTCCCTGCTCGCGTCCAAGTTTGAGCATCCTCGAAACTGTGGCTCTAGATAATCCTAAGGAATCGCAAATGCTTTGTTGGGTCATCTGATCTGTATAATATAAATCACAGCATTTATAAATCAGTCTCAAATCATCAACTATCTTTTTCATTTCCTCCTCCAATCTATTGTTGTCCACACATTTTCATTATTTATGTTTTCTTTGATGTCTTATCCTTACAATGTTATTGTAACAAGTCATTTTTACATTGTCAAACATTTTTATTGAACAAATGTATAAGTATGTTATTTATACATTTGATTTATACATTCGTGCAAATAAGTAGCGGGAATATGAGAAAGTATAGTTCTGTCCTATATCTATGGTGTAAAATTTCATTTCATTCTTACAATATCTCTGTGCAGAGAATAATACTACATCCTTTCTTTTCTTTCACTGTAAGAAAAAGAAGCCTTTGGTTTTATTTTCCAAAGACTTCTTCTTATTTTTCATAAATTCACGGACCTTCCACCATCAATCACATAATTACTTCCAGTAATCCAGCGGGCTTCCTCTGAAATCAGATAACAGACAAGCTTTGATACATCTGCTGCCGTTCCAATTCCCATTGGATACTCCTTTGCAGTTTCCTCCAGAAATTCCTCATACTCAAAATGTTCGATCAACTGGTTCTTTACCTGAAATCCCGTATTGATCATTCCGGGATTCACAGAATTTACCCGAATATAGTATTTTGCCAATTCCTTTGCCAGAGACTGAGTCATCATATCCACTGCAGCCTTGCATGCGGAATAGGCCATACAGCCTCCGGTAATCTTAGAAGCGATGGAAGAGATATTCACAACACATCCATATTCCGCATGTTTGATCAGGCGAAGCAGCTTCTTTGTTACTCGAAATGGAACATGAACATTCACATCGAACATGTGCTGCCACTGTTCCTTTGTAATCTGCTCAATCCCTCCACCTGCCATAATTCCTACATTATTGATCAGCACATTCACATATCCGTAACGATCCAGAAGATAATGATAAACATCCGACAGTGCTTCTTCCGTTATAATATCCCCCTTTAGAAAGACTGCTTTCTCTGATGCCACCAACTTTTTTGCTCCTTCTATTCTTGCTGCATCTCTGGAGATCGATACCACTTCATATCCCCTTTCCAGAAGATCCTGTACGATAGTCAGTCCAAGACCTCCTGTTCCTCCGGTGATAAATGCAACTTTCTTCATAGAACTTAACACCTCTTCTTTATTTTTTTAATACTTCCAATAAGAACTCCCACACACGTTTTACGGAAGAGATAGACATCCGTTCTTCTGTCGTATGAATGTCATCCATATCCGGCCCAATAGAAACACAATCCAGTCCTTCCATCTTCTCTGCAAACAATCCACATTCCACACCAGCATGAATCGCCTCTACCACAGGCTTTCTTCCATATAATCTCTCAAACACTTCTATCATATCTTCTCGAAGCTTAGAATCCGGATTATACTGCCATCCCGGATATTGGCCACTTACTTTCATTGTTCCATTCCATTTCTGAAGGATTTCCCTCATTTTTGCAATCAGCTTTTCCTTCTCTGTATCTACGGAGCTTCGAACCGCATATCCCATGCACATTTCCTCGTCTTTTAATAATGCAGTTCCCATATTCAATGAAGTTTCTACCAAATCCTCTATGTCCTGGCTCATAGCCTGAACACCATTTGGCATCTCCTGAAAATACTGAAGAATGGATATAAACGCTTCCTTTGTTACAGCTTTATAGATTCCCTCTGCTTTTTCCTCTACACTTACTTTAATTCCAGGATCAGCCTGTCCAAACACAGCCTTTATCTTCTGTCTGTATTCTTCAAGAGCTGCATAAAATGCCTGCTTTTCGTCTGGTTTTATTAAAATTTCCGCTCTGGACTCTCTCGGAATAGCGTTATCCTTATCTCCACCAGCAAAGGAAACCAGAGAAATTCCACAATGCTGTACCAGATGATCCAACGTTATCCCCAAAAGCACATTGGAATTGGCTCTTCCTTTGTTGATTTCTGTTCCAGAATGTCCACCGATCAGTCCTGTCACAGTAATCTCACAAAGTTGCCCTTCCATCTCAGCTCTCTGTACCGGAAGAGAAACTGCCACAGAAGCACCACCCGCACATCCAGCTAAAAACACTCCTTCATCCTCAGAATCCAGATTGATCATTCTGCGCCCTTTACACATAGAAACATCAATTCCCGTTGCACCGATCAGTCCAACTTCCTCTCCCGTCGTCAAGATAACTTCCAGTCTTGGATGAGGAATCGTATCAGATGCCAGCAGTGCCAGACCATATGCTACGGCAATCCCATCATCTCCTCCAAGAGTTGTTCCTTTCGCCTGAACATAATCTCCATCGATTTCCAATTCCAATGGATCATTCAGAAAATCAATCTCATAATCTGGTGTCTTCTGACAGACCATATCCAAATGCCCCTGAAGAACAACCGTCTCTTTGTCCTCATAACCTTTTGTTGCTTCTTTTACCATGATTACATTCTTCAGTTCATCCTGATAAGCAGTAAGCCCATGTTCCTTAGCAAATTTCATACAATAATCGCTGATTTTTTCTTCCTTGTAAGAAGGATGAGGAATCTGACAGATCTCCTCAAAATAATGAAATACTTCTTTTGGTTCTAAATGTGATAAAACTCCCATATGGCACCCTCCTATATTGATAGATTCAATCGCGGATGGTCTATCCGCTTTTTTCTTTCTATTATAACCCGATTCACAGAATTTTTAAATGAATAAAAATTTACTATCTTTTTCTGCACTTTCCATATATAATATTGGGAACGAAAGGAGAATTTTATGTATCATTATCATTTTCATCAATGGTTATCATTTTTCTATTTTTACTGTTTGTTTGGATGGTGCTTTGAATCAACCTATGTCTCCTTAAAAAGCCATAAATTCATTAATCGTGGTTTTATGAAGGGACCCTGGCTTCCTCTATACGGAAGCGGTGCCATCTGCGTCCTTTTTATCACTCTGCCATTTCAGCAGGACTGGCGCCTGGTTTATCTGATCGGAGCACTGGCTGCCACTCTTCTGGAATATGTGGTCGGAACTGCTATGGTATCCTTATTCAAAGTACGCTATTGGGATTACAGTAACCGTAAAATACAGCTTCATGGACATATTTGCCTGTCTTCTACCATCGCTTGGGGCTTTCTAAGTCTTCTAATGGTTTACGTTGTACATGAACCAGTGGCTGACTTTATCCTCAGCCTGAACAACGACCTTGTTATGGCCATTACCTTTTTCATTACGGTCTTCATGGTTTATGATTTCGCCAACGCATTCCGCCAGGCTATGGATTTACGTGCTTTGATCATTCAGGCAGAAAAAATCTGTCTGGAGCTTGGAGATCGACTGGAACTTCAAAAAGATCTACTCAAGTCAAATATGGAAGAGCGAATGACTATTATGAATTCACGTATCGACTATATCCAGAATTACTGGAACGATCAGCTGGAAGATAAGAAAAATGAGATGCAAACTGCATTGAATGAACAGCTTATGCAGACCGAAGAACAACTGGCCAATTTTGAATGGATGATAGAAAAAGAAATTTATGATCTGAAAATCCGGATGGAAAAAATCAGAGAGCACATGCTGCTTCCTGCTTCCCGCCCGCTTTTGCAAAATCCCGGTGCAAAGTTTACAACTTTAAAGAAAGAAACAAAGATATTAAAAGATCGGTTAAAAAGAAAATAGGCATGTAAAAAGGGAGCAAAATGCTCCCTTTTATACATACTTCCATACTATAAATAAATTTACCTTGTTGCATTTAATGCCGTTACTCATTCAATAATAATTTTACGCTTCCATAAATTCCGGCATCATTTCCCAGCATTGCCAAAACAATTTTTGTTTCTTTACATGCATGAAATGCATATTTTTGAAAACCAGCTTCAATAGAAGCACGAAGGATTTCTCCTGCTTTGGATACACCGCCCCCTATGACAAATACTTCCGGGTCACAAACACAGGAAATATAAGACAATGCTTTTCCAAGTTTATCTCCCGTATCCTCTAAAATTTTCACTGCCAGCTTGTCGCCTGCTTTTGCTGCATCCAATACATCTTTTGCCGTGATGTCCTCTTTTTCTCTTAAGAGAGATGGAAGGTCACCTTCTTTTAATTCTTTTTTAGTCATACGAACAATCCCTGTAGCAGAAGTAAATTGTTCCAGACAACCTACGTTACCACAATTGCATACTTCTGTCTCTGTATCTGAAATTTTGATATGTCCGATTTCGCCACTGGCACCATGCACACCTGGAAGAACTTTGCCACCGATGACCATGCCACCGCCGACACCAGTCCCAAGTGTTACCATCACACTGTTTTTCGCTCCTTTGGCTGCGCCCTTCCAGCATTCACCAAGAGCTGCCACATTGGCATCATTGCCCGCCCTGACAATCAATCCGGTCTTGTTTCTTAATTCATATTCTAATTCAACATCTTGCCAACCAAGATTCACACATCCACGCACAATTCCTTTTTCATCCACCGGACCTGGAATCCCAATTCCTATTCCCAGCACTGCTTCTGGAATAATGGAGTTTTCCTGCATTTTATTCAGAATGGTATCTGCAATATCATCTAAAATTTTTTCACCACTATTTTCTGTTCTGGTAGGAATCTCCCATTTTTCAATCAAGCTTCCTGTAATGTTAAATAAACCTGCTTTAATTGTTGTTCCGCCAACATCAATCCCGAATGCATATTGCTTCATCTTTGCCTGACTCCTTCTTTTTATCAATTTTCTTTTCTTGTTTCTTTTTCTTCTTCTCTATCGGCTTTTGAAATTTAAATACTGCGGCACCGTATGCAGGCAGTGGATAGGCAAAGGAATACTCATGTCGGTCTGCAGAAATTTTTTCTGCCTGATAAATGGATTTTTCCATATTCATTCCACTTCCACTGTATTTTTGATCATCACTATTTAAAATCAATTCATATTCCGTATCTTTATATGCCCCAACACGATAGTCTGTATATGCCACTGGTGTAAAATTGCAGACAAATAGCAGATGATCTTTTCCGTCCTCTGAATGCCTTTCAAAACTAAAAATACTTCTTGTATTGTCATCTGCATTGACCCACGTAAATCCTTCTTCTTTACAATCCAGCTCATACATACATGGATGCTCCCGATAGAGATGAAGTAATTCTTTCATATAGGACTGTAAATTTCGATGAAGATCATATTGCAGCAAGTACCAGTCCAACTCTCTTTCTTCACTCCACTCTCTTCCTTGTCCAAAGTCCTGTCCCATAAATAGCAGCTTCTTTCCAGGATGTCCTGTCATATATGTGTAAGCTGCCTTTAGATTACCAAATTTATCCCAATCCGGCATTTTGCCAATCATTGATTTTTTCAAATGCACAACTTCATCATGAGAAAGTACCAAAATATAATTTTCTTTATATGCGTACATCATACTAAAGTTCATCTTATTATGATGATATTGCCGATAAATCGGATCCATTTCCATATATTCCAGGAAATCATTCATCCATCCCATATTCCATTTAAAGGAGAAACCAAGCCCTCCATCCTCGGCTTTTCCTGTAATTTTCGGCCATGCCGTTGACTCTTCCGCAATAATCATTGCTCCACTTCCATCTTTTTGAATAATAGAATTTAGATGCCTGATAAATTCAACGGCTTCCAGATTACGATTGTCTCCAAGATGATTTGGCTTCCACTGTCCAGGTTCACGACAAAAATCCAGATACAGCATAGAAGCAACCGCATCTACCCTAAGTCCATCAATATGATATTCCCGGATCCAGTAAAAGGCATTGGCAATTAGAAAGTTCCGAACTTCATTTTTACCATAATCGAAAATCTTTGTTCCCCATTGTGGATGATTGCCTTTTTGATAATCTGCATATTCATATAAACAGGTTCCATCGAACTCTGCCAATCCGTGGGCATCCTTTGGAAAATGTGCCGGTACCCAATCTAAGATTACTCCAATACCGTGTTCATGAAGATAATCCACCAGATACATAAAATCCTTTGGACTTCCATGACGTGAAGTTGGCGCGTAATAGTTGGTTACCTGATATCCCCATGAGCCATCAAATGGATGTTCTGCAATTCCAATCAACTCCACATGAGTATATCCCATCTCCAATACATAATCGGTGAGAGAGTGGGCAAATTCTTTATAATTATAAAATCCCTGTGGATTCTCATAAGAAAATGGATGCTTCATCCATGATCCTGGATGTACTTCATAGATGAACATCGGCTCTTTTGTCATATCCTTTTTCGCCCTTTCATCCATCCATGTTTGATCCTTCCAGTCAAACCCCTGAATACAAGCCACTTTGGATGCATTACCTGGCCGCATCTCACAACTTGTTCCAAAAGGATCTGCCTTTAATACATCATATCCATGACAATTACAAACACAGTATTTATAAAGTGTTCCTTCTTCTATTCCCGGGATAAACACTTCCCAGATGCCCAGCGGATCCTTCTTTTCCATTGGATGGCTTTCCCGATTCCATTGATTAAATTCTCCTACTACACTGACATATCTGGCATTAGGTGCCCAGACTGAGAAAAAAACTCCCGTCTCCCCATCCATTTCTGCGATATGAGATCCTAATTTTTTATAAATATTATAATGTCGTCCCTGCCCAAACAAATATTGATCTAATTCTGTCATCTTAAATTCTTTTACATCAGCCACTTTTCTCACCTGCCTATCTTCCATAACGCTTTGTAATAGAAAATAATAGTCCAATTATCTCATCCGAAAATTCTCCCTTTTTCAGTCTCCATCTCCAGTTTGTTCCAGTAGTAGAAGGTGTATTCATTCTCGCTTCATTTCCATATCCGAGAAGATCCTGCATTGGAATGATACAAAGCTTGGATACACTCCTCATCGCCGCACAGACCATAGGGAGATGCATCTGATCATCTGGAGTAAAATGATCACACAGATAATCACGTACCATTTCTTTTTCTTCTTCCTTTAAGCCCTCACAAAACCATCCAATGACCGTTTCATTATCATGCGTTCCTGTATATACTACACTATTCCTCTTATAGTTATGCGGAAGATAATCTGCTGCACTTCCAGAATCTCTGGAATCAAAAGCAAATTCCAGTACTTTCATTCCCGGATAACCAGTATCATTTACCAGCTTACGTACTGTATCTGTCACATAACCCAAATCTTCTGCAATGATTTCTTTATCCTTAAATAATTCTAATGCCTTTTGGAATAATCCAATGCCAGGTCCCTGTTCCCAATGTCCATCAACCGCTGTTTGGGCTCCATATGGAATAGAATAATATTCATCAAATCCACGAAAATGATCAATCCGAATCGTATCATACATAGAAAAGCAAAACGCGAGACGTTTCATCCACCATTCATAATCCGTTTCTTTGTGATAATTCCAATTATAG
>OBLI01003844.1_pt1 | contig 11182 bp, 4 predicted proteins | sample 1519701 | NCBI WGS metagenome assembly OBLI01 (sample SAMEA3663005, study PRJEB22513) | pig gut metagenome | biome: pig gut; feature: pig-associated habitat; material: faeces | place: France | collected 2012 | reverse complement strand
TCCATTTGGTCATGCCGCGATAATACACACTCTTTAACTTTGTAAAGGATACCAGGCTTGCCCGCGGATCCTTGTTGAGAAGCTCAAGATAACTGTTCCAAGTCTCCTCATAACGTTCTTCTGCTGTTTTCATTGTTACCTCTTTTAAAAAACGCGGCAAAGGTAAACAATTAATTTGGACAACGCAATACGTCATCGTGGAGACGCTTACGATATAAGTGATGAATGAAGGGCTTTTTAACCTAAAATCACGAATAATTAACATATTTTACGCCTGATTTTCTCCTCATTTGAACCACTCTACACTATCATCCCAAACAATTCACTAATGTATTCATTGTCCATTTGAAAGACTATGTGGTTTTTCTTGAATACCGACTTATCTTCACAAGGATTCCAGAAACTGATTTCTTCGTATGGAGTATTGGATACGATAAAACTGTCCAGAACTATGTCTGGGTCGTTGAGTTTGGGTTCAATCTCGCCTTTCAACAGATTATACAATTGTATTTTGGGATCCTCAAATCCCCGAATGTTCCTCAGCCCTTTGGGGTCGATGAACGACACGCGCTGCCTCTTGCCTTCATTCACCCACAAGATAAAATCCGGATAGAAGTTATTTGCCTCAAAGAAACCAATCCCCTTTCTGCTTTCATTGCGCAACAGATATACATCCTTGCCAGCAAAAACATCGTCCTTGCGCTCGTTATAATAATTGCGTATATGTTCTACAAATGCTTTTTCGCCCCTATTAAGCGGCACTGGGGATATCTTTATCAGCGGTTCGTTGGTGTTCTCGTCAACCATTATCCTTTTTCCCCGGTCATCCCTGTCAGTCAGGCAAAGCAGAGGATAATACAAGTGGCGGTCGAAACGCAAGGCTTGTATCCATTTACTGTTGATTTCGAAATTATCCTTCATATTGCCCGAATTAATCTGTTCGCGCAGTTCCTTCAGCCTTTCAATCCATTGCTCTTGGTCCTGTCTTACCTCTACAGTGTATTCATCAAAGAAATTCGGGTCGTTGGCATTCACATACACTGTTTCCATAAATTGAGCCTCCCATTTTCCCTTACTTCTCTTATACGCCCTGTCGATGTAAGCCCTCAGAAGCGAGATGGTGATATTCTCCCACCGTTCCACGTCACGTCCGAAATCATGAAATTCCATATCAGCCTCCTGGATAACCAATTCATACCATGAGGGATTGGCCATCAGTGTATGCAACATATCAACCGTCAGCTGCATGTTATACCAGCTGCGCTCGTTCTTCAACTGTTGCAATGCAAAGAAAATCCTGTTCCAATCGAGCAACGACAGATGCTCTTCTTTCAGTGTGCCTTTGTATTCAGCCACCTCTGTGCGCACCCTCGTGCCACTGCTATACATGGCCTCAACCCGTGGAGTCCAGTCAAGTTTTATTTTGATATCCTTCATCATGTCCAATGGATACACCACTACTGATTTCTTGAAATCATATCCTTGCTTCAGTCTTATCACCTTCAGCTTCGTTTCGCCAAGAAGATTGACTGTGGGGATATCTATTTGGATGTAGTTTTCCTCATTGGCTGGCAGTCCTTCGTCTTCCAGATATTTGCGGAAGGCATCCATATAGTCAGCCCTAACACCGAAGATGTTCAGTGTCTCTATTCCTCTTAATCCTTTGGGGATAGGGCCGGGATTATAATAGCTGTCCAACTTACTGCTGCGTTTCAGTGAATATTCAAATCCCTTGAGCCTCACGCCACGACCGAAGAGTTGGATAATCTCCGAGCCCTCACTGCGCCCCACATTCATTAGTCCCATCACCGACACACGCCAACTGCTCCATCCCTCGTTGAACTTCTTCGAACCAATCAGGATATTTATAGGCGATGATTCGTTGTTGATCTCCGCAAACAACGAAAGCTGTCCAAATTCCTTTGTCTCACACAATATGCCGTTGGCTTCGCAGAGAGCGACCAACTTTGCGCTATCTCCCACGTTAATCACACCAAAGTATTCTGCATTGCCAATGCGAAGTCCTATTTCCTCGTCGCCACCCTTTTGTTTGTCAAGATGAAGCTTCGCGTTTGGCAGGTCACTGTGGAACAAAGTCTTTATCACCTTATTATATGTATCTCTTGCAAACTTGTCCTCTTCACCCATTCGCATACCTGCTTTAGCCAACACGAAACTGTTGGCAAACAGCGAATATCCGTTTTTGTTCTTGATACCATCATCGGGATTGAACAAACGCTTGATATATCCACAATACAAGTCGGGATTATCCACAAAGTTCTGAATAAACAGCAGTATCTGCACCACGTCGCTCACCTGCCTCTTGTTCACTGTTCTCACGGCATTCACCGAGCCACCCACAAAGATGCCCAACGGACGTGCTATGAGGAATCGGTTTTTCACAAGCGGACTGCCCTCATAGCTCAATGTCTGCTCATAAAGGCAGAGCAGATATGCCGTGAGATACATGTTCAGCTTCTCCTCATCGTCCCATGATGTCATGTTCATGATGCGATAGTCCTTGCCATATCCGTCATTATAGAAATAGCGGTAGGAATAGTCGAAGAGTGTGGCCTTGCCATACTCCTCCAATAGGGCCAGCCTGTCCTTGCCCGACAATGCCGCAATTGCCTGTCCGAATGTGGCAGAGTATTCAAACGAGAATCCCTCCTGTGTCAGTTTGTTGCGATAACCCTTCCACACTTCTCCCCCACTGCCCCTGTGTCCTTCATCCACGAGCACAAGGTTATTGCCCTCAAAACTGTCTATTGCCACCGTCTTGTCGCCGTCGGTATCAGCAAGTTTGTTGATGTCGATTACCTCCACGGTCTGCTTTCCTCCGAAGAGTCCTCCTTGTCCCTGTTTGTTGAACAGTTCGGCATAGAAGCCCGAAGCTTTTAGCTCCTGGATATGCTGGTTGCTAAGTCCCTCGTTCGGAGTGAGAATGAGAATGCGGTTGAGTTTCTTTGCATGATACTTCTCGGCATAATACAGATACTGCTTGATATTGACATGCAGCATCAGGGTCTTGCCCGAACCCGTGGCACACCAGAATGCCAGTTTGTTCAGGTTGTCGTCGGTGAATTGTGGCATTTCATGCCATGTCTCCGGTCTGAAGTTGAACTCATCTACAAGAAAACAGTTGATGTCCTCCAGCAGCCGCATCTTGTCGGTGAAATATCGGTCGAGATATATCTCAGTGAACAACAGAGCCAGATACTGGTAGTATTTCCATGTAATCTTTTCTGTCCTTCGCTCGTTTATTTCTTTGGTATATTTCACGATATGCCTGTCATATTCACGCAGTTCCTGTTCGTTGATGCCCACGCCGGTATAAAGATACTTCTTCAGCGCATGAAACATTCGCGAACATCCCTCATCGTCCACCCCCTCTAATGCCGGGTCTTTCAAGTCGCCCGAGAGAGCCGCAAGGTCTTTGCATCCGAAAAGGTTGAGGATATATTTGAACAGCACCAGCGCCTCTTGCAGTTTCGCCGGTTGTTTTGTTTTCTTCTTTGCCATGATTATTCAGTTTCAAACATACGTTTTGTGAATTCTTCCTCGATAAGAACCACTTTCCAGTTGTCCTCGTCTCGGCGGAGATTGGGCAACAGGTTGTCGCCATTCACGTAGATAAGGTCAAACTCCGAGTCGCGCGTTCGGAAGTTCATGCGCTCGAAGAACTGGTTCAGCAGCTCATTGTCTATCTCCTTGCAATTGCGCCAGATGACGAGGGTATGGAGGTTGTCTCTGTGGGTATAACCTTGCACCACGCAGACATTTTCGTCCCTATACCAGTCTTCCGTCTCCACGTTCAGTCCTATCAAGTAGTTGAATGTTTCCACCATATCCACCTCCGTCTCCACGAGTTCGTTGTCCTTGGTAGTTTTCAGTGTCATGGCAAACGGATTCTCAAACATCTTCAGATTCAACAGAGAGTCGCGCGTCTCCACATCGAGCATATATTCCAGCATATAGCTCTCCTTGATACTACTACCTTCGTCAAACTGTGCCGTAGTCTGCTGCTCCTTAATTTTCAAGTTATTCAGCGTGTCCTCGTATTGCTCCAAGCGCATATATTTGAAGCATTGGGAAATGCCTTGGCAGGAGACAGGCTTGCCATCTTTCCAGTCGGGGGAATAGATGACTTTTTCGATGCGAGGTTTGGTTACTTTCTTGAAATATTCTGCCATCTCGCAAAGAATATATTTTCTGTTTCCTTTGTCTTCTCGATTGAGATTAATCACAGAATGAGCTGTTGTTCCGCTGCCAGCAAAACCATCAAAATATACACATTCGTTATTGCCCATCATTTTGAGAAGACGAGCAATTAATAAATGGTATTTAGGATTATCAAATATCTTCTTATCATTGAATAGGTCTTTCATGAAAGCTGTTGAAACCCTATTGTCTAAGTATATAACAGTACTTGGACTTTGGTATTCAGTTTCTTTCAAAAACGATTTTCTACATGGTACAGTTGTTTCATCTGAACCAAAATGAATTCTGTCATCGGCTAACTGTTCATTCATTGTTGATTCAATAAAACGCCACCCTCCTTTAGGCTTTTTACAAGGTTTACCAGTAATGGGGTGAAACACATCATAGTAGTAACCATTTTCTGGCTTAGATATATTATCAGGGAAATACAACCCTCTTCTTTCTACTGCACAATAATGTTTTTGTTTTTTTGCCGGTTCATCATTAGGAAGTGCCTTGAACCATTTCTTAATTTCCTCTTCTTGCTTTTTAAAATCATTCGGATGTTTAGCCCTAATTTTCTCAAATGCATCATATATTTTTTCCAAACCTTGTTTCCTTTCGGTCCATCTGATTTCAGTACTATCAAGATATGCTTTATCTTTAAGTGCAGTTAATATGTACTCATGACTTATTGATAGATATTTTTGATCGTTTTTAGAACTTCCTTCCCATATTATATCCGATAGATAATTATCTTCACCGAATAATTTGTACATTAAAGAACGTAAGTTATTAACTTCATTTTCATCACAACTTACCATTATCCCGCCTTCTTTTGTCATTAATCTACGGGTCAGCGAAATCCTATCGTTCATCATAGTTACCCATGAACTATGCTTCATGCTATCCTTATAGATGAATTCATTCTTTTTAGTATTATATGGGGGATCATTATACACACCTCCAATAGCATTTGCATACTTCTCCTGCAACAACTCCAACGTTTGAAAATTCTCACTATTAATCAGCAATCCATTACATTGTTTATCTATTCCCTTATCTCCAAGATGTTTTACCAACTTATGCTTAAACTGCTTCGAGAAGAAAGCGGTATCAAGTACGAGGAAGGGATTTTGCTCAAGGAACTCCATGGTGAGTGGCACGGAATAGGCTTCGGTAGTCAAGTCGCCTTTTATTTCGTCGATGGCAAACAGACGTACCCATTCCTCACGCTGGCGTTCGTTGGCAAGGATTTCGGGATAGAGCTTGCGAGGCACACGGTCGAGAGTGATACAATAGTCAGACTGCACCACAAACTTCTTCTTCAGCCATAGCTTCTTTTGGAAGTCTTCAAGCTGGGCAAGCATACGGATTATCTTCTCGCCAACAAGTTTTATGGCTTTTATTATATTGAGCTGACTCTCGATATGCTTCACGTCAAGGTCGTCGAGAAGCATCACCTCGTTCTTGATATAGAAATCCAATTCGCGACGCAGGAAGCCTCCAAGGTCCTTGTGGATGAAATAGTCAAAACTGTTCTTGGCGGTATAATCCGTCAAGTGCTTCTCCAAAAGTGTGCGGTTGGCATTCTTGTCAGTAGGCGATTTCACAGTCAATAGTTCCGAGAACTCCAAAGGAATAATATCCTTGACGCTGTCTAAAGCCTCAGCCATCAAGTCATTCTGCTTCGTGCCTTTCGGCATCAGTTCGTAAGTAAAGAATATGTTGAGTTCATCACCATTCACTTCATAAAACGATTCTCCTTCTGTCTCAGGCTTATATAGAGCAAAACGACGCTCCATATTGTTTGCAGTCTTGTTGTTGTTCTGCTCGGTGGAAGCATCTTTCAACACAAAGTGAACTTTTCTTCTTGATGTAGGCAACACAAAAGAATAGTCGCGGAAATATTCCGACGACTTGATATAGTATTGGTCGGCATTCGCCCAATGCAGTTTCACCTCCTCGCCGTTGTAGGGAATGGCGTAGGTGTTGTCCTTGTAGCGACGTTTGCTGATGAAATCGCCGTTGTCGTAATATCGGCTGAAGAAAGTGACGAGATGCGAGAACACCTCGTTTTCAGAGCCATCGGGAGCATCTGCCAATGCCGTTTTCACTTGCGGGAGCAGTTCAAACTTCAGGAAATGATTGATGTCTGCCCGCTTCTGATTCATGATGCGATAGATGCCGAAATCCAGTTCCGCATGATCCATCATGAATATCTCTTGCAGTTTCTTGATGAAACTTTCGTAATAATTGGTTGCCATAATATGTCGTTTTTTCTTGTTCTACTTGGTTGTCCATCGGATGAAGAACAGGTTCTGACTCTCCGTTGACTGTATCATCTTTTGCTCCAGTTCGGCAATCATCTTCCGTCGTTGCTCGCTTATCTCGTCTTCCCTGTCCTCCAGTTCATTGCGCAATCGTCGTTTCTTTCGTTTCAGTTCTTCCACCTTCTTTTCCTGTTCTATCTTCTCCTGCACCGACGTTGCAGTCCTTGCCTCCCGCTCGGCTTGCAGAATGCTGCGTTTCACAATTCCCAATTCTGTCTCCAAGGCGTTGATGCAGTCATGTTCCCATAGCTCAATGCGGGTTGCTTCCTGGTTGTAGTAACTCAGGTTGCGCGAGTCAATATCATGAAGTTTCGCCTTTGAACGTTGTGCCACGTTCTTCTGCAACTCGTCCTTTACCCTGCTTGGTATTTCCACCGCTTCACTTTCCGTTCCTCCATTGAGCATCATCCTTTCAGCGTCGTCCTGCGACACCGTACGCCCACTGTCTGTGAAGGTGGTGAAAAGACTGTATTGCTCCTCCTCAAACGAACTGACCTTTAGCGTCGAGAGTATCATCCATCCGCTTTCGCCACGAAGATAATCGGGCAATGAGGCATTCATGCTTATCGCCTCTTCGTCTATCTCTACCACTGCACCGTCTTCCATTGGCAGGAACATTGCAGTGTTGATGACATGCTGGGCAAGCGGGTCGTTAAGACGATAAGGCAGGGAATCGCTACCGGTATTCAGCAGTGAGTATTTGCCTTTGCGCATACCAGCAACAGGCACTTTCAGCACGAAAGAATGACTATTGTCGTCAAACACTGCCTGCGAGGAAAGCACATATTTTGTCAGTTCCCAGAAGATATGCTGATAGCGGTTGAGGAAAGCCCCCGTCTCGTCCTTGCAAGTGCGGAGATGCTCCTGCACGTTGATGTCGAAATGCTCCATCACCTCGGCTCTCACCTCGTCCATCCTTTGGTCTATCTCCTGCTGCATGTCCGACTGAAGACGCTCGAAGGCGGAGTTTATTTCTTCCTCACTGCGGCACTGCTGGTATATCTCCCAAATGCGGTTTTCGATGTCGATATTGTCGGCCTTGCCCAGCACTTCGTCGCTGGCTCCAAACACATCGTCGAAGAGTTTGAACTTGTCGCTCAACAGTTCAAATACTCTTACATCGGCATAGTTTCTTGTATTGATGAAGTTTACCACCACCACGTCAAACTTCTGGCCATAACGGTGGCAGCGGCCTATACGTTGTTCTATACGTTGCGGGTTCCACGGCAGGTCGAAATTAATTAAGAGTGAGCAGAATTGCAAGTTGAGTCCTTCAGCGGCAGCCTCCGTGGCTATCATGATTTCTGCATCGTTCTGAAAATAATCAACGATGGCGGCACGTCGGTCAGCCGCCTTGATGCCGCTCACCTTGTCTGTATGCTCCGCACACCACCTTTTATATATATCATTGGTCTGAGGTTCTGACGCTTTTCCGTTGAAAAGGACAACCTTGCCATCATATCCATTGGCTTCAAGGAACTCACGCAGGTATGACTGTGTCTTGGTGCTCTCGGTGAAGATTAGCGCCTTGCGGTTGGCTCCCATATCGTGCAGTTTGGCAAACGACTGTTCCAAGGCTGTGAGCAAGGCTTTTGCCTTAGAGTCTTCTTTGATATGCTTTGCCTTGTCGATAAACCCTTCGATGGTCTCTATCTCTTGTTTCAGACGAGGAATGTCAATCTCCTCTTCCTCAAACAGGCTTGCCTCCGACACCATGCAGGCGTCTTCCTCGTTTTCCTCATACAACTGCCAATCGTCTTCATCCACAAGACCTTCTGCCGAGAACTCCGTCTCACGGTTTTCGGCGAGCATCTTGTTTAGTCGCTCTTTTATATGTTCGAGAGTGAAGATGAGGGCGTATGTGGATGAGGCGAGTATCTTACGCACAATCATTGTGGTCAGTTTCTTTTGCGAAGCCGGCACACTGTAGATGTCGTCGCGACGCAGGAACTCACTCACTGCCTGATAGAGTTCATATTCGCTGTCGGTGGCATTAAACTTCTGGGTTAATGGCAATCGTCGGGTGTAGTTGATGTATTCCTTCACGTCCTTGCGCAATGTGCGTGTAAACACACTCTTTATTCTCTCGCGCAACTGCTTCAGGTTCTCACCCTTTCCATATTCGTTGCGAAAACTCTTCTCGCTGCCAAAGAATCGGTCGTCAATCACAGAAGTCAACCCATACAGTTCCATCAGCGAATTTTGGAATGGTGTTGCGGTGAGTAGCAGTTTCTTCACTCCATACAAGGCATCGCGCACATCGGCTGCCGTATGTGACGATTTACGATAGACATTGCGCAACTTGTGGGCTTCGTCGATTACGGCAAGGTCGAAACCATTGGTCACGATGTCGCCCTTGTGCTTTGAGCAGAAGTTATACGAACAGATAATCACTCGTCGCGAAGAAAGCGGATTCTTGCCTTCTCTGATGTATGAGTTGAAGTTCTTGGTGTCGAGTATCTCGCTTGGAATACCAAACTTCTCCTGCAATTCAGCCTCCCACTGCTTGCGAAGCGACGCTGGACATACCACGATTATCTTGCGCTTGCCCGTTGACCAATATTGACACAACACCAAACCTGCCTCTATGGTCTTGCCCAATCCCACCTCGTCGGCAAGGACAACACCCTTAGACAAGGGTGAGCGGAACGCAAAAAGGGCGGCATCAATCTGATGGGGATTGATGTCAACCGTCGAACTGAGAAGCGACTGTGAAAGCGAGTCCAACTCGCCTCCTACGCTCTTCTGCGAAAGCATTGCCGCATAATATCGGGCATGATAACGTGTAATCATAAAACGTATGCCAAATGATAGTAAGCAATAACCATCCTACTATCATCTGGCATTTTCGGCACTATGACATCCGCCTCAGACACACAGGCATAAAAAGAGGGTGCAAGCGCCTTCTTATGGTGTTCCGGGGCTAAGCGTCGGATTCTTATGGACCCCTTCGTAGTATAAGAGTGCTCACACCCATTGCTGGGTGCAAACATCTTCTATCTTTATACTACGATTGGCCTTTTAGATCCCGACGTATGTATATACGCCGCAGCCAACCATCATTGATGTGGTCATTTATCCATGAGTTAAGTTTCCGACGCTTATTCAGGAACACCACAATGATAGTCTGATGTTGCTATATGTCAATATGTTACGTGCGGCTCACGACGGCACCTCGTCCGCCATCCACCGCTACATCGCCGCAAAATTACAAATAAAAATCGAAAGGACAAAGAAAAAGGGAGAAAAACTTGCGTCTTGCTCCCTTGATTATAATGAATTGATAAATGTTTCGCAATCCATCACAGCAATGCTTGAAAATCTGAAATGCTTGTCATTTCTCGTCAACAAAACTTCCGCACCAACGGTTATAGCAGAACTATACTGAAGAATATCCTCAAAATCCGGACTTTCAATTTCAAACGCCCTATATAGCTCATTTTCTCCCGAAGGAGCTACGTGTACTATATTACAAAGCTTCTTTCACTGCTGTCCCGTTTAGAAATCATTGTTGCCCCAAAGGCTCGGATATAGCTCTTCGTCACTCTTTTCTTTTGGGACAGTTTTGTTAAACAATTCATTTAATGGGGTCTTATCCGTAAGGAATAAACCGACGTTTTTTGAGATAGTATGTAACGATTGATCTATATGCATGTCCCCTATGATTCTTGCATAATTATATCATGCTTTTGAAATCTCGTTAATAAGGATTATTACATCGGATTCGGTCATGCCTGTAGCTATGGCAATAATATGCCCCAGTTGATAAAATCGTGTTTTGGTGCAGAATTGCCTACTGAAAAATCGTGTTTTGGTGCAAATAATGTCTATAAAAAATCTTGTTTTGGTGCAAAAAGCAGTCGAAAAATTTGGCTAATTCAATATAAATCAGTAACTTTGCCGCAAAAATAACGCATATAGCCATGAGAAGAAAAATATTTGACATGCTTGGCAGTGGAAAATAGGCCAATATGCAAGAGGATATGCTGCTATCGCTCATACGAGAGTTCTTTCCTATGGCTTAAAGACGCCATGATAACCAATATGTGCTATGGAGTGACAGAACCAACAGTCGGTATGAAACTCGTAAGTGACCAGTCCACCTTTAAGTGCTATATGGCAGACACGGGCTTGCTCATCTCCCATGCCTTCGACGAGAAGACTATCCAGGGAGAGGAACTATACCAGAAAATCATGCTCGACAAGTTGGAGATAAACTCAGGGATGATTATTGAGAATATAGTGGCACAGATGTTTGTGGCGAGTGGTCATCGCCTGTATTTCTACAGCAACAACTCACGCACCAATGCCGATGACCGCATGGAGATAGATTTCCTTGTGGAGAAACCTCAACTTACCAATGCCCATAATATTTGTCCTGTTGAGGTGAAGTCGGGAAAGAACTATACTACAGTCTCTCTGAACAAGTTCTGCAAGAAATTTGAGCGACAACTCTTCACTCCCTACATAATCCATAGTCAGGATTTGAAGATTGACAACGGCATCGTATATCTTCCGATTTACATGACATCATTGTTGTAATCCGCCCAGAAATAGTGCGGAATGGTGTGTATGATGGCACAGATAAGGTTTTAAGCCATAAACTTGCGTCTTGCTCCGTAACTACTCATCACCCCTATGGATTTACC
>OBLI01003841.1_pt1 | contig 11191 bp, 10 predicted proteins | sample 1519701 | NCBI WGS metagenome assembly OBLI01 (sample SAMEA3663005, study PRJEB22513) | pig gut metagenome | biome: pig gut; feature: pig-associated habitat; material: faeces | place: France | collected 2012 | reverse complement strand
GCTTTCTTGCCAAGGTCTGTACGCTTCTGACCTGTTACATTAATCTCTTTCATTTGTGTTACTCTAAATTAAGTTGTTAAAAAAATAATTTTGCCTTAACTCGCCATCACACGGATTAGCTTTGTTTGAAGCATGCCTCGCGAGTGTTTCTCGTAAAGCGGGTGCAAAATTACTACTTTTATTTGGAATATGCAAATTTCTGGGCGATATTTTCTCCAAAATGCCCGTTAAATATCTAAAACTCATCACCTAACCTTAAAAAAATAGAAATTATTGCCCCTTTTCTTGCATATTATATATTAAATATGTAAATTTGCATTGTTTTAGGTAATTATATAAATAAATCTTTTAAATTATTAGAGAATGATTAATAGGGATTTGATAAGACGTAAGATTGTGCAGTTAACCTACGCATACTATCAGAACAGCAATCATAATATTGATAATGCTGAAAAGGAGCTGTTGTTTGCTCTTTCTAAGTCGTATGACTTGTACAACTATATGTTGCAACTCATTGTTGCTCTTACCCAGGAGGCACAGAAGCGCTATGAGGTAGAGGTAGCTCGTGCTCAGCGTGAGGGTGCTCCAGAGCCTTCTTCAAGATTCGCATACAATAGATTTGCTGTGCAGTTGGAAGAGAACAAGATGCTCGCCGACTGGGCTGATGTGAAGAAGTCTTCTTGGGAAGAGGATATCGAAACAGTACGCAAGATTTATACTGCCATCGTCTCCAGCGATCTCTATGCCAGCTATATTGACGGTTCCATGACCAAGGATCATGAGGAGGAACTTACCGATTATGCATACGACCGCGAGTTCTGGCGCCGTGCTTACAAGACTTTCATTCTGAACAATGATGAACTCGATGCTTTGCTCGAGGAGAAGAGCCTCTACTGGAATGATGACAAGGATATCATCGATACCTTCGTGCTGAAGACCATCAAGCGCTTCGAGCCAACCAGCAAGGCTGATCAGGAATTGCTTCCGGAATATAAGGATGAAGAGGACCGCGACTTTGCCCGCAAGCTCTTCCGTGCTACATTGCTCAACTGCGATGCTTATCAGCACTATATCGGTGATGCTTGCCGCAACTGGGATTTCAACCGCCTGGCTTATATGGATGTAGTAGTCATGCAGATTGCCATTGCCGAGCTGATGACTTTCCCTGGCATTCCTGCTACGGTTACCATCAATGAGTATGTAGATCTTGCCAAGCTCTATAGTACTCCTCGCAGTGGTGGCTATGTAAACGGCATGCTCGATACCATCGCCCGCTTCCTCATCTCTCGTGGCTTGATCCAGAAGGAGTTGCCTGAGCGCAAGGGTGGTCATCATGGACCTCATGGACATAAGGAAGGCTAATGTATAGAGAGTATATATATTAATGTACGCGCGTACATTATATATATGAATACTTTCGATCATATATAGTGATATTCAAGAATAAACAACATTAATCAATTAGAATAAAGACATGACAAATTTAGTATTGCAGGCTGCTGCTGCTGGTGGTAGCAGCATGAGTTTCCTCATTATGATGGTAGCTATCTTCGCTATCATGTGGTTCTTCATGATTCGTCCTCAGCAGAAGAAGCAGAAAGAGATACGTAAGTTCCAGAATTCTTTGGCAGAGGGTACAAAGGTGGTTACTGGCGGTGGTGTGTATGGCACAGTTAAACGCATAGATCTTCAGGCTAATACAGTAGATGTAGAGATTGCACGCGGTGTTGTCATCACTGTAGCTAAGGGTTACGTTTTCGCAGACGCAGCTAGCCAGACTCCTAACGCATAGTAGTCTATTCATAGGATTCTGATGCATAGTATTGGAAACATATTGAAGGCTGTCAGAAACTTCCTGTTCAGTGGCCTGAATAAGGAGTTTCTGATTTTTTTGTTCTTTCTCGCTCTCAGTGGCGCCTTCTGGTTGATGATGACGCTCAATGAGACCATGGAGAGGGAATATAAGATTCCTATGCGCCTGGTGGGAACACCACGTAATGCCGTGATAACAGGAGATTTGCCTGATACAGTGCGTATTACGGTGCGTGATAAGGGATTCACCCTGATAACCTATGCTTTCCGTCCGCTTAATTTCAAGTTTAACAACTATGCAGATGAAACAGAGGGACAGGGTGTGATTCCGGTAGCTGATGTCCAGAAGCAGATTCTCTCGCAACTCTATGGTTCGAGCAAACTCCTGCAGGTAAAGCCGAGCAAGTTTGATTTCTACTTCACCTATGGTGCTTCCAAGAAGGTGCCGGTGGTGTTCAGGGGAAAGATTACGACCAGCAAGAGATATTATCTGGCGCATACCGAGTTTTTCCCTTCTACGGTTACCGTATATGCCAACAACCGACAGCTCGATGAGATCCAGTCTGTAGAGATCGTACCTTTCTATTACCGCAATCTCCAGGATACCATCCGGGAAAATGTACGCATCAAGAAGATTCGAGGCGTGAAGGTAATGCCTGATATGGTTCGATTGGCTGTATATCCGGATGTCCTGACCGAGGAAATGGTGGATGTTCCGATTACGGCTATCAATATGCCGCCTGATAAGGTACTCAGAACTTTCCCGTCCAAGGTGTCGGTGAAGTTCACCATCGGAGCTAGTCTCTTCAGAACCATCAAGCCTAGCCAGTTTACGGTGGTAGTGGATTATAATGAAATCGCTGACAATCCTTCAGATAAGTGTACCCTGCAGTTGCGTAGTGTGCCTCGTTCGGTAAGCAAGGCATCGCTGGAAATGGAAACGGTGGATTATCTGCTGGAACAGCAATGATGATTGATAATTGATAATTTACAATTCATTGTTATGAAGATAGCTATAACGGGGGGCATAGGTAGCGGAAAGAGCTATGTGTGCAGAATCCTGGAGAAGCACGGCATCAGGGTTTACGACTGCGATGCTGGGGCTAAGCGGTTGATGAGGCAGGATGCTGACTTGCAGGCGGGCTTGAAGAAGTTGGTCGGCGAGGAGGTGTACAGTGCCGACGGTATCTTGCAGAAACCGGTGCTTGCCCAGTTTATCCTGACAGGCGAGGCAAACAAGCAGGCGGTAAACGATGTGGTGCATCCCGCAGTGGCACGTGATTTCGAGCAGAGCGACTGTGAGTGGATGGAGAGTGCCATCCTCTTTGATAGTGGGTTCCATCGTCGTACCCATTTCGATAAGGTGGTATGTGTCTCGGCTCCCGTTGCCGTTCGTCTGCAGCGCATCATGCAGCGCGATCATATCTCTCAGGAGAAGGCGCAGCAGTGGATAGATGCCGTGATGCCGCAGGAAGAGCTGATAGCCCGTTCGGATTATGAAATCGTGAATGATGGGGTGAGTGATGTGGAAGCTCAGGTAGTGCATCTGCTCAATCTGCTCAATCCATCAGATAATTGATCATATTAAAAAATAAAAATAGATTATAATAGACAATGGAAACAATTCTTTCAATTGCAGGCAAACCAGGCCTTTACAAATTGGTATCAAGAGGTAACAGAACTCTTATCGTTGAGACTCTCGACGAAACTCACAAGCGTGTACCAGCTTTCGCTACAGACCGTGTAACCAGCCTTGGTGACATCGCTATGTACACAGATGCAGACGAGGTGCCATTGTGGGAGGTACTCGACAGCGTAAGCAAGAAGGAAGCGGGCAAGCCAAGTTCTTTCAACTACAAGAAGGCTCCTGCTGCTGAGCTTCACGATTACTTCGCTGAGGTTCTTCCTAACTACGATCGCGACCGTGTACACGACAGCGACATCAAGAAGCTCCTCCAGTGGTACAACATCCTCGCTAAGTACGGTATCACAGATTTCAAGGCTACTCTTGCTCCAACAGAGGGTGAGAATGTAGATGATCGTGCAGAGCAGGTTGCTGAGTAAGATTCATGGGTATATAAAGGTCGCCCTGAAAGGGCAAAAGCTTTTCATGTAACATGCTTTTGCCTTTTCAGGGCGACTTTGTTTATTCACTTTTTTTCAATCTTTTTCAGTTCCTTCTCAAATCTTCTCCGATACATTTCGCCGGCAATGGTCAAACCGAACGGGAAGGCAATCCAGATGCCCAGCAATCCCATGCCGCAAGGGAAACCGAGGGTATAACCCAATGGCAATGAGATGACGAAATAGGCGATAAAGGCATAGAGCACCATCGGCTTCACGCAGGCAATGCCTCGAAGCGCATTGGCAAAGGTGTATTGCAGACCATCGCCAAACTGATAAACCATCATCAGGATAATCAGCGTAGCTACATACGCCTGTACCTCTACGTTATCATTAAACCATCCACCTATCTGGTGGCGGAGCAGAAGTACCGGCAGACCCATGCAGAGCGAGAACAGCAGGTTCAGTCGGAATCCGTCGTAGGCATTGAGGCGAACGGCGGCATAGTCTTTCTGACCCATAAAGTGGCTCACACGGATGGCCATGGCTGCTGCCATACCCGAAAGTACGAGGTAGAAGAGCTGGGAAATGGTAATCATTACCTGGTGAGCTGCCAATGGAATGGTGCCGAGCCAGCCCACCATCACGCAACTCAGCGTAAAGGCAGCCGATTCCATACCTAGTTGGAGAGCCACCGGCCAGCCCAGTCGGTTCATCTCCTTGAAATCCTTCCTGTTTACGCAACTGTGTACAATGTCATAACTGTAGGTTCTGAATTTCCTGCAGGTCACTACCATTCCTGCCATCGCCAGTGCCATCAGGATTCTACTTGCCAGGGTAGAGATTCCGGCTCCGAGCAGTCCCAGTTCCGGGAAGCCAGCCACACCGTAGATGAGCACCCAGTTGCCCAGGATGTTCACGATGTTACCGCCTATCATCGCCCACATCGCCACCTTGGTCTGTCCGATTCCGTCGAGGAATTGCTTCATGGTATAGAAGATACCCATGAAGAGCACCGATGCCAGATTCACCAGAAAGTAAGGTCGGATAAGCTCCAGCAGTTCCTCCGGCTGTCCGATATGTGCCAGGTTGAGATAGAGCAGGATGAGGGCAAGGGTGAAGATGCCTCCCGTCAGCATGTTGGCAAGGAAGGAGTTGCGCACCTTCTGACCGATGACGTCGGTGCGTTCCTCTCCGTAGAGTCTGCCGATGATAGGAGTGAGGCCGTAGGTGAATCCCATATAGGATACAAAAACGAGACCGAAGATATTGTTTACCAGTCCTGCTGCCGCCAGTTCGGGAGTACTGTGATGACCGATCATCAGCGTGTCGGCGAATCCCAGGATGATGGTTCCCAGTTGTCCGATGATGATAGGAAATCCTATCGAGAGCAGTTCGCGGTAATGATGTTTCTTGTGCATTGTCATTGCTTTACTATGGTTGTTTGTATTGCTTTTTAATTACTAATCTTTTTCTTGATGTTCTGAACTTCCGTTTGGATGTGCAAAGTTACTGCTTTATTCAGTAACTACCAAATTTTTCATTCAGAAAATTATTTTTTCCCTTGAAGTACCAATTATGAGTTGGTTTGTCCTTGACGAAATATTTGCATTCGAAACCTCTATTTCGGAAACATCAATAATGTTCAAACAAATAAAAAAGCTTAAATTGATAAGCAAATATGCTGATATTCAGTTTTTTTTATTAACTTTGCATTCGAAACCGCTGTTTCGGAAACGGCGGTTTCGAAAATAACATTAAAAAAGAAACTATAAAAAATGAAGTTCTTCGGAAGACAAAACGAAATAAAAGAATTGCAAGAGATAAGAAATCTATCTTTGCAAACGGCTCGCTTCACAATCGTAACAGGACGCCGACGTAGCGGAAAGACATCCTTATTGATAAAAGCATACGAGGATGTTCAGGATATGCTATACTTCTTTGTTGCAAGAAAATCAGAAGCAGAACTCTGCAAAGATTTTATCGAAGAGATGACGAACAAACTTCAGCTTCCTATCCTCGGCGAAGTAACACGCTTTGCAGATATCTTTAAATATCTGCTTCAACTATCTAAGATTCGTCCAATCACTCTCGTCATTGACGAATTTCAAGATTTCAAGCGGGTTAATCCATCTATCTTTTCAGATATGCAAAAGATATGGGATCTAAACAAACAGGAAGCTCATATTAATCTCGTGGTTTGCGGTTCTGTTTATTCACTTATGAACATCATCTTTAAAAACAACAAGCAACCACTTTATGGTAGGCAGACTGGAGAAATAAAAGTCACTCCATTTCCTCCCTCTATTGTCAAGGAAATTCTCTCTACATATAATTTGGCCTATACCAACGAAGATCTACTGGCTCTCTACAGTTATACAGGTGGAGTAGCAGAATATGTGGAAATGATGATGGATGCAGGAGCCACAACCAAGGAACAGATGACAGAGAAGTTTGTTGCAAAAAACTCTTATTTCATATACGAAGGAAAAAATATGCTGATAGAAGAATTTGGCAAAGACTATGCCCGTTATTTCGAAATATTGCAACTTATCGCATCAGGCTACACAACCCGTGGTGAAATAGAAAGTATTATGAAAATAGAACTCTCAGGCTATCTCACTAAACTGGAGAACGACTATTGCTTGATTTCCCGTTATACACCGATGTTTCAAAAGACCAATCGCAACATTCGCTATCAGATAGAAGACAACTTCCTTCGCGTCTGGTTTCGCTACATCTACAAATATGGATACATGATAGAGGTTGGCGCCAATAAAAAACTAAAGATGGTCATGGACAAGAGCTACACCACATACACCGGCAAGGTTCTGGAAAGATATTTCATAGCAAAGATGATAGAAAGTGAAGAATATACCCAGATTGCTTCCTGGTGGGACAGAAAGGGAGAGAATGAAATCGATATTATCGCTGCCGATGAACTGGAGCAAAAAGTCATTTTCTATGAGGTGAAACGCCAAGCTAAGGATATAAATCTCGGTATTTTAAAAGATAAAGCCGAGCATTTCTTTCAGGCAACAGGAAAATTCAAGAATTTCAATATCGGATACCAGGGGTTGTCGATGGAGGACATGTAAAATTGTGTGGTATTTATTCCACGATTATGGATATTAATTATAAGAATGTATCTTCTTGATTGCAAGGATGTTTTTTTCTGGGTTCAAGAATATATCTTTTGGAGTTAAAGAACATATCTTTTGGGGTTCAAGTAAGTATCGTTTGGGGTACATGCATATATCTTTCTGGGTTCAAGGAAGTATCTTCTTGACTGTTGCCACTAGGCTCTGCACGTCTGCTGAGCCTAGTGACATCACCTTTTAAACGTACAACTATACCCCTTTTAGTTGTACGACTATACCCCTTTTGATTGTACGACTATACATGACTTTTCCCATTCTTTCCGTTGCTATTCTCCGCAAATTTGCGGAGAATAAGCCAAATAATCTCCGCAAAACTTGCAATATTCGATAAAAATGTCTATTTTTGCAGGTACATTTAAAATGAAAGATTAAAAATGCGGCAATGATGAGAGGAACAAAATATATTTGGCAGCAAGAAGGTTGGCCCCACATGCAATGGGATGATACCAGTTTCAGCAATATCTTGGCAGAAATCAATTTGCTAAGAGGCAAATTGCTGGGTAGAGTTTCTATGTTCGGTTTTGAAGAACAGAACCTGTCTATGTTGGAGTCTATGACTCAGGAAATTGTACACTCTGCAAAAATTGAAGGTGAGGAATTGAATAGAGATAGTGTCCGCTCGTCTGTAGCCCGTCAATTAGGACTGGAGTATGAAGGTTTGAAAAACTCCGATCATTATACAGAAGGAGTGGTACAGGTAATGATAGATGCGGTGCAGCATCATGATATGCCGTTGGATGCCGAGCGTTTATTCTCATGGCATGCAGCTCTGTTTCCTACTGGAAGAAGTGGCATCCATAAAATTCTGGTGGGCGATTGGCGACAGGGTGAAGAGCCTATGCAGGTGGTTTCAGGACCATTAGGTCATGAGAAGATACATTATGAAGCTCCGGCAAGCAAGGATGTACCAGATATGATGTCAGATTTTCTCCGCTGGTTTGATTCTGAGAATACGCTTGATCCGTTGGTAAAGACAGCCGTGATGCACCTTTGGTTTGTGACGATTCATCCATTTGATGATGGTAATGGTCGTATTTGCAGAACGTTGACGGAATTGTTGTTATCCCGTGCCGATCAGACCTCCCAGCGATACTACAGTCTTTCTTCTGAAATTCTGAATCATCGTAAAGATTATTATCAATATTTGGAGCAGGCACAGAAAGGAGGTCTTGACGTGACACCTTGGATTCAATGGTTTTTACAGACATTGAAGTTGGCGTTGGAAGCAGCTTTTGAGAAAACTGAAGGAGTGTTACGCAAGTCCAGATTTTGGGATGCGCATCGTTCTGTTTCCATCAACGAGCGTCAGCGTAAGGTTCTCAATATGCTTTTTGATGGTTTCGAAGGGAAGCTGAATTCTTCCAAATGGTATAAGATTAATCATTGCTCTCAAGATACCGCCAATCGTGATATCAGGGATTTGATAGCCAAGGGTATATTAAAACCAACGGGAGAAGGTGGAAGAAGCACCAATTATGAGTTGGTTTCTCTCTGAATTTTCGATAAAATAGCTTATATTAAATCAGATACTTAGCCTGTGTGTGGCATTAGTGGCATTAAAATAGAAAAAACATTTTGGTTTATGTTTTCCGTCAGGCGTTCTAGCGGATTTGCAATCCGCTATGGAAAAATGTTCGACCGATAAAACCTGGGGATTTGCAATCCCCACCATAAAAAAACTTCTATAATCTAATCCCTTCCTTTTCTACGTTTTTGCAGAAAGATGTATTCTTATACTTTAGCCATTCTCTGGCAGAATACATCACAGGATTAATCTCTTTCCCTAGTTCCCACCCAAGTTCTGTGAGAGGGTAGGTTACGTTGTCGTAATCAGAAGGAAGAAGTTTCTCCTTGTCCAGGATGATAAGAATATCCCAGTCGCTATCATCCCTTGCGGTACCTCTGGCTTGTGAGCCGAAAAGTATCGCCTTCCCGCTAGCAGGCATATTCTTAGCCAAGCATTCACGGATAGCATTCAAAGTATGTTCTTGTTCCTTCTTCATGTTGCAATATATTCGTTGATACAAAGATTGTGCCAACCATAGGCAGCAATTCCCCTCACGCCCTGAAGGGGCAGAAGCTCCTAGCCCAGGGCATTCGCCCTGGGTATTCATGTCCGCACGCCTGTCGCTCTGTAGGGGCAAAAGCTTTGTATGGCGCCCGAATCTCAAGCTTTGCTCTTCAATCCATCCTCGAACTGGCTATGGGATTCTGCCACGTAAACCGAAATATTCACTTTTTGTATATTCGATAAAAGAATATATATTTGTGCCTAAATTTAAAGAGAATATGGACAAGAGCATTCATTCACATTTATATCATCAAGTTATAGGGCGCTTACGAGGTAAGCGTGAAAAAATGGGGATTACACAAGTTCAACTAGCTGAATTACTGAAAGTTAATCAGACTTTTGTTAGCAGAATTGAGACTTGTGATCGTCGTCTTGATATAATAGAACTTCATCATATATGCCAGGTATTAGGCATCTCGTTTGTCGACTTCATCCAAGAAGTCGATAAGGATATTCTGCGTAAAAGTGAAGGTGAATGATTAAAATAACCTAAAAGTTTAATTGATACCGAAACTAATTAAAGGAATAGCAAAAATGGCAGGAAGAGAAAAGAATTGTAAATGGTATTTTGCGGACCAACCTAACGTACAAGAGGTGGGTCCTAATAATGCTATGGAACAAAGTTTCAAAAGTCATCCTTATGCAGCGCTTGTAAGAGAAAGTATCCAGAATTCATTGGATGCCGTTCTCGATAAATCAGTGCCTGTACAGGTTGTTTTCTCTTTCAGGGAAATGAAAGGATGTGATTATCCGGAATTCTTCAGACTGAAGGATCACATAAGGGGATGTTTGGATTACTATTCGAATAACTACAATGCTAAGGTGATTTACGAACCTATGATGAAGTTTTTCGCTGATAGCACTCATCATGATCATTTGGGATATATTAGAATAAGCGATTATAACACGAAAGGAATGTCTTACGAAAAAGACAAAACCGATAGTCCTTTTTATGCTTTTGTTCGGTCGGCAGGGGTAAGTGCTAAAGACGATACTTCTGCTGGTGGTTCCTTTGGATTTGGTAAAGCTGCTTATTACCTGTTATCACCTATCAGTACAATAATGGTAAGTACCTGTACCTCAAATGGTGATAAATTCTTTGAAGGTGCTAGCTCTCTTTGTACTCATACTTATCTGGGTAAGAAGAAGGTAGCTTTTGGGTATTATGACGATCAGGACGGAAAGCCGATATCTGATGACGCTGATATCCCCGCACAATTCCGGAGAGCGGAACCGGGAACAGATATCAATATTCTTGGATTTAAAATGGAATATAAGGACGAGGCTGTCAAAGAAATGATAGAGGCTGTGCTCCGTAACTTCTGGTTTTCTATATATGAAGGAAAATTGGAGGTCAACGTAAACGATGTTGTCAATATAACCAAAAATACGATTGTGGACCTGATGGAAGAGTATTTTGAGGGAATTGAAGACAATACTCGCAAGGCAGGTTATTATAATCCTCGACCATATTTTGACGCAGTACGCTTTGCCAATACTTCTTCCAAATATTGGCTAATAGAAGATAGTCTGCCTTTACTCGGACATGTATGCTTTTATGTTTTCAAGTGCAAAGGTGCTGTAGACAAAATTGCATATATGAGAGCACCGCAAATGCTTGTCTATTCGCAAAAGAACAAGACTAATTACGGCATGTATGGAGTGTTCTATTGTGATAGTGAAAAAGGAAATGACATGCTGCGTAATATGGAGAATCCTGCCCATACTGAGTGGAAAGCCACCAATTGGAGAAGCAGAGGTCGCCAAAATGGAATGGGACGTCAGGTCTTGAGAGAATTAGATGAATTTATCAATGATAGTCTCAATAAGATATTCTCCTTAAAAGATAAAATTGCAATAGATATCAAGGGATTGGAAGACTTCCTCTATATACCAACTTCGTTTGACGATGATGATTTGGAGGTGGAAGATATGCCTGAGAGTATAGAAGGAAAACCTACAGGATATCTTCAGGATGAAGGGTCTTCATATACAACTGATATTCCTAAAAGCGAGGATAACCCAACAGTTATGCCAAAGCCGAATCCGCCTTCGACAGGACATGTACTTATCAATAAGAGTA